>JAEEGK010010859.1_pt1 | contig 20956 bp, 42 predicted proteins | sample 8958771 | NCBI WGS metagenome assembly JAEEGK01 (sample SAMN16246547, study PRJNA631951) | gut metagenome | biome: gut microbiome; feature: rumen; material: SC-attached | host: Bos | place: Iran: Karaj | collected 2018-10
ATAGATAGAGAAGGAGCATTAGATTTTGTCGATTTAAACGATGCTTATGTTTGGAGAATACCTTTAAGCATAGTATCAGACAATTACCAAATAGGAACTCCTTATAATGTGCAAAGAGTTGTTTATGAAAGTGGAATAATAAAATATGAAACTAGCAATGATGAAACTTTGAATACTTTGTATTTAGATGCTTCAAATCCATTAATTGTTAATCAACAACAAGTTGAAGATATATTAACTAAATTTGCAAATTTTGAAATAGATAGTGTTTTGTTTTCAAATGCAATATTGGGAAATCCTGCAATAGACCCTTATGATATAATAGAAGTATATGGATATTATCAAGAATTGCCTAATGGTAATAAACAATTTGTAGATGATGAAGATACGGTTGTATTTAGAACATTAGCAAACCATACTATGACATATACAGGCAAAATAATTAGTATATATGATACAAAAATAGGCAAAGAAGCAAGAAATGAAAATGTTTCTAAAATTGGAGAAGCAAGTTTTAGACAATATGCTAAAACTGCTATAAACAATATAAATTACAATATTGATTTAATAGTAGGAGAACAAAATGAACAAAGTGAAAGAATAACCGACTTACAAATTGATATTAATTCAATTCAAAGTTTATTTCAAATAACAGGCGGAACTAACTTAATTAAAAATAGTCAATTCTTATTACCTGATGAAGTTTGGGATATAGTAATTTCAAATAATGGATATTGTACTGAATTAGGTCAAGGATATAATGCTAACTTAATAGGTAGAACAACTGCTATTGCAAATATTGTAATGAAAGATGCTTCAATAACAACTAAAGAAAATAATATTGTAGGTCTTAAAGTAGGACAACAATATACATTAAATTATTATTACACATTAGATAATAATGCAACTGCTACTGTTACATTAACGGGTGCTAATAGTGGTAATACTATATTTACTAAAACATATAATACATCTCAATCTAATTTAGAGAGAGAAATTGCAACATTTACCGCTAATGAAACAAGTTACATTTTATCAATTACTACTTCAACTACATTAGACGGATATTTTACAATATATGATTTAATGTTGAATAGTGGAGATATAAAAAATTGGGAACCTTCAATTAGCGAAGTTTATTCAACAGTATTAAAGATGTCACAACTTGGTTTACAAGTATATGCAGTTGGTTCTCAAACAGTAACATTATTAACATCTATGGGCTTTGCAATTTATACTTCAAGTAATGGTGAAATAGGACAATTAGTAACTAATTTTACAAATTCAGGTATAGAAACAATAGATATTATAGCAAGTGGTAAAATAAAAAATGGTAAATGGATACAAAAAGATATAACTATAAATAGTTATAATCATCATATAGAGTATATGGAGAGTGATTAATTATGGCAACATTATGGACAGGTTCGTTAACGACAAAAGCACAAGATTACAATGTTGATGCGTATGTCTTTGACGCTGAAATAATAGAAAACAGCGTAGATAATGCAAATAACAAAAGTAATGTTACTGTTAATATGTATGCTAAAGGTATAGCAGGATATAACTATAGTATATCAGGACCAACAGCATATATTAATATTGATGGAGATAGAAAAGTAACAAGTAATGTAACATACATCAACAGTACTAGAAGATTAATAAGTACTTGGACAGGCGATATTATACATAATGACGATGGTACAAAAACAATAAGAGTTACATTTAACTATAGTCCTAATTCAGGTGCAAGTTATCTTCCGCAATCATCTAAATTAACTGCTGATGCAGTAGCGTTAACTAGCATACCTAGATATGCGACTATCAACAGTTTTACAGTTGCGCAAAGAGATGAAACAAGTTTTACATTTAGTTTTACAGCAAATGCTATTTGTGATTATATTTGGTATAGTACAAATAACGGAAATAATTGGACAGGATTAGATATAACTGATGGAACAAGTGCTACATTCAATGTAACGGGTTTAAGTGCTAATACTTCATATAATTGTAAACTAAGAGTAAGAAGAAAAGATAGTCAGTTAAATACTGATAGTAGCGTTGTTGCAAAATCAACTTATGATTATCCTAAAGTAGCGTATGTTGGTTCTAGCGAATTAACAATAGGAAACGAACAAACATTGACTATTTATAACCCTTTAGGAAGAAATATTACTATAAAAATGAATAAAACAAATGTTAGTGGTACTCAATTATATAGTGGTACTTCAAGCACTGCAGGTCAATCAGTATTGTTTAAGTTCACGCCTAACGCAACGACTATGTATAATAGTATTCCTAATGATGCTAGTGCTAGTTGTGTATATAGTGTTGTATATAGTAATATTAGTACTAAAACAACTACAGGAAATTACACATATAAAATTAAAGGCAACGAATATCCTACATTTGCTGACGCGAATTGGTCATATAGTGCTAATTTAACTTCATTAACTAATGATAATCAAGTAGCAATAGATAATCAATCAACAATAACAGTTACAATAGATAATGTCGCTACAAGTTCTTACGGTGCAAACATTGATAAATACGCAATTAAATGGGGAACAGGAGAAACTAAATACATACAAGCAGGTAGTACAAGTACAACTGTTACAGGAAATGGTAATTCATTAATAGTAACAGTTTATGATAAAAGAGGTTTACCTAAAGAAACGATAAAAACAATAAATAACATCTCCTATATTAATATTTCAATTAATAATGATATTAACACTGAAAGAACAAATGGTGTTGAAGCAGGAACAAAATTAAATTTAAGTGGAACATTCTATAATGCTAAATTTGGAACAAACGGTGTTCAAAATACATTATATAGTGCAAAATATTATGTTTCAACAAATGGAACAACTTGGTCAAGTGCATATCCTAGTGGCGACGCTATGAAAAATGCAATTACTGTTAATGGTAATAATTTTGCATTAGATGATTTTGACATCCACGCAAACGGTTCTAGTGGTGGTTTCACAATAGGTACTAGATATTATGTAAAAGTTGAAATAAAAGATGCTCAAGGATTATTAAGTATGGCAACAGCAACAACAACTGTTACCGATGGTAAGATTGGTAGAGATGTTTACCAAGATAGCAATGGTGACTATCACACAGGTATAAATGGACTTGCTGATAGTAATTATAATGAAAAGGTATATGGAGATTTTAATGCAACTAATGATATAAACGCATCAAACCATCTTAAAGAAAAAGGTTATCAAATAACTCAAATTGATATTACAGGAACTTCAACGAGTTTATTAAATAGAACAAAAGATTTAGCAAATAACAGTATATATCAAGCAGTATGGTTTAGTAGAACTGATGGTGGAACAAGTAATATAATTGATAAGCCTACAGGAAACACAAATACAGGATTTATATGTTATGCTAATTGTAATAGATGGGTAAGTACAAGTGATTGGAGATATATACTAACTGCCTATGCAGGAACTTCAAGCGATGTGTATGTTGCTGTTGTAACACAAGGCTCTACAGGCATTGATTGGAAAAGACCAACAAATAAAGTTCCAACAAATCACGCTAGTTCAGCAACAACTTATGGTGTTGGTACAGGTTCTAACTATGGTCATTGTAAGACTATAAATAATTTAACTACAAGTTCATACAGTGATGGTAATGCTTTATCCGCTTATCAAGGATATGTATTAAATCAAAAATTTAATTATTCTACAACTGAAAAAGAGATAGGAACTTGGATAGATGGCTCTACAGTGTATGCAAGAACGATAAGTTTAAACTTCGTAGATACAATATCACAATCTTGGACAACTGTTGCAAGTGTGTCAGGTTGGAATATAAAATACATAGTAGATAGTGTATTATTAGCAAACACAGGAATTGCTTGGACAGGATATTTTTTAAGAGTAAATAATAATAATTTACAAGTTTGGAATGGTATGCCATCTAACTGGCCCGTACAATGGGTTGTATTATATTACACAAAGAATTAGTAGCGATTTGCTACTTTTTTCTTGATTTGATATAATATTATAAAGGAGGAATAGATATGGAACAATTTATAACTTGGGATGTTCTAACTACCTATGCTTCATTTGTAACTATCGTATTTATGGTAGTAGAATTCACAAAAGAACTTCCAATAATTAAAAGAATACCAACAAAATATTGGAGTTTTATAATATGCTTAATTTTATTATTAGCAACTAATTTAGTTTTAGGAACTTATAAAGCACAAGATATTATTTTATATGTGTTAAGTGCCGTTTCAATTTCATTAGGTGCTAATGGATTAAGCAATTTTGGGAAAGGAGAATAAAATATGGAATTATGGATTAGGTCACAAGATAAACTTAAACTTGTACAAGTCAATTTCATTTATGTAGTAGAAGAAGAAAAAGGTTATGTTATATATGGTGGCGGTCCTGAAATAGGATGTTATGAAACAAAACAAAGAGTATTACAAATATTAGATGATATACAACAATTTAAAGATACTAGCAGTGATGAAAAAATGACATACATAATGCCACAAGAATAGGAGGTGATAATATGGATAGAATTGTACCTAATAGCACTAAAAGAATTACAGGTGCTTATGGGTGGATTACTTTGCCGAATGGTAAGCCATATAATCACAAAGGAATAGATTTAGGTTTTGACTTATATGATGAAAACAAAAATATTATATTTTGTAATTGCTATGGTGTTGTAGAATATTTATTAGATGGATTAAATAAAGGTGATAAAACAGGTGGTGGTTGGGGAAATTATGTATTAGTAAGACACCCTAACGGAATGTATAGTAAATATTGCCATTTAAGAAAAGGATTACCTGTTCACATAGGACAAGAAGTAGATGAAACAAATATGCTAGGTGTTATAGGAGAAAGTGGAGATACAATGGGAAGGCATTTACATTTTGAAGTACAAACAAATAAAAGTGCTGATAGTAGAATAGACCCTACACCTTATTTAAGTGAACCTATATGGAAACCCGAGCCACAATCAAATTTAAAATATCGTGCTTCAACAAAAGAAGAAGGTTGGGGAGATTGGAAAAACGCAGGAGATACAGCAGGTTCAGTAGGCTTTGGTTATGGAATAGATTTATTACAAATAGATAGTATAGAGCCAATGAAAGTTCAAGCGAGTATAGAAGATACAGGTTGGGTAGATTTTGGTGAAATAAATAAAGATACAATAATAGGTATCAAAGGTAAAGCAATAGAATGCTTATTAATAGATGGAAACTATACAATAAGAATATTAGCAAGAAAATGGAGTAATAATACAATAACTGATGGTAAAGTAACAGTAGGTTCAGTTGGTGAAGGAATACCTATTGAAGCAATTAAAATGGTAACAGGACACACAAGAGAACCATTATAGACCATTTAAGCCATTTTAAATGAAAGTAGTATATTTATACTACTTTTTATGTTTCGTTGAAATATAGGGTATTTGTATAAGGAAAATGGGTATATTTATAAAAAACTACAACTTTAATTAAATTTACTGTAAAAATTCAAAATAAAAATATATCAAAAAAGTATTGACAAGTATATTTTCTTTTGATAAAATGAAGAAGAAAGGTAGAGGTGAGATAAAAAAATGAGAACATTATATGTGATTAAAAACAAAAAATACGGCAACTATTATAGTAACTATGTTTTTGCTAAACAATATCATTTTGTAAAAGACATACAAGATGCTAAATATTATTCTTCAAAAAGTGATGCACAAAAAATGTTAAGAAACTTCGTAGAAGGAGATTTCGAGATAGTAGGTGTTAAAAAATGAATAATGATGTAGATTTTTATAAAATGTTAAAGAAAGATGTTAAATTACAAGATGCTATTAAAAAACATAATAGATATTGTAAGCATTGTGGTCATACAATGACTTTATTAAACACTGATAGAGTTTTATGTACTTGGTGTGGTCATTGGATATATTATGATGAAAAAACTGAATTCAAGTATAAAATGTTAGAAAAAATGAGAAAAAGTAAATAGGAGGATATATGGCTGTTATAAGAGTAAATAAATCAAAAAACTATGTTACAATGAGTAATTATCATTTTAAAGAAAAAGATATGAGTTTAAAAGCAAAAGGATTATTAAGTGAAATGTTATCTTTGCCTGATGATTGGAATTATTCAATAGCAGGTTTAGTTTCGCTTAATAAAGAAAATGAAACATCAATTAAAACAACATTAGATGAATTAAAACAATTTGGCTATTTAAAAGTAACTAAATTAATGCCTAATGAAACTAATTCAGGTAGAATAGAATATATATATGATGTCTTTGAAGAAAAACAAGAGGGTGAAAAACAAGACCTAGAAATTCTAGGGGTTGAATTTCTACCCCTAGAAAATCAAGGGCTATATAATATTAATAATCTAACAATTAAAGATAATACAAAAGAAGAAGAAAATACTATGTATAATAGTAATTCTATTAATAATATTAATATATATACATATATAGAAGAAAACTTTGGAAGAACATTAAGTCCTATTGAATATGAAGAAGTAAGTATGTGGGAAGATAATGAACTTACAAGATATGCAATAAAACAAGCAATATTATTAATGAAATGTAATATAAAGTATATTTCAAGAATATTAGATAATTATAAAAATAATTCAATAAAGACAGTACAACAAGCACAAGAATACGAACAACAATTTAAAAATCAAAAAACATCTAGTTTGTCAGCGAGAGAAAAAAGAGATTTAGAATTTAAAAAGTTAGAGGAGAAATATAAAGATGAAAATTAATGAAACAAGAGAATTTATGGAAAGAGTAAAAGTTCATTATCCATCATTTATAATTGATACTTATACAATAGAAGAATGGCACAATCAATTAAAAGATTATTCTTACGAAGATATTAATAAAAGATTAAATGAGCATTTACAAAGTGAACAATATGGAGATTACATACCTAAAATATGGTTTTTAACAAAAAATCTAATTAAAGAAGATGACAAAGAAAGAGCAACAAGTGATAAAGTAAAGTTTACTTGTAATATATGTGGGGAAGAAGTTACATTAATTAATTGGAACTCACATTATGATAGATGTATTGTAGAAGAATACATCATTAAACAAGCAAAAAAATATAGAAATAAAGAAATACCTAGAGAAGATATAAAGGCATTATCTCAAGAAAAATTAGATGATTTATACGAAAAAATAATAAATATTGTTTATGAACAAGGAAACGAAAACGATAAATATTACATAGATGGATATAGAAATTGTAAACAACGAGGATTTTTAGATTAAGTATAGATAAGTATTGACAATATCGTTTAGTTATGATAATATTATATTAGAGAGAGGTGATATAAATGAACGATAAGAAAATTAAAACTTACATTAAAAGGGCTGACTTAGCATTGAACAAAATAATCATTCCAAAAATTGTTATAGATAATTTTGGTAGAGAATTTTTAATGAAAGTTGATATTGAAACAGGTGTTATGACATTAACGCCAACTAATCAAGAAGAAAAGGAGAATTAATGTGCCTGATGGAGATAGTTTTGCAGGTGGAACATATCCTTGCCCACCTGAAGAAAAATTAAAAAGAGTAAAAGGATATGCTGTTGTAACTTACGAATTTGATGATGAATTTCCAATAACATACAGTGATGAAGAAATTTATGATTATATAGAAAACAATATAAATGATTATAAGGAAACTTATGTTTCTATTGAAGATATAACAATAGAAGAAGAATAGGAGGAATACAAAATATGAATAATGAATTAATTACATTAGAACAATTACCGATTATAAAATATCATTTAGAACAATTATCGGTAGAAATAAAAGATAAAGTTGCTCGAGCAACATCGTTAGTTGTAAATGATGATACAGTTAAGGATGTTAAACAAGTAAGGGCTGAATTAAATAAAGAGTTTAATGAACTAGAAACTCAAAGAAAACAAGTAAAGTCAGCAATTATGTCAAAATATGATGAGTTTGAAGAAATTTATAAAGAAAATGTCAGTGAACTATATAAACAAGCCGATGCTGAACTTAAAGAAAAAATTGATAATGTAGAAAATCAATTAAAGCAAGAAAAAGAAGATGAATTAAGAGAATTTGCTAATCAATATATTGAAACTTATAGTTTAGGCGATATTCTATCCTTTGAAGATATTCCGTTGAATATTACATTAAGTGTTAGTATGAAGTCTTTAAAGGAACAAATAAAAACGTATGTCGAAGATATTTCCAAAGATATTGATTTGATTAATTTAGAAGAATATAAAGAAGAAATTTTATTAGAGTATAAAAAGACATTTGATTTTGCTAAATCTAAATTAGATGTAATTACTAGACATAAACAATTAGAAGAATTACAACAAAAACAAAAAGAAATAATATCAAAATTTGATGAAGAATTAAAGGCTTCTAAAATTGTAGAAGAAATAACTGTAGGAGAAATAACTGCACCTAAAGAAATTATTGAAGATAATGAATTATTAACTGCTACTTTTACAATTACAACAACAAAAGAAAATATAATTAAAGTTAGAGAATTTTTAAAGAAAGAAGGTATAGAATATGATTAAAATTAAAGCAAAATTTAATAGCAAAGATGAAACTTTTAAATGTAATTATAAAATCAATAAATCTAATACAATAGAACATTTAGCAGTAATATGGAGATTAATTGATAGTATTATTGATAATGATGAAAACATAGATGAAGCGACAATAATTAAAATGATTAAAGATAGAAAAAAATATATGGAAAGAATAGGAGAATAATATGAGTAACGAAGTAACAAAAACTGCAAGTAATAAAGTTGGATTTACTAGTTATATAACTAGTACAGTAGTTCAAAAGAAAATTAACGAGATTATTGGCGATGAAAAGAAAGGTGCTAGATTTATTTCTAGTATAGTATCAGCAGTTACAAACAATCCTGCATTAAAAGAATGTGATTATCAAAGTATTATAAGTTGTGCATTACTTGGAGAAAGTTTAAACTTAAGTCCATCACCACAACTAGGAAATTATTATTTAGTACCATTTGAGATGAAGAAAAAAGATGCTGATGGTAAAGAATATAAAGTAAAAGTTGCTCAATTTCAATTAGGATATAAAGGTTATATTCAATTAGCAATTCGTTCAGGACAATATAAAAAATTAAATGTACTTGCTATTAAAGAAGGAGAATTAATTAAATACGACCCATTGAATGAAGAAATTGAAGTAGAACTAATAGATGATGAAGAAAAAAGAGAAAATGCTAAAACTATTGGTTATTATGCAATGTTTGAATACAATAATGGTTTTAGGAAAACTATGTATTGGTCTAAAGCAAAAATGGAAAAACACGCTTTACAATATTCAAAAGGTTATCAAGCAAAAAAAGGATATACTTTTTGGGAAAAAGAATTTGACGGTATGGCATACAAAACTATGTTAAGACAACTTATTAGTAAGTGGGGAATTATGAGTATTGATATGCAAAATGCTTATGAAAGCGATATGGCATACATTAAAGAAGATGGTACAAAAGAATATGTAGATAATGAAGAAGAATTTGAACCTAGCGTGCCTGTTGCTGAAGTTGTAGAAAAAGAAGAACCTAAAAAGGTTAATTTAGATGAGATTTAATTATGCAAGAAAGTATATTTGATGTATTATATCCTAAATTTAAAATAACAAAACCAATAAGACTTATAGAATTTTTTGCAGGTTATGGATCACAAGCACTTGCATTAAAATATTTAGGAGTACCATTTGAACATTGGAAAATTTGTGAGTGGGCAGTAAAAAGTATTCAAGCATACAAAGATATTCATTTTACTAATAAAGAAAGCCACTTAGGTGATTGTTTAACCAAAGAAGATTTAATTTATATATTGTATCAATTAGGAATATCAAGTAATTATAATGAGCCAATGTCTAAAGAACAAATTAGTAGATTAAGTGAAGAACAATTACATAGCATATACAACAATATAGTAATCACAAATAATTTAGTAAATATACAACAAGTTAAAGGTAAAGATTTAGAAATAGTAGATACTGATAAATATGATTACATATTTACATATTCATTTCCTTGCCAAGATTTGAGTTTAGCCGGTAAAGGAAAAGGAATGAGTGATACATCAACTAGATCAGGAATGTTATGGGAAGTTGAAAGAATATTAGGCGAATGCAAAGAATTAGGAACATTACCACAAATACTTTTAATGGAAAATGTGCCACAAGTTCACGGTGCTGATAATGTTAAAGATTTTAATAAATGGCAATTAAGATTAGAAGAATTAGGATATAAGAATTATTTTCAAGATTTAATAGCAACTGATTATGGAATACCACAAACAAGGAATAGAACTTTTATGATTAGTATTTTGGGAGATTATAGTTATACTTTTCCTAAACCAATACCGCTTGAATTAAAATTGAAGGATATGTTAGAAAAAGATGTAGATGAAAAATATTTTTTAAGTGACAAACAAATTAAGGATATTCAAAATTGGAATGCTTATGAAAAACCACTTGAAAATATGGAAAAAACTGACAAAGCAAACATATCACCAACATTAACAACTAGATCTGGTGCTTATGCTGCTGGAATGATACTAATTAAGAATGCCACTTTAAAAGGCTATTTAGAGGCTGAAGACGGTGATGGAATAGACATATCAAGTAGAATGGAATATCATCGTGGAACTGTTCAAAAAGGGAAAACACAAACAATTACAACAAAAGGTGGAGAAAATAATGGGGTAGTTGTTAATATGAAAACACAACTTTGTAATGATTTGATAGAAAGTGGTAAAATTAAAGAAAACGATGTTATAAGACATAGTTATACTACTTCAAGATTAAATGGAGATATGAAAGATTTAAAACAAAATAATTTATCTCCAACATTAGATACAAGATGTGATTGTTTAGGAGTATGTGTAGGAACATATCAATATGCTAAAAGTGATAATTTTATGCAAGGTAAAGATAGATTACAAATTGGTAAAGAAGTAAGTGATACATTACAAACAACTCAAAAAGAAGGAATAGTTTATAATAATTTAAGAATACGTAAACTTACACCATACGAATGCTTTGCTCTTATGGGTGTAAAAAGAGAAGAATTTGAAAATTGTGTAAAAAATCAATCTGATGCTAGTCTTTATCATCTTGCAGGAGATAGTATAGTGGTAAATGTTCTTATGGCTATATTTAAGGAGTTACTATGAATTGTGAAATAATAGGTAGTTCAAGTAAAGGAAATTGTATAGTAGTAGAAGATGTGTTAATGTTAGATTGTGGAGTAAGATATTATAAGATAAAAAAATACTTACCAAAAGTAAAATTAATCTTTATAAGTCACGACCATCTTGACCATCTTCTACCTACTACGATTAAGAAGATAGCATATAACTATCCTACAATTAAGTTTCTAACAGGTAGTGAAGAAGTTGTTAAAAAACTAGTAGATTGTAATATTAATGTAAAAAACATATATGTTTTGCCATCAAAAAGAGATTATAGTTATTTTGATAGTTATAACACAAAGTGGTACGATTTAGGTTTATTAAAAGTTCAATTACAAGGACTATATCACGATACACAAAATTATGCTCTTAAATGGGAATTAAATGGTAAAAAAGGCATATATATAATAGATACAGCAAGAGTTGACCATATTAAAGCAAAAAATTATGATTTATATTTGATTGAAAGCAACTACAATGAAGAATTATTAAATCAACATATACAAGAATGTATAGATAATGGAGATAATGAAAATAAGTTGTATTACTTACATAGAGTACCTAGAGTACACTTAAGCGATACGCAATGTAACGATTTTCTCATTGAAAATATGGGAAGTAATAGTGAATATATTAAATTACATCAAAGTTCATACAATTATAAAGAAATAGATTAGGAGGAAATAAAATGAAATTAAAAACTAAAAAATATTATAAAAATTTATACGAAGTAGAACTTGAAAATAGAAAAAAATTAATGAAACAAGTTAGTGATTTAAGTGCTGAGAATGTAGATTATCAAAAAGAAAGAAATCTATACAAGGAAAAATGTGCAAGATTAACTGTCGATTTAGAAGATATAGATTACACATTAGAAAAAACAACAAGAGAATTACTTGCTGTTAAGAAAGAAAAAGCAAATCTTAAGAGAAAATTAACTAATCTTGGAAAGGAGTTAAATAAAGATGAATAATAATAACAATGGTGGAATAGGATTTGTAGGATTATTGACTATAGTATTCATAGTATTAAAATTAACAGGAATTATTAAGTGGAGTTGGCTATGGGTATTAAGTCCAATTTGGATTAGTGTTCTTTTTGTAATATTAGTAATTTCTATAATAGCACTAAAAAATAGTAAGTAGGAGGAAATTATGGAAAATAAGAAATATTATACAAATAGTTCAGGAGAATTAATTGATATATCAACTCTACACGATGAACATTTACTAAATGCTTTAAACAAAAAACAAAAAGATGTGTTTTATAGTGAAAACAAAGATGATATTGCTAAAGGATTAGAAGAAATCAAAAATCTAAAGGAAGAAGTACATCGTAGGTTTAATGAAAAATATGACAAACTTGAAAGATAAATATATAATTCTTTTAAAATTTTACAATAATAATTGGAAACCTTATTTTCGAGATGCAGGTTGGACTGACACAAATCCTAGTAAATTTCACTGTTTTGATTATGAATATGCAAATAATTTATACGATAAGTTATGTAAAACCTTTAATACTAGTCAATGGATGCTTGTAAAGTTAGAAGAATTACACAATGCACCATTAGATGAGTTTAAATACATAAAGGAGGATGACTAGATGGAAGAAAATAAAATATTTCACAAACTAGAAGCAGGTAAAAAATATCGCGTATGGAAAAAAACATATAATGATAAAGATTTCTATAGTATTCAAGTAACTCAAAAGAATTATGATAATCAAGTGGATAAATATTATATAGACCTACAATTTAAAAAAGGTGTAAGTTTACCTAATCAAACTGATATTATAATTAAAGAAGCCTATGAAAATTATAGAAAGAATAAGGCTGACGAATATCATCCAATAATTTATTATATGGTTACTGACTTTGAGATAGTTGAAAACGAAGAGAGATTAAAACAAAACGCTTACGATGAATTTAGAGATAATCTTGATGAAAATGTAGTAGAAATTGATGAAAATTTTTTAGATTAGGAGGTGAAAAATAAATGTTAGAATTTTTATGGTATGCATTAAAAGTATTATTAACTGTGGGGGCAATAATTATAGTGTTATCAATTATGATAAAAATTGTTGCTAGTCCTTTTATAAAAGCAAGAAAGAAAAAAGAATTAAACAAAGCATTTGAAGAATTAAATAATGCTATTGAAGAAGCAGTAGAAGAACTTAAAAAACAAGAAAAACAAAAGAAAAATACAAAGAAAAGCAAAGAAAATTAAAAACTTTGCTTTTTTTGATATAAAAGTATTGACATTATATAATATATTTGATATACTTTATATAGTTAGAGAGGTGAAATAGATAAAATGAATAGAATAGAATTAGAATTTGTTATCGACCCACATAAAGGCAATTCAATTAAAATAAGTAACGATGTAAAAGGTCTTATTCATTATTGTATAGGTGGAACAATAATAAAAAGCAGAAAAAGTCTTAATTTTGACGATGGTGCAACTGATTTATTTATGCTTTTAACTAACGTTGACTATACAAAACTAGATAATTATATGTCTTATGGTGTTAGAGTTTTTGTTAAAGGCAAATATAATGATGATATTTTTAAAGAAGAATATTATAAGAGATTATTAGATTATTGTACAAATAAAGGATACAATATAGAATTTTTAAATGGAAGCGGTGATGAATAATGAATAATGTAATTTTAAAAGAAAATGAGAGTATATTAACACTATCTACCCTACAAGGGTTTCAAGAAAGTTTTATAGACTATCTTGATGTAGATGATAAAACATTAAAGGCTTACAAATGTGGAATTGATTGTTTAATGAATTATCTAAAAGATAACGATATTAAACAACCCACTAGGAATGATTTAATAGCATTTAGAAATTATTTAAGATCAAACTATAGTAGTAATACTACAAACGCCTATATGGTCGCTGTAAAGGCTTTATTTAAGTATTTAGAGTTACATAATTTATATGATAATATAGCAGTTGATTTAAAAGGTGCTAAATATGACACAACACCGAAGAAAGAAGTGTTGTCATTAGAACAAATGCAAACAATTTACAACAACTTAACTGATACTAGAGAAAGAGCATTGTTTGGTCTTATGATTACAACGGGATTAAGAGTATGTGAAATATCAACAGCGTTGATAGAAGATATTAGACTATACAATAATGAAGTAGTGTTATTTGTATTAGGTAAGAAAAGAGATAGTAAATGTGAGTATGTCAAATTATCTAATCAAGTGCTAGAAGATTTAAAAGAGTATATAGGAGATAGAATGAGTGGTCATATATTTGTATCTACAAGTCCTGAAAACTATGGTCAAGGGTTATCTACTGTATCTTTAAGAAAGATAATCAAGAACATCTTTAAAAGATTTGGATTAGAAAGAGATACATTATCTTGCCATAGTTTAAGAAGAAGTTTTGCAGTAGTAAGTTATGAAACGGGTAGTAGCATTTACGATATACAACAAGTATTACACCATTCAAGCATTAACACTACTACTAGGTATTTAAAACAAGTTGATAGAGATAACAACAAAACTGAATATAATGTAGCAAATAAAATTTTAGGAGGAATGTAGAATGATATATCAATGTAGAAATAATTTTGAATATTTATATAAAACTGCTACACCTTTTCAAAAAATGCAAATCGAAATGATAGAAGAATATTATATGAAATTAGAAAAAGGATATATAGAAAGCATTAAGAAAATAGGTGAATTGGAAAATGAAATAAAATTATTAAAAAAAGGGATAAATACTTTATCTAGCAAAAAGAAGTATTGGAAAGATAAGTATATCGAATTAGGAGAAATGTAAAAATGAAGCATTTAGATCGTATAAAAAGACATTTATTAGATTATGGTAGTATAACTCAAGTTGAGTGTGCTAAAGAGTATGGAAATTATAGATTAAGCGAATATATACGACAATTAAGAGAATTAAATTGGGCAATAGCAAGTCAATGGTGTAAAGGAAAAAATAGATATGATGAAGATACGCATTATGTTAGATATATATTAGTGAAAGAAGGAGATGATGAATAATGAATAAATATAATGTATGTTTAGCAAGAACAATATGTATAGACTATGAGGTAATAGCAAACGATGAAGAAGAAGCAATAAGTTTTGCAGAAAATTTATGTGATGATAGTGATAACATAATACACGGGTTTGAAACATATACTGATGAAGGAAATACAAGAGTTGAATTGTTAGAAGAAAATGTCGAACAAGAAGATGAAGATTAAAAAGATTTAAGGAGGAAATATGAAAATAATATTAAACAAGTGTTATGGGGGATTTGACGTTTCAAAAGAAGCATATATGTTATATGCAAAGAAAAAGGGATTAGAATTATATCAATATGCAAGTGATTTTGTTGATATTAAAAAATGTATTTATAAAAAGACTAATGATGAAACATTATTTAAGAATTATTTTATTAAAGATATGGGAGATAACATTGAAATAAGCAACGAAGATTATACAAAATATAACTTATATCTTGATGATGAACATAGACAAGACCCTATATTAATTGAAGTAGTAGAAGAATTAGGAGATAAAGCAAGTGGTAGATTTGGGAAATTAGAAGTATTTGAAATACCTGATAATTGTTATTACGAAATTGATGAATATGATGGTATAGAAACAATTTATTATTCAAATAGCAAAATATATGAGAAATAGTAAATTTAAAAAAGGAAGTGTTGCAAATTGAAAAATAAAGAATTGTTAAATGTTTTAATTAAAAAGTTAGAAAAAGAAATTGATAGTATGCATTATGACTATTATAGTCAAGAAGGGCATTTAAAAGAATGTATAGAACAACTTTTAAATATTATAAAAGTTATGAATGGTGAAACACCTTTTGAAGATTGGTATATAGAAGAATTAAAGGATGAGGTGGAGTAAATGAATAAATATAAAATAAATACAGATATTATTTCTACAACAGGAATAACTACTGATAGCAGAAATATTTCAAAGTCTACTGGCAAAGTAGTTGTAAACAATGTAGAAGTAACTGACATAGATAGTTGGAATAAAGCAATTAGTACATTTAGTGAATTAGAAAATAAAATAAACAATTTACAATCTAAAATAAACAAGGCTATTGAAATATTAAATGATGGATTAAAACAATTAGATGAAAGAAATAGATGTGAAGTATATAGTGAAGAATATTTAGAAAATGCAAGAGATATTTTAAAGGAGGATTAATGTGAAACAAATAATAAAAAGAAAAGACGGAATAACTTACGAAAGAAAAGTTAAAAGTCCTAGTAAATTAACTAGATGTCTATGTATAAGAATAGACGATGAAAGATTTGAAAAATTAAAACAATATGGTAATGCTTGTACTATTATAAGAGATCTAATAGATAATTATTTAGATGATTATATAGAAAGAATAAAATATGAGCAAACAAGATAATATCTTAAAAGATTTTGAAATATACTATGCAATAAAACTTCTAACAGGCAAAATAAAATTAGAATACCCAAAAGAAGATTATGAATTGCTAGGTATATATAGAGTAGATGAAAGGTTAAATGTGAAAGTAAAAAAATGAAAATAATAACAATGTATGAATTATTAGGAATGGTTAAAGATGGCAAAGCACCAAAGAAAATAAAATATGAAGATGATATATATGAATTAACAAGCAATAAAAATGATTATTATAATGAAAGTAATAATTATTGGTTTACATGTCAAATATGTTCTTTAGGAGCATTAAATGATGAAGTAGAAATCCTAGAAGAAGAAAAGAAAATACCTGAAAAATTAATACCAACATCATTAAAAGGTATAGATAATCTAGATGAAAAAATAGAAATAGCACATATTGATACTATTAGTGTTATTGAAACAGTAAATCAATTAATAGATTATCTTAAAAGCAAAGGAGAATAAGTATGGACTATGACAAAATGTTAGAAAAAGCAATAAAAAATAGTGAAAAATTATATAATGAGGATCTAGTTTATAAGACATTAGTTGATAATTATAGTAAAGCAAGTATTGAGTATAATAAAAATCAATTAAAAGCAAAAAATAACGAAAAAGTAGATAGTTCAAAAGTAAGTGAAGCAATAAATGCTCTTGCTAAATATACTGATGATTTGCATAGAAAATCTGTATTGGAATTTGTTAAATATATTAATTTAACAAACGAAGATATTAGAGATATGATGTGTGAAGGAATTTTAGATAGTAATGTTATAAAAAAGATATTAAAGTTTAAAGGAATAATTAAAGATGAAAAAAGTTAAAAGGAAATTTGAACGATTACAAAGAAGTAATTGGAAGAAAATGAAAGATAATTTAACATTGTATAAATACATAATAAATAAAAATAACCATATAAAAGGGTTTTATAAAGATAATAAAGGTACTATCTATACACATTGGTTAAGTGATGAAGAAATAGAATTGTTAAAACTAGAAAGTAAAGGTGACTACTAATGAAAGATGAAATAAAAGAAATATTAGAATATGCTAAAAGTAAAGGTTATATAGATTTAGACTATGTAGAAAGTAAACTATTATTAGATTACATAAATAATTTACAAAAAGAAAATGATAATTTAAAATTCTATCTAAATGATGTTGTTTTTGATGATAACAATATTGATGTAGAATTATCAGCAAGATATTTAAGGAAATTAGGTTATATAGATTTTGATGAAGAAAGACAAGTTTATGTTAATAAACATAACAATAAACCTTTTATGCAAGAAGATACGAAAGAAAAATCATTCTACATTAAAGATGATGAATTAAATGATTATACAAAACAACTAGAAAATAAAATTGGTAAAGTATCAAATAAAATTAAAACTATATTTAAGGAAGAAAATTGGTACGAAAACTACGAATATAACGATTTAGAAAAAGCATTAAAAGAAATAGATTATATCATACAAGGAAGTGATGAATAATGAATGTAGGAGATTATGTAAGAACTAAAGATGGCTATATTTACAAAATTGAAGATGGAGAAGAATTTTATGAAGATTATGTTAATGTTGGAATAGGCACGATACTCGATATTGATGGTATATGGGTAGATAAAGCACATTTTCAATATGTAGATAAAAGAGAAATAGTTAAATCAAGTCCAAATATAATAGATTTAATAGAAGTTGGAGATATATTGTATTTAGAAGAAAGTGATGATATTGCTTGTATGTTTTTTAAAGATATATATTTAGTGAAAAATGAAGATAATTTATTAAATATAATAGGCGATATTAAAAATAAAAAATGTAATTTAATATCAATAGTAACAAAAGAACAATTTGAAAGTATGGAATATAAGGTAGGTGATAAATAATGTTAGTATTACCAATAAAAAAGAAATGGTTTGATATGATTAAATCAGGTGAAAAGAAAGAAGAATATAGAGATATTAAACCATATTGGTTTATTAGATTTAGAAATAATCTAGAAGTGTATGAATATGATTGGTTAGGAGATTGTATTGAGATAAGTAAAGGTAAAGGAACTGTTATATTTAAAAATGGTTATCAAAAAAATGCTCCTAAAATTAAATGTGAAATTGAAATAACAACAGGATACGGTAAAAAAGAATGGGGAGCAAAATTAAGTGAATTATATTATGTATTAAAAATATTAAGTGTGGAGGAAATATGTTAAAGATTAAAGAATGGTATTTAAGAAAATTCAAAAACCAAAGTTGTTTTATGTATTGCACTTGTGGAAATGAATTGGTTAGTAGCAATAGTAAATATACAACAAAAGACCATATATGTTATGAATATAAATGTAATAAATGTGGTAAAAAAAGTAAGTGGATATTAGATACACCTGTACCAATTAAAATAGAAGATAAGTAGGTGAATATATGAGTGCAAAAGAAATATTTGAAATGTTAGGGTATAAATTAATAGTTTCTCATTCATCCCCTGAAACTGCTGAAGAATATCAATTTGTATATGAAAGTAAAAATGAATGGAACAGCCCAACTAGAATTGAATTTAGAAAATGTAAAAATGGTATATTTGAATTGTATATAAGTCAGTTAGAAATTTTACATAATATTTATGATAGTAGATTACCATTAAGCGTTTTACAAGCAATAAATCAACAAGTAAAGGAGTTAGGTTGGTATGGAAAATGATATAAAAGAAATATTAAATAAAATAGGATATCATCAACATATTCACGAACATTTAACATTAAATCCTAAAGAACTTGACATATTAGCACAATACATAATTAAAACACAAGAAAAATTAAATTTAGCCGAAAATATTTTATACGATTATTTATACAAAGATAACAAGATAACAAAAGAGTTATATGATAAATTTAAAGGAAGTGATGAATAATGGAATTATTTATAAGAAGTCAAGATAAGACGATGTTATATAAAGTAAATGAAATATTTGTAGAAAGTGAAATAATCAATTATATTGAAACAGGGAAATACTTTATTTGTGTAAATGATGAAGGATTTGGAACATACAAATCAAAAGAAAGAGCATTAGAAGTATTAGATGAAATACAAAGGATTTTAAAACCTGCGATAAAAGCACTCACACCATTAACTGAAAGTAAGGAAGATTATAAAAATCATTGTATGAAAACTGAATTAGTTGGTTATGAAACTACATACGATATAGTTGCTTTACCAACTTATGTATATGAAATGCCAAGTGAGTGAGGTGATTAAATGTTAAGTGTAATATTATTTTTATTCTTATTATTCGTATGCCCACCTTTAGCGTTTTTATGGCTAGTAATTAGATTATTTATGTTTCTAGGTAGAAAAGACAAGTAATCTCTTAAAGTAGAACTTAATTTGCATATATGCACAATTAATGATATAATATCCTTAAAAGTAGAACTAGTTAAATAGTTATACATATAAGAATTGGTGGTGACAATATGGCAAAGACTACAACTAAAGAAAAATCATACAACAAGAAATACTATCAAAAGCATAAGAAAGAAATAATCAAGGAAGTTCAATCAAAGCAAAAATCTAACAAGAAAGAATACAACAAAGACAAAAGAGAATATTATGCTGATACTCCTAGTTATAGAAAGTATAAAAGAAAGTATGCTGAAGAATATCGTAAAAGAGAACCTGTTAAATCAAAGGCTAAAAAATATCGTAAGGCTTTAAAAGAAAGATAAGAGAATATTAAAAGAATATCCAATAAGATATTCTTTTTTTCATAGTATATATCAGATCATATATTTTGTTTTATATTTTTTGAACATATTTTGTAAAGTTTTGTAAATTGACATTTTGTTTACACTGTAAATTGACATTCAAAATGTATGTAAAATGTAAACTAATTAAAATTGTAAATCTAATATATCATAAATCAGTATATAAGTAAATATACAATATATTTACATATCAATATATGTATAAATATGTATAAATATGTAAATGCCTTTATTTCTTGCATAAATGCCTTTATTTCAGTTAAAATCACTTTCTAGTGTATTTATACTACTTTTGTATTTTTGTTGCTTAAATTGTGTTTAAAATAGCGAATAATGGTATATAAAGAATAATTAATAACTTAATATAGTCTTATTTAATGAATAAACCTACCGTATTGCTTTGAAAATATCTTTCTAGTGTATTTATACTAGAAAAGTGTTTCGTGTCTTAAATAGCCTTTAAAATGGTTATTTTGGTATATATAG
>JAEEGK010010861.1_pt1 | contig 20954 bp, 15 predicted proteins | sample 8958771 | NCBI WGS metagenome assembly JAEEGK01 (sample SAMN16246547, study PRJNA631951) | gut metagenome | biome: gut microbiome; feature: rumen; material: SC-attached | host: Bos | place: Iran: Karaj | collected 2018-10
CGATTGCCAATATTAATTTGCAAGTGATTGTAAGATAAGTCAGAAATGATGAATTTGGTTGTGACAGCAGCAAGCAGAACCGGCTGCGTCAGGAAAAATAACGAAGACATGATACTGGTTGGCAGTTCATTTGTTCGTAATGATAATTTTAGTACGAAGATTGAACTGAGGCCGGAAAAACGTATACTCTTCGCTGTTGCCGATGGTATGGGAGGTCACAATAGCGGCGAGGTAGCCAGTAGTGACGCCTTGCATAATCTGCATTTCTTCTTTAATGACATACCTGCTGGTCTGACGGCAGGGGAGTTTAATGAGATGATGGTAGTGTGGCTGGAGTCCATTAATAATATTATTGATTCTAAGGGACGTGTCGACGAACGTTTTAAGGGTATGGGAACCACTTTGGTAGGTATCGCCTATTATGGTGGGAACTTTTTCTCTATGAATTGTGGCGACAGTCGTCTGTATCGTCTTCGTAATGGCTCTCTCCAACAACTGACTACCGACCATTCCCTGAATAATATGTTGGGTTCCACCAAGCATTGTAGTATTATTACGAACTGTATCGGTGGAGGCAATAAGAATTCCTATCTGGATATCGTTAAGATGACCGACGAAATCCAACCGTCGGATATCTATCTGTTATGTAGTGATGGATTGAGTGATATGCTGAGTGACCAGCAGATAGAAACCTTGCTAAAGTCGGGCGCCGATGCCGATGCCCTCTGCCAGGCTGCTATTGAAGCCGGTGGCTTCGATAATGTCTCGGCTTGTGTGATAGATGTGAAAAGTGAATAAAGAAAAAGTGAATAGTAGTCATGCCGTTAAGATTACCCGATAGATTGCCTGCCATCGACTTGCTGAAGCAGGAAAACATATTTGTGATGGACGATACCCGCGCCCATTCGCAGGATATCCGTCCCTTGCGGATTGTGATACTGAATCTGATGCCGTTGAAGATTACCACGGAAACAGATTTGATTCGTCTACTCTCCAACACGCCCTTGCAGTTGGAAATCAGTTTTATGAAGCTGAAGAGTCATACACCGAAGAATACACCGATAGAACACATGATGATGTTTTATCGTGACTTTGCTGAGATGCGTCAGGAGAAATTCGACGGTATGATTATCACGGGTGCACCTGTGGAGCAGTTGGACTTCGAAGAGGTCAGCTACTGGGACGAGATTACAGAGATCTTCGCATGGGCACGCACCCATGTGACGAGTACCTTATATATCTGTTGGGCTGCTCAAGCAGGACTTTATTATCATTATGGAATTCCCAAGTATCCTCTACCGATGAAGATGTTTGGCATATTCTCGCAGAAGCCCTTGGATCCCCAGCTTCCCATTTTCCGAGGCTTCGACGATGAGTTTATGATGCCTCATAGCCGTCATACGGAGATTCATCGTGAGGATATTCTTGCCAATCCCAATCTGCAGTTGATAGCAGAGTCCGACGAGTGTGGCGTCAGTGTCGTAATGGCTCGAGAAGGACGCGAATTCTACATCACTGGCCATCTGGAATATGCGCCTAATACCCTCGACAATGAGTATAAGCGTGATAAAGACATCCGTAAAGATGTGGCTCCTCCGCAGAATTACTATCGGAATAATAATCCTGCAAACCCACCTCTGGTAACGTGGCGCTCTCATGCCAATCTCTTCTATACCAACTGGGTCAATTATTACGTTTATCAGGAGACACCGTATAATATTGAAGATATCAAGTAATTGAGAGCACTCGAACTACTTGCCCCCGCCAAGAATCTGCAATATGGCATCGCGGCCATTGACCATGGTGCCGATGCTGTATATATCGGAGCGACTCGTTTCGGTGCGCGGGCAGCAGTAGGTAATAGTGTCGATGATATCCGTCAACTTTGCGCGTATGCACATCCCTTTGGTGCGAAGGTTTATGTCACGGTGAATACCATCATCTTTGACGATGAGTTGGATGCAACCCGCCAGTTATTAGCCGAGCTGGCAGAGGCGGGAGTTGATGCTATCTTGGTTCAGGATATGGCTGTACTCCAGATGATGAAGGATCTGCCCATGACGGCGCACGCTTCCACACAGACTGACAACCGTACAGTGGAGAAAGTACGGTGGCTGCGAGGCTTGGGCTTTTCCCGCGTGGTGTTGGCTCGCGAACTCTCCCTTGATGAAATCACAGAAATCCATTATCAGGTGCCTGACGTTGAACTCGAGGTCTTTGTACATGGTGCGCTGTGTGTCAGTTATTCGGGTCTTTGTTATGCCTCGCAGTATTGTTTCGGTCGCAGCGCCAATCGCGGTGAGTGTGCGCAGTTCTGTCGTATGCAGTTCTCGCTTGAGGATGCGAAGGGTAGGGAGGTTGTTCGTGATCGTTATCTGCTGTCGCTGAAAGATATGAACCGTATCGATTATCTGGAGGATCTGGCAGAGGCTGGCGCAACATCGTTTAAAATAGAAGGTCGATTGAAAGATCTCTCTTATGTGAAGAACGTGACAGCGGCCTATAGTCAGCGACTCAATACCATCGTGAAACGCCATCCTGACAAGTATTGTCGTAGCTCACATGGTGAATGCCGATATACTTTCACTCCCGATCTCAAACGGACCTTTAACCGTGGTTATACCACTTATTTCCTGCATGGCCGTCAGAAGGACATTGCTTCGATGGATACGCCCAAGGCGATGGGCGCTTTTGTCGGTACGGTGAAGGAGATTCGTCACGACAGTTTCAATGTGGCTGGCGTGACGAGTTTTGCCAACGGCGACGGTCTTTGTTTCCTTGATGAAAATCGACAGTTGGTTGGCTTCCGGGCTAATAAGGTTGTGGGCAATCGGATTTATCCTTATCGCATGCCGCAGGGTATTAAAGCTGGAGTGAAATTATTCCGCAATAATGATCAGGAGTTCGACCGTCTTATGTCGAAGACGAGTGCTGAGCGTAAGGTTCCTATCCGACTGTCATTGCGTGCTGTTGAGGGTGGCTTCGAATTGAATGGGATTCACTTCGCAGCAGAGCATCAGATAGCACAGCGCCCGCAGCGCGAAAACATCATTCGGCAACTGACAAAACTCGGCGATACGATTTATCAATGTGAAGAGGTGGAGATCCCCGAGGACTTTAATTATTTTATCCCGAATAGCGTGTTGAGCGAGATGCGGCGGACGCTTGTGGAGAAAATGATGGGTGAGGGGAGACCGCAGCTTTCGGTTGAGGCCGAAGGTAATCACGAGGTTGCTCCGAAAAGTGAATGGGCTTATATGCTCAATATCTCTAACCGTCTCTCGCAGCAGTTCTATGGCGCGAAGGATATCTCTGCCTACGAACTAAAAGGTGGTGCTGGTCCTATCATGCAATGTCGTCATTGCATCCGATACTCCTTGGGTTATTGTGTCAAACATGGTGGTGAACGTCCGACTTGGCAGGAGCCACTTTCTCTCATTATGGGCGATGGGCGCCGTTTTCGTCTTGAGTTTGATTGCCGCCAATGCCAGATGAACGTCTTTGTTAGTGAATAGTTAATAGTGAATAGTATAGGAAATAATAGGATGGCGCATAGATTATTCAGGGCTTTGCTCTGGATACTATTCACTATTCACTATTCACTATTTACTACCTCCTGCTACAATCAGGGCCCCATCACTCCTGATGCTTGGAATCTTACCGAGCAACAGCTCGACTCCATCTCTTTCTATACCACTCACCATTACACGCAAGGTTATAACTTTATTGTCAACAAAGATTCTCTCGTCATCCTTGAGCAGCAGAACGAGATGATGCCTGTGCCCGACATTCTTACTGCTGAGATTACCACGGGCGACGAGACCATGCCGATGCTCTCGTTGGTCGACTCGATCACCCTTCGTCGCCACGACCGTCTTGTGGTAGCTGATATTCACACAGTGCCGACAGATTCCATCGATTCGGTTTGGGTAAAGGTGGCACGCGACCAGTTGACTTTTGGCTGGCTTCATGAGTCGGAGCTTCTGGCGTCGGTGTCACCCGACGATCCCATCAGTCAGTTCATTGATTTCTTCTCCGACGCCCACCTGCTGATTTTCCTCGCTATCATCGCTTTGGTCGGTGGAGCCTACGGCGTGCGACGTCTGTTGCGTAAAGGTGCGAAGATCGTCCACTTCAACGACATCCCTTCGTTCTATCCCACGCTGCTCTGTCTACTCGTAGCTGCGTCGGCAGTGCTCTATAGCAGTATACAGCTTTTTGCACCAGAGATGTGGCGACATTTCTATTATCATCCCTCGTTGAATCCTTACGTGTTGCCGTGGCACCTCGGACTGTTCATCGTTTTCGTATGGGCGTTGGTAATCGTGTCCATTGCTACGGTCGATGACGTGCGCCACCATTTGCCTCTGGGTGAGGCGATCCTTTATCTTGGCGGGTTGGCGGCAGTATGTGCCGTTGACTATGTGGTATTCAGCATCACCACCATCTATTATATCGGCTATCCGTTGCTTATAGCCTATATAGTTTTCGCCATCTATCGTCTCTCACTGCAAAAATCCATATAAATAGGGATTGCACGACTTGCTGAAAAGTCGTACCTTTGCAGCCGAAATTCAGGATACTCCGAGTATTCCGATAAATCTGATTAGTATGAATAAGAAATTATTAGTGATGATGATGATGGGACTGTCGATGATGACAGTCCAAGCGAATGAGACCGACGAACTGGTTGATTCAAGCAAAGTAGTTGATTTAGATGAAGTGGTTGTGGTGGCGCAACCGAAAGAGCAAGTACGACTGAGGCTGCAGCCCGTAAGCAGCAGCGTGTTCGGCAGCGAGCAATTGCAGCAGTTGAATGTGCGCGACCTCTCGCAGCTCTCGCAGTACGTGCCTTCTTTCGTAATGCCGAGTTACGGCTCGCGTCTTACCTCTTCGATGTACGTCCGTGGTATCGGTTCGCGCATCAACAACCCCGCTGTGGGCGTCTATTATGACAATATCCCTCTCATGTCGAAAGCCGCCTTTAATAACCATTTCTATATGCTCGACCGCGTGGACATCCTGCGCGGACCGCAGGGGTCACTCTACGGACAGAATACTGAGGGTGGACTCGTTCGCATCTACTCGAAAGATCCTATGCGCTATCAGGGCACCGATATTCGTCTGGGCCTCGGTACGGGGCTTTGGCGAAACGTCGAGGTGGTGCATCACCATCGTCCCTCGGAAAAACTCGCCTTCACCGTCGCCGGTTTTTATAGCGGTCTGAAAGGATTTATCAACAACGACAATTTCGATGAGAAGAACGACCGCAGCCTCGAAGCCGGTGGCAAGGCTAGACTTATCTGGCAGCCCTCGCAGAAGCTGAAGTTCGATTGGACGGCTGATTATCAGTGGGTGTCGCAGAATGGCTTTGGCTATGGCGAGTACCAGCCGATTGACTATACAGATTGGGACGGACCCCGTAAACCTGTCGACTTGGACGTAAAGGATCCTGCGACGACCATCATGAACGGTTACCGTCGCAATATGTTTACCACCGGTCTCTCCATCGGCTATGAGATGGATAAGCTGCTCTTCACGTCGACCACGAGCTATCAGTTCCTGCAGGACCGTATGCTCATGGACCAGGACTACATGACGCCCGACTACCTGCAGCTCGAGCAGCGTCAGAAGATGAACGCTCTCACGCAGGAGTTCGTTCTCCGTTCGCATGACACGAGCCGCTGGCAACACACCACGGGTCTCTTCGGCGCCTATCAATGGCTCCGCACCGACGCGCCTGTCCACTTTGGCGATGCCATCACCGGCCCTATCGGAAATGCCATTACTAACGCCATGCAGGGCGCCATGCGTCAGTCGATGTATCCACGTATGTATCAGCAGATGTATGCCCAGATGCTTGAGCAGATGATGGGGCAGGGCATGCCTGCAGCCGCTGCAGAGGCCGCTGCCGCGAAAGCTGCTGAGGCTGCTGCCAACCAGGCTGTGGAGGCTGCCATCGGCGGCGTGACAATGTCGGCAGAGATGGCCGTGCCCGAGACATTCCGCACACCCACGATGAACCTCGCCCTCTTCCATGAGTCGAACATCCTGCTTACTGACCGTTTGAAGCTCACCCTTGGCATGCGCTTGAACCTCGACCGCGTGAAGATCGAGTACGATGCCCTAGCCTATATGAACATGACGGGCGGCACTGCCGAGCGTCAGGCCACTTATCATCTGACCTCGCACGTCACCGACTCGCGCTCGAAGACCTACACCCAGCTCCTGCCGAAAATCGGACTCACTTACGATCTCGGTGCGCAGACAGGCAATGTCTACGCCCTTGTGGCGAAAGGTTATCGCGCTGGAGGCTACAACATCCAGATGTTCAGCGATGTGCTCCAGACCGAACTCAACTACCACCAGCAGGATGCTATGCGCGGAGACTACGACGTAGAACATACCACACAAGACTATGACAATATAGAGGAGACCATTGCCTATAAGCCTGAGGAATCGTGGAATTTCGAGCTCGGCGCCCACCTGAATCTCTTCGGCGGCAGCACCCACTTCGACGTTGCCCTTTACTACATGCAGATACGCAACCAGCAACTTTCTCAGATGAGTCCGATCTACAACTATGGTCGTATAATGACCAATGCTGGCAAGAGCCATTCGCTGGGAGCAGAGTTGTCGCTGCGCGGACGCCTCGTCGACAATAGCCTCGACTGGGCCGTCACCTACGGCTTTACCTCGGCGAAGTTTGACGAATATAAGGCTGTGTTCTATGGCTATGAAGATGATTATGAGAAATATTATGTGCTGACTCATGATTACGATGGCAACTACGTTCCCTTCGTACCCCAGCACACGCTCTCGGCGATGGCCGACTATCACATCGGAAAGCTGACCATCGGTGCCAATGTCTCAGGCCAGGGTAAGATCTGGTGGGATGAGGCCAACACCTTTGCACAGAAATTCTATGCCCTGCTTGGCGCCCATGTTGATTATGATTTCGGACCCGTCGGCATCTCACTTTGGGGACGCAACTTAACTAACTCCCGCTACACCACTTTTGCTATCCAGAGTTCAGCTGCCGGCGGTACCCGCTATTTCGCACAGCGGGCCAATCCCATACAGTTCGGGCTCGATGTGAATATACATTTCTAAAAATATAGTATGATACTAAACACCCTTTAGTATAACACTAAATACCCTCTAGTGTCATATTAAAGGGTGTTTGGTGTCTTAGACGAGCATCAGGTTGCAAATTACCATGTCGCTCACGAAGAGTGCATGGCGGGTAAGGGCCAAATGCTCGTCGTTAATTATTAGCAAACCGTCATTTATATAACTTTGCGCGGCTTTTAAGCAGTAGTCGCGGTGGCGTGGCGAGAGACGACTCAGATCGAGACCTTCGCGGGTGCGGAGACTCACGGTCAGCAGGTCGTTGTAGGCTGTGTCACCCTCGATGACCTCGCTGTCGAAGAGTCGCTCTCCGCGCTCGATGGCGTCGATGTATTGGCGAATGTCAGCCACGTTCCATGAGCGGGTGTGTCCGTCGAACGAGTGTGCCGCTGCTCCCAAGCCAATATAAGGCACGCCAGTCCAATAGGCGGAGTTATGTTGCGAGCGAAAACCAGGACGGGCGAAGTTCGATATCTCGTAATGCTCGAAGCCTGCGGCCTCCAAACGGTCAATGAGAGTGTAGTACATCTGGCGCTCCGTCTCCTCGTCGGATGCTTTCATGTTCATCCGATGGAGTGGGGTACCTTCCTCGATGGAGAGGCAGTAAGCGGAGAGATGTTCCACTTGGAGTTCGAGAGCGGCGTCGATATCCCTTTTCCAGTCTTCGAGTGTCTCACCAGGGAAACCATACATCAGGTCAACGCTGATATTCTGGATATCTGCTTGGCGCAGTCTCGTTACGGCCTCTACGACCTGCTGTGCCGTATGCCTTCGTCGCAGAAAGTGCAGACGGGCGTTGTCGAATGTCTGGGCGCCCATGGAGACGCGATTGATGGGGAGTTGTTGTAACACAGCTGCTAACTTGATTGAGACATCGTCGGGATTTACCTCGATGGTCACCTCGGCATCTGCTGCCACATTATTATATTTATATAGGGCATCGAAGATCTGCTGCAGTTGTGTCATCGAAAGCTGGCTCGGCGTACCACCGCCCAGATAGATAGTGGTAATATTGTTGTGTGCTGTCCTCATCGACATCTCATCACATACCGCATCGACATACCTCTGACGGAGGTCGAGTGAGGTCGTCGAATAGAATGCACAATAGATGCATCTGCTCGCACAAAACGGAATATGTATGTAGATTCCTGTCATTTCGGTCACAAAAGTACTAATTAATTTTAATTAATGGAAGATTTCTTTGGTGATTTCTGAAAAAATGTCTAATTTAGCTGCCCGAAATTAATTTTTGACTTAAAACCAAAAGATAATGAAGATTTATCAGACAAACGAAATCAAGAACATTGCACTCATTGGCAGTGCGGGTAGCGGCAAGACTACTCTTGCCGAAAGTATGGTCTACGAAGCAGGCATCATCAAGCGCCGCGGTACCGTAGAGAGTAAGAACACCATGAGCGATTATTTCCCTGTAGAACAGGAATATGGCTATTCGGTGTTCTCAACTGTTTTTCATGTGGAGTGGAACAATAAGAAGCTCAACATCATTGACTGTCCGGGCTCTGACGACTTCGTGGGTGGCTCTATCACTGCCATGAACGTCACCGATCAGGCTGTCATCCTCATCAACGGACAGTATGGTCCCGAGGTGGGCACGATGAACGCTTTCCGCAACACAGAGAAGTTGAAGAAGCCAGTGATCTTCCTGGTAAACCAGTTGGATCGCGACAACTGTGACTTTGACCAGATCCTGAATCAGCTCAAGGATATCTACGGTCCGAACTGTGTGCCCGTGCAGTATCCTATCGCTACAGGTCCTGGCTTTAACAGCGTCATCGATGTGCTGTTGATGAAGAAATACTCTTGGAAGCCCGAAGGTGGCGCTCCCATCATTGAGGAAATCCCAGCTGATCAGCTTGACAAAGCAAAGGAGATGAAAGCTGCTCTGGTAGAGGCTGCTGCTGCTGGCGACGATTCTCTGATGGAGAAGTTCTTTGAGAGTGAGGATCTCACTGAAGACGAGATGCGTGAGGGTATCCGCAAGGGTCTGGTAACACGCTCGATCTTCCCCGTATTCTGCGTCTGTGCTGGTCGCGACATGGGTGTACGTCGTCTGATGGAGTTCCTCGGCAACGTCGTTCCTTTTGTTAGCGAGATGCCCGTTATTAAGAATGCAGCAGGCAAGGATGTTCCTGCCGATACCAATGCCCCCGCATCGCTCTATTTCTTCAAGACAGGTGTAGAGCCTCATATTGGTGAAGTGAGCTATTTCAAGGTGATGAGCGGTTCTGTGAAGAGTGGTGACGACCTGACGAATGCTGATCGTGGCTCTAAGGAGCGTATGGGTACCCTGTATGCTTGTGCAGGTGCTAACCGTATTCAGGTTGACCAGCTTAATGCCGGTGATATCGGCTGTACTGTGAAGCTGAAAGACGTGAAGACTGGCAACACCCTGAACGGCAAGGATGTCGACAATAAATTCGACTTCATCAAATATCCTAACTCGAAGTTCTCTCGTGCCATCAAGGCTGTTAATGAGTCTGAGACTGAGAAGATGATGGCTGCCCTGGCCAAGATGCGTCAGGAGGATCCTACATGGGTCGTTGAGCAGTCGAAGGAGTTGCGTCAGATTATCGTTCATGGTCAGGGTGAGTTCCACCTGCGTACCTTGAAGTGGCGTATGGAGAACAATGAGAAGATCCAGATTGAATACCAGGAGCCAAAGATCCCTTATCGTGAGACTATCACGAAGATGGCACGTGCCGACTATCGTCATAAGAAGCAGTCGGGTGGTGCTGGACAGTTTGGTGAGGTTCATCTGATTGTGGAGCCTTATTCTGAGGGTATGCCCGATCCTACATCGTTCACCATCAATGGACAGGAGTTCAAGATGAACATCAAGTCTAAGGAAGAGAAGGATCTGGAGTGGGGTGGTAAGCTCGTATTCATCAACTCAGTGGTTGGTGGTGCCATCGATATGCGCTTCATGCCCGCTATCCTGAAGGGTGTGATGGAGCGTATGGAGCAAGGCCCGCTTACCGGTTCGTATGCCCGCGACGTTCGCGTGATTGTTTACGACGGTAAGATGCACCCGGTAGACTCTAACGAGTTGTCGTTCATGCTGGCTGCCCGTAATGCCTTCAGTGCTGCCTTTAAGGAGGCTGGTCCTAAGGTGTTGGAGCCTATCTACGACCTCGAGGTGCTCGTTCCTGCCGACTACATGGGTGATGTGATGTCTGACCTGCAGGGTCGTCGTGCCATCATCATGGGTATGGACAGCGAGGCTGGCTATCAGAAGCTCTCTGCTAAGATTCCTTTGAAGGAACTCGCTTCTTACTCGATTGCCCTGTCGTCTCTGACTGGTGGTCGTGCATCGTTCACCACACAGTTCTCAAGCTACGAACTTGTGCCGAACGACATCCAGCAGGCTCTCATCAAGGAGCACGAGGCTGAGATGAAGGAAGAGGATTAATTCCTGTCATAGGAAACTATTGACTACGATGACGCTGGTAGTGCTCGTATTGAGCATTGCCAGCGTTCTTTAAACCCTTAAACATGTAATTATGAACTTTCTTGGTGTCAAAACCTTATCTGCTCTCGACCGATTGTGTACTGATTGTCGATGATTTTCTGGCAGAAGGTCAGGCTGTGCATGCACTTGTTGATTTGGTGCGACAGGCTGGTGGAAAGGTAGCAGACATTGGCATCGCCGTGGAGAAAGGATATCAGAAAGGGGGAGCTCTTTTGCGTGAGGAGGGCTATCGTCTGGAGTCGATTGCTATCATCGAAGAGATGGACTGGCAGACGCAGACCATTCGCTTCCGTGAACAGCATGACTGATAGTCGTTTTCTTGTGCAAATATATGTTTTTTTCTAGATGTCTATGTTATTTCTTACTTTTTTTATACCTTTGTGCCCGAATATCACGGATGTTGAACAAGATTCCTGACATATGAATGTTAAATTACATACCCCTAAGAGTCTGAAGACGGGCAGCGGCATGTCGTCGTGGCGGCAGTTTCTGTTGTCGCTTTTTGCCACCACTGTCTCCATTGCACTCACTTTCGGAACAGCAGCCATCATCGACTACAACAAGAAACAGAGTGAGAAGCGCGAGATTGTGATGATGGTTATGTACGACATGTACACCACACTGAAGGCAGCGGAAAAGGCCGATTCCAATATCCACCGCGCAATGGATATCCAACTCCGCATTGCCCAAGACACCTCCCAGTACCAGAGCTTAAAGTACCAGCTGATTACAAAGATGCCAAGACTTGATTATACAGAGACCACAGAGCGCATCTTCTCGTCGAGCATAGAATCTATCAACACGGTGGGCAATGTGCTCTTTACTGAGAACGTGGCTGATTTCTATCGGCTTCGCCAGCAATACAAAACGATGATATGCGATTCGATTGAAGCCGAGCTTCGCAAGACGCCCATATTTTACTCGATCAAGGAGGCCATCGGCATTGAATATTCCTACTATGGCATAGCAAGCATTGAAATTCTGGGAGATATGCAGCATTTATTCGCAGAGTGCAAGCAGATGATGGATGTAACCGATAAGGAACTGGAAGCCTATCAGAAACAAAGAGAGCAAATCAAGAAGGCACTGCCTGAAGATGAAAAAAGAAAAGACTCGATAAAACAAAACATAATTGAGTTTCAGAAAAAAATGTATGAAGCTAATAAGCAACTAAAGTTAGAAGAATAACATGAAAAAATTTTTTTTGACGGCAGCGCTCGCAGTTGCAGTTCTGCCTATGATGGCGCAGAAAACTAATTATTCCGTCAGCGGGACATACGCTAAGGACGGACAGACGGTCTATCTGGAAGCCCGACTGACAGGTGAGAACATCGACAGTACAAAGGTAGCCAACGGCAAGTTCGCCTTCAACGGCACTGCCGACAAGGATGCCATGCTGGCTGTCACTGTAAAGAACTCAGGATGGAGCACGCCTTTCTTCAACGATGGCACACCCGTGATTATCAATGTCAACGACAGCACGCTGAAAGGCTCTCCGCAGAACGAGCGTCTGACGAAGTACGACCTTGAGGTCGAAGCGCTGTCGAAGCCATTCAAGGATAAAGTGTCCAAGATGTCTAAGGAAGAGATAGAGGCGAATGCTGATGAGCTCATGGCTGAGATGGTCAAGGCGCAGAATGCCCAGACCGAACTCGCCAACAAAATCTTCCAGGAGGAGCGCAACTCGCTGATTCCGCTGGCCTTCGCAGAAGTCTACTTCATCGACAATGGCGTGGATGCCTACGACGAACTGGTGAAGCAGCCTTTGGCCTTTGCCAAGCATCCCCAGCTGAAGGCCGCAAGAGACAGGATCGCTGCGGTGCTGAAGCCGAAGGACAGCCCGAAGACAGCCTTCGTCGGACAGCAGTTTACAGACATAGAGATGGCCGACCCCGACGGCAAGATGCACAAGATCAGCGACTTAGTTGGCGATGGTAAGTATGTGCTCGTAGACTTCTGGGCTTCGTGGTGTGGTCCCTGCCGTGCAGAGATGCCCAATGTGCTGGAGGCTTACAACAAGTACCACGCCAAGGGCTTCGAGGTCATCGGTATCTCATTTGATAATAAGAAGGATGCCTGGTTGAAGGCTGTCGCTCAGATCCAGATGCCTTGGCTGCAGCTCTCCGACCTGAAGGGCTTCGAGTGCGCTGCTGCTCCCATCTATAAGGTCGACGCCATCCCTGATAATATCCTCATCGATCCGCAGGGAAAGATCATCGACCGTGCCCTTCGCGGCAAGGCGCTGCACAGCCGACTGCAGAAGATCTTCGGCGAATAAGACAACCCCTAAATGACAGCTCTCAATCGAGGGCTGTTTTTTTTTATGTTTGGGTGACGTGAGGATTTTGTTGAACGAAACGGCTGGTTTACTGAATATTTTTGTCCTCATCGTAGATTGTTCCTATCTTTGCAGCAAATTATTAACAATTAAAAAGGAACAGAACAATGAAGAAGATCATGTTTTTTGCGATGCTGATGGCATCGGCAGTCATCCTGATCAGTTGCTCGAGTGAAGATCCGCTCGAGGAGATGATGAACAATAACGGATGGAACAATGGCGACAATACGTCGAACGGCAATGGCGGCTTTCAGCCGACAGGTAGCGGCAACTCAGCCACAACGGGCGAACTGGCGACGTTCGATATCGCTCTCGACGCGATGACCGCAGAGCCCTCAGAGGCCGCTACAGCGTATTACCCCGATGAGGAGGATATCCTGGAGGACAATGCGTTTACGACGGAGGTGGCGATCGACCTGTCGAACCCCGTAGCGAAGAGCGAGAGTGGGGTAGAGGTATCGGTGAACGGTGGACATATCACCGCCAATCACGGCTCGACGAAGAAAGTGTGCTACGTGGTGAGCGGTACCACTACCAACGGCTCGCTGACCATCTTGGGCGAGAAGAAGTATGCCGTGAAGCTGAACGATGTCAGCATCACCAATCCCGACTCGGCAGCGCTGAACCTTCTGAGTGGCAAGCGCGCCTTTATCATCCTGCCTGGCGGTTCAATCAACACCCTCGCCGACGGTACGGGCGGCAGTCAGAAAGGTGCCCTTTACTGCAAGGGTAAGCTGCTCTTCAACGGTACAGGTTCGCTGAGTGTGACCGGCAATACGAACAATGGTATCCATTCGGCCGACTACATCGTGTTTGGCAAGGGGAACAAGGTATATGTGAAGTCGACAGCCAATCATGGCATCAAGGCCAACGACGGTGTCTTTATCAATGGCGGTGTCCTGAACGTCGAGGTATCAGCCGCTGCCGCCAAGGGCATCAACAGCGAGAGTCATGTGATCGTGAACGGAGGACGCACCACGGTGTTGAACTCTGCCAATGGCACCTACGACAGCGAGGACAAAGAGGCCAAGGGTGCAGCAGGTATCAAGGCCGACTCGACATTGACCGTCAATGGCGGCGAACTGTGGCTGAAGAGCACCGGCTCAGGTGGCAAGGGTATCAATGTGGATATGGAGGCGACGTTTAATGGTGGCAGCGTGTACGTCGTCACCACCGGCGGACAGTATAAGAGCAACAACGACATCTCATCGCCCAAGGGCATCAAGGTGGACGGCAATCTCACCATCAATGGCGGAACCATCTGGGTACGCACCAGCGGCTATAACGGTGAGGGTATCGAGACCAAGAGCGTCCTGACGATTACAGGCGGTGAGGTGGCCAGCTATGCCTATGACGATGCCATCAACTCGAAGAGCGATATGACCGTCAGCGGTGGTTACGTCTATGCCCAAGGCCAGCACAACGACGGCTTGGACGCCAACGGCAACTGTTACATCAAGGGCGGACTGGTGTATGCCATCTGCTCTGGCACACCAGAAGTAGCTATCGATGCCAATACCGAGGGTGGTAAAAAGCTCTATGTCACAGGCGGTACGATCATCGCCGTAGGCGGACTGGAGAACGGTTCACAACTCACGCAGTCGTGCTATCAGACATCCTCGTGGTCACCTAATACCTGGTATGCTCTGACCGTCGGCAGCGAGACCTTCGCCTTCCAGACCCCATCGAGTGATGGCAGCGGACTCGTTGTATCGGGTGCTTCACAGCCTGCACTCCAGTCGGGCGTCAGCACCAGCGGTGGTACCAGCCGTTTCGGTGGACTGGGTATCACGGGTGCTACCATCAGCAGCGGATCGTCGGTTTCACTCTCCAGTTATACCGGTGGTAACAGCATGGGTGGCTCTGGTGGCTTCCCTGGAGGATGGCGCTGAAACAATAATTTCCTAATCCTTGCGTTATTATATATGGTAAGCATGTATTGGATGAAACAGTCGCGACAGGAGAATATCATTTACTTAGCGGTGTGGGGCTTGCTCTTTGCAGCCCCGCTGCTGAGTTTTTATGTGCGGACGATGAACGATACCAGCCTCGTGTTCGACTGGACGGAAGTGTTGCTCATCTGGCGGAAGTTCGCCCTCTATCTGTTGCTGTTTCTGGTGCATAACTTCCTGTTGGCACCACTCCTGGTGTACAAGCACAGGCGTGTGACCTACTTCTCTATCATGGTTGCGGTGTTGATTGCCTTTTCTGTCTACCAATGTAGTAACAAGCCACCGAAGGATTTCAGACCTCCTATGGAAAAGTTCGACGGACAAAGACCTGAGGGACATGAGCCGCCACCCTTCGATGATGTGCATGGCGTCCGCTCGGAGCATCGTCCTAAGCATCGACCTGAGCATCGTCCAGAACATCGTGCAGAGCATCGTCCGGAATTCCGTCCTGACCATCGTCCAGATATGCCGCCTCCCATCGTTGGCGAGCGAGATATCCTGGCTATTATCGTACTCATCCTGATGTTTGGGGCTAACCTGGGTATTAAGTTGTTCTTCCGTAGCCGTGAAGATCGCAAACGGTTGGCAGCTCTGGAGAAGAAGAGCCTGGAACAACAGCTGGAATATCTGCGTTACCAGATCAATCCGCACTTCTTCATGAACACGCTCAACAATATCCACGCCCTTGTGGATATCGACCCTGAGAAGGCGAAAGACACCATCCTGGAACTGTCGAAGATGATGCGCTTCGTACTCTACGAAGGCAATAAGCAGGGTGTGTCGCTGTCGCGAGAGATCGACTTCATCCGTCACTATGTGACGCTGATGCAGTTGCGCTATACGGATAAGGTGCGTATCGACATCAATCTGCCAGCAGAAGTGCCCGACCGTCAGATACCGCCGCTGGTCCTCATCACCTTCATCGAGAATGCCTTCAAGCACGGCATCAGCTATCAGCGTGAGTCGTTTATTGAGGTCACGATGGCGGTAGAGGGCGAATCGCTGCACTTCACCTGCCGAAACTCGAAGGCTGAGGTCTCCAAGGAAGAGAGGCTACGGGTGGCCGACGGCACCTCGGAAAAGAAGGGTGGAGTGGGGCTTGCCAATGTCCGCAAACGTCTGAATCTGCTCTATCACAAGAACTATGCCCTCCGCATCTGCGACGATGCTGATGTGTATACCGTTGAACTTAACATCCCACTATTATGATACGTTGTCTCGCCATCGATGATGAGCCATTGGCTCTGCAACAACTCGTTGCCTATATCCATAAAGTGCCGTTTCTGGAACTCGCTGCCCAGTGTCAGAGTGCCTTGGAGGCCCGTCAGTTCCTGGAGAACGATACGGTCGACGCCATCTTCTGCGACATCAATATGCCCGACCTTAATGGTATGGACTTTGTGAAGTCGCTCGCTGTGCCGCCGCTGATCGTGTTCACGACAGCCTATTCGGAGTATGCCGTCGAGGGCTTCCGCGTGAATGCCGTCGACTATCTGTTGAAGCCTTTCGGCCTGCAGGACTTCCAGAGAGCGGCAAACCGGTTGAAAGATAGAATGAAAACTGAGGACTCAGAGCATGCTCCCACCACACCTGCAACAGAATCTGGCGGCTCAGCGGTAGCAAACGCTCACCTCTTCCTCAAGACCGACTATCGTGTGGTGAAAGTCAACATCCCTGATATCCGATACATCGAGGGTATGAGTGAGTATCTGAAGGTGTGGGTAGAGGGCGAGGCAAAGCCCATTATTACGCTGCTCTCTATGAAAAAGATAGAGGAACGGCTGCCAGATTATTTCATGCGCATACACCGTTCCTATATCATTAATCTGAATAAAATTCAGGAGGTCAACAAGAATCGTGTTATCCTGGATTCTGAAACTTATCTTCCTGTTGGAGATCTCTATAAGGAAGCATTCCAGAGCTACCTGAATACGAACTTCTTGGGTAAATAATATTTACTGCTGACGGGGACCACGAGGACCACCGAATCCGCCACGACGGTTCTTCTGGTCTTCCTGATACTTCTTGAACTGCTCAGGCGTCAAGATCTTCTCCAGTTCCTTGTTGTAAGCCTCTCTGGTTTCAGTCATCTGCTTACGCATCTCTTCCATGCGGGCACGCTGTTCCTCAGTCAGTTGAGGCATCTGTCCGCCACCGAAGCCACCCTGGGGTGCACCACCGCCAAAGCCACCTTGAGGACCACCCTGAGGACTACCCTGTGGACCGCCACCGCGACGACCACCACGGCCGCCCATACGGCCCATACGACCGAAGCCCATAGGCATCTTGTCAGCATATTTCGTGTTGAGTTCCAGCAGCTGCTTAGCCTGGTCTTCGTTCAGACCGTACTGCTTGACCGTATTCTCTGTACGTTGTTTGATCATCTCTGCCTGGTCAGGTTGTTGAGGTGCGTTATCCGTCTGTGCGAGAGCTGAAGCACTCATCAGAATGGCTGCTGCCATCGAAAACATAATCTTTTTCATTTCTTCAATAATTTTTTTGTTATACGTTTGTTTGTTAATGTGAAGTTGCAACTGACCCTTTGACGTGGAAAAATGCAAATGGTTTAAACCTTCAGACAGAAAAATCGTCATATAGTCAGAATAAACCCAATAGAACCAACACCACTGATGAGTATTAATCGCCGTTTCCCACTACTATTGCTTGTGCTCGTATTGCGAGTACTTTCAGTTTCTGCACAACAAGAATCCATTACCGGACGAGTCGTTGACAAAGAGAGCCGTAACGCGATGGCGCGTACGACCCTGCAGCTCTACCGTCTGGGAACGCCCAGAAACGGCAAGAGGGATACGACCTTCATCAAGGGTGTCTATACCGACGCCAACGGCCGTTTTAACATCACTCAGGTCAATGCCGGCACCTATTTCCTGAAAGTAACCTTCCTGGGCTATAAGGAAGTGCGACGTAACCTCACGAAGGTCAACGGTCAGCCGTTGGCCCTTGGCGATATCATGATGGAGAGCGACGCCGTGCTGTTGAAGGAGGCTGTGGTGACGGCGAACATCCCGAAGATGGTGGTGAAGGACGATACGCTGATCTTCAATGCCGATGCGTTCCGTGTGCCCGAAGGTTCCGTTATCGAAGCCCTTGTTGAGGCCCTCCCTGGTGCGAAAATCGACGATGACGGTGGTATCAGCATCAACGGCAAGAACGTCAGGCGCTTCAAGATGGACGGTCGTGACTTCATGACCGGTAATAACGATGCCGTGATGAAAAACCTGCCCTCGTACGTGATAGATAAGGTGAAAGCCTACGATGAGAAGAGCGACCAGTCGCGTCTGACAGGTATCGATGACGGTGAGGATGACTTCGTGCTCGAGTTCACCACCAAGCGCAGCGCCCGTAATGGTCTGCAGATGAACCCCGACCTCGGTATCGGTACCGATGGCAGATATGGTGTCCGTCTGACGGCTATGAAACCCTTTGGTGCGATGAGATACACCTTCATGGGTAATGCCAACAATGTGAACGACCGTAACTTCACAGGACGTGGCGGTCGTGGACGAGGCAACAACAACGGTCAGCGACACACGAAGACCGCAGCCCTTGACATCAGCTATGAGAACGACAAAAACCTGAGGATGAGTGGTCGCGTGACCTGGACACACAGCGATGCCGACAACTGGAACAGGAGCAACTCTGAGAGTTTCGTGAATATCCGTGGTGGTGCGTTCTCCAGCAGCATGAACCAGAACTACTCGAGGAATAATAACTGGACGGGCAACATTAACCTGCAATGGACCATCGACTCGTTGACGACCCTCTCGTGGCGACCTAACCTCAGCACATCGACCAACGACGGCCGAGGCGTCACGAAGTCGGCCTCCTACAGCGATAGTCCCTTCGATGATGTTCTTGATCCGCTGAGTGATGAAGGACTGGCGTATTTCGACGCGAAGGACATGATCCTGAACGGCCGAAACAACAAGTCGATGAGCTATGGCAGCAACAATAACCTCTCCTCCCAGCTGCAGCTTTACCGTCGTCTGAACCGCAAGGGCCGTAATATGTCCATCAACTCCAACATCGACTATCGCGACGGCAAGAACAAGAATGCGAACCTCTCGGCGGTGACACTCTATCAGCAGCCCGACCGCTTTGGCAACGACTCCACCTATCAGACCAACCGTTACACCTATTCGCCCTCGGATAACTTCAGCTGGTCGTTGGGCGCTACCTATACCGAGCCGCTCTATATGTTCAAGCCCAAGCCCGAACCCGTGGATACGACGTCGCAGCGTGGCCGCTTCGGAAGAGGCTTCGGAGGCTTCGGAGGCTTTGGCGGCGGACGAGGTGGTCGTGGTGGCGGCGGACGACGAATGGTGGGGCAGGAGGGTATCTACCTCCAGATGAGCTATCGCTACAACTACAGCCACCAGAAGAGCGACCCTCTGACCTACGACTTCCCCGACCTTTCCTCAGAGGCTTATCAGGACGTCCTGCGTGAATACCGCGACTGGACCCGTCTGTTCGGTTATCTGGAGAGTCCCTACGAGACCTATCTCTCGAAAGACCTGAGCCGTTATTCGGAGCGGACGGAGTACCGTCAGAACATTGAGATCCAACTGCGTGTCTCCAGACAGAAGTACAACCTGAATGCCGGTGTGCAGATCCAGCCGCAGCGCTCGCATTACATCCAGCAGTATCTCGGACAGCCCGTAGATACCGTCCGTACGGTGACGAATGTGTCGCCGACGATGAATTTGCGCTACCGCTTTAACGAGCAGTCGAACCTTCAGGTCACCCTTCGCGGACAGACCCAGCAGCCCAACATCACGCAGTTGCTCGCCATTCGCGATGATACCAATCCCTTGTCGATCACAGAGGGTAATCCTGGACTGAAGCCCTCGTTCACGACGAACCTGAATGCCAATTTCCAGATGCAACGGCGCTATAAGCTGGTGGAAGACAGTCTGGGCTTTATGGTGCCGAAGAACGAACGCCACTGGAGTTTTAGCGCCAACGGTAGCTTCCAGCGCACCAGTAACTCCATCGGAAACATCGTGACCTATAATGAGACTACCGGTGGAAGACTCAGTCGTCCGGAGAACATCAACGGCAATTGGAACGTCAATGGCGGTGCCACCTTCAACATCAATCTCGACACCCTCAACCGATGGGATGTCAGCGGCTCCATCAGAGGCAGCTACAACCACCGTGTAGGCTATGTGAACCTTAATCGTACGGCTCAGGCCGACAGGAATGTCACGCATACCTATAACTTCTCGCCCGAGGTGTCGCTGAGCTATCGTAACCGCTGGTTGAACTTCTCACTCAACGGAAGAGCCACCTACGCCCGTACGGAGAACCGTCTGCAGGCCTCGAACAACCTGACGACCTGGAACTTCCAGTATGGTGGTAACACCAGAGTGACCTTCCCTTGGGGCAGCAACCTCTCGACCGACTTCCACATGTTCAGTAAACGAGGCTATAGCGATGCGACGCTCAATACCAATGAGTTGATCTGGAACGCCCAGCTGTCGCACAGTTTCCTGCGTGGAAAACCGTTGACCGTGATGCTGCAATGGTATGATATCCTGCATCAGCAGTCGAACTTCTCACGTAATGTCAATGCTAACGGCTGGAGCGACCGTGAGGTGAATGCCCTCACCTCGTATGCCATGTTGCACGTCAGCTATCGCCTGAATCTCTTCGGACGCGGAAATGGACGGGGTGAAGGTCCTGATGGCCGTAGAGGTCGTGGCTTCGGACGTGGCGGAGGCTTCCCGGGTGGCGGAGGAGGCTTCGGCGGAGGCGGTGGCTTCGGCGGCGGAGGAGGCTTTGGCGGCGGAGGAGGCTTCGGCGGCGGCGGACCTATGTAGGATAGTCAAAACCTTTATTGTATATAAAAGAGGGGCGTGTCAATCTGACACACCCCTTTTTCCGTATTCATCCGCGTGGATTACCGGCGTCAGCCGATTCTTCACTCTTGACTTCGTCTAAATCGCTCACGCTCGGCATAGCTCGAATTCATTCGGCTCTGCTCTCGCTTAATCGCGATTTTCACTCTTCAGAAGGGCCC
>JAEEGK010010862.1_pt1 | contig 20953 bp, 16 predicted proteins | sample 8958771 | NCBI WGS metagenome assembly JAEEGK01 (sample SAMN16246547, study PRJNA631951) | gut metagenome | biome: gut microbiome; feature: rumen; material: SC-attached | host: Bos | place: Iran: Karaj | collected 2018-10
TGTTCAATCAGCTCCCGGTCGCTCTGACTGTTCAGTACAAGCGCATGGTCAAACCGTTCGACAATGCAGGCATTCACTATTCTTTTCAAATCGGAAAAATCCATCAGCATACCGCATTTCGGGGAATCCGGTGCAGTGGCCGGCTCACCGGTCACCGTCACACGCAACTCATAGGAATGGCCATGAATGTTGCTGCACAAGCCGTCATATCCCATCAGTGCATGGGCCATCTCGAACCGGAATATCTTGGTGATGCGGACCTTTTCCATAATTATCCGATTTGTGCAACCGCCCAATCCAGCGCATCCTGCAGCCATTGCGGATCAATGGGGGGAATCTGCCCTTTCTCGGTAAGAAGCCCCATCATGGAGCGCACCTCCGCAATGTCCCTCCGGGTGGCCTCATACGCCTCCTCCCAACTCATAGGATTACGGGCAAGCCCCTCCTTGCAGGCCTGCACGGCCACATCGGCCGCAACCTTCGGAAACATTTCGGTTTCGGTCATTTTCGGGATTATATCCTCCGTGCTGATACCCCGCGCCTCGGCAAAATCGGCAATGGAATGCGCGGCGGCAATGGCCATGCTGTCGGAAATCGCCTTGGCATGAACTAACAGCGTGCCCTTAAGAATTGCGGGGAAACAGACGGAATTGTTCACCTGGTTGGGGAAGTCGCCACGGCCGGTAGCCACGATGTAGGCACCGGCAGCCTTGGCTTCTGAGGGATAAATCTCCGGCACCGGATTGGCGCAGGCGAAGACAATCGACTTCGGCGCCATCGAGGCGATCCATTCCGGACGGATGGTGCCCGGGCCGGGCTTGGAGGCTGCCACAACGATGTCTGCGTCACGGAAGGCATCCTCTTCGGTCAGAATATGGTCAGGATTGGTGATCCGGCTCAACTCCCACTGACGGTAGAAGTTGGGGTTGGTGCGATAATCCTCCCTCCCGTCGTGGAGCGTGCCCTTGCTGGAGAAAATAACCATCTTTTTCGGATCCGCCCCGTCTGATATCATAAGCCTTGCAATGCTGGTGTTGGCCGCACCGGCACCATACAACACTATTTTGCACTCGGAGAGCTTTTTTCCTGCCAGCTTCAGGGCATTCAGGACACCCGCCAGCGTAACGCAGGCGGTACCCTGGGCGTCATCGTGCCACACCGGAATCTCGCAGCTTTCGCGCAGCTCGTCCAGCACACGGTAACAGTTGGGATGGGAGATGTCTTCCAGATTGATGGCTCCGAACGAAGGCTGCACCATCTTAACAAATTCAATGATTTTTTCGGCGGAATGGCTTCCGTCCGCGGTACGGCTGTCCATGCAGAGCGCCACCGCGTCGATTCCTCCAAGATATTTCATCAGGAAGGCCTTGCCCTCCATTACGCCCAGTCCGCCCGGAGGCGTGCAGTCGCCGTCGCCCAGCACACGGGTGGAATCGCTGACAACCGCCACAAGATTGTGACGGTTGCTCAACCCGTACGATGTCTTGTTATCATCCCTGATGGTGGTGGAAACCGATGAGACACCCGGAGTGTACCACACGTTGAACCAGTTGAAGCCGGGCAGCGGCACCTTGGGCAGCGTCTGCATCTTTCCGCGGTAATGCTCATGCGCAATTAAAGACAGTTTTTTATAGAATAATGTCTTGCATTTTTCCTTTTCCGCCTGTGAGAAGGTGTCTGGAAAACACTCCTGCAAATTGCTCAAATCCTCTTTTATCATATCCGATTTTTAATTATAAAGTGCAAAGGTACCATTTTTATCAATACCAAACGGGGTTTTCTCCAAAAAAGCGCACAAAAATAAAAATGCGGAAAAGCGGCGTGCATATTCGCTTTTCATGTAACTTTGCATTTTTGTTAATAAAGTACGCACATACTAATTCATCGGACCATGAAAATACAGTTTTTGGGGGCTGTCGGCGAAGTGACAGGAAGCAAATTTCTGATTACCACCAACCACGGAAAAAAAATCCTGCTGGATTGCGGCATGTATCAGGGAAAGGGGCTGGAGACCGATTCCATGAACCGTGATCTGGGTTTCAACCCGGAAGAGATTGACATCATCCTGCTCTCCCACGCACACATCGACCATTCCGGCCTGATCCCCTACATCTGCAAACTCGGCTTCAACGGGAAAATCTACTGCACGCACGCCACACGGGATCTCTGTTCCATAATGCTGCCGGATGCCGGCAAGATTCAGGAAAGCGATATTATCGACTTCAACAAAAAACAGGCATCGAAAGGTCTGCCGGAGGCGGAACCCCTCTACACCGCACGGGACGCATTCGCCTGCCTGCGCTACTTTATAAGTATGCCCACGGAACTTAAAATCACCATTGAAAATGATGTCCAGGTGGCATTCTACGACACCGGACATATTTTGGGCGGCTCTGCCATTGTTTTGTATTTCAATGAAAACGGCACTGAAAAAAGTCTATGCTATACCGGCGATATAGGACGGTACAACAAGCATCTGCTGAAAAACCCCTCGCCCTTTCCTCAGGTTGACTACATCATTACGGAATCCACCTACGGTGACCGCAAACACGAACCCATCCCAAAAGCGGAGGAGAAACTGGCACAGGTGGTGCAGGAAACCTGCGTCAAAAACCTGGGCAAACTGCTGATTCCCTCCTTCGCCATCGGACGATGCCAGGAAATAATCTACATCCTGAACCTGCTGAAAAAGGCGAACCGGCTTCCCGATGTGCCCATTTTCATCGACAGCCCGCTTTCCGTCTCCGCCACCGACATCTACAGGCTGCATACGGAATGCTTCAAGGATGACATTCTCGACCTCATCCGCACCCAAAAGGATCCGTTCGGCTTCGACAACCTCTTTTATGTGCGCACAAAGGAGGATTCCAAGCGGCTGAACACCCACAACCGCCCATGCATCATCATCTCGGCTTCGGGCATGATGGAGGCCGGACGTATCAAGCACCATCTGGCAAACAACATCGAAAACCGCCGCACCACAGTGCTGGTGGTCGGATACTGCTCTCCCAACACCTTGGGACACAGGATAGCACGCGGTGACAAAGTGGTTTCCATATACGGCAACAAATATCAGGTAAATGCACAGATACGTGAGATTGACGCCCTCTCCGGCCACGGCGACTATGAGGAGATGGGGCGGTATCTATCATGCCAAAATCCTGCGGCAGTCCGTAGCCTTTTCCTGGTGCATGGGGAACGACCCGCGCAGGAGTTTTATAGCAATTACTTGAAAGAGAAAGGATTCCAAGATATCCAGATTCCTGATTTCCGGAGCGAGGTAATTTTGTGAAATTTTTTTCAAAATGATGCAACAAAAGGCACCCGAACATCATCTGTAATGTGAAGGCAAACGGAAAGCAAATGGCCATGTCGGACGAGTATCTTTTGGAAGGCTGCCTGAAACGCGACAACAGTTGCAGGGAGGCATTATATCGGAAATACTCCAAAGATTTGTACCAATATGCTTTACGTTATGCAAGCAATTCGGAAGAGGCCGATGATGTGCTACAGGAGGCGTTCCTTCTGATCTTTGAAAGGATTGGACAGTTCCGGAAAGAGGGTGACCTGCTGGATTGGATGCGTACTGTCGTGATTCGGGCAGCGCTCACCCAGTACAGGCGAAACATCAGACAGTGGCGACGCGAGCTCCCCCTGTCGGAGGAGAATCCTGAAATATGGGAGGAGGTGGCGGAAATGCCATATAACCAGGTGGACTACCAAACCCTCCTGCACCTGATCCAGGAACTGCCGGACGGATACCGGATGATATTCAATCTTTGTGAAGTGGAAGGATACAGCTATCAGGAGGCGGCGGAAATGCTGCAATGCAGCCAAGCCACCTGCAGGTCGCAGCTGATGCGGGCCAAATCCAAACTGCGAAAAAAAATAAAGGAATTGTATGATGAGGTATAACGAAACAAATAACAGGCAGTTTTCCGGCTTCCCGCCGGTACCCGAGCCCCTCCCTGCCCCCCCCGAGGCGGTGTGGGAAGGGATCCGTCGCGGCATGAAGCGGAAGGATTTCTGGCGTGTCAAAGGTAAAGTGTTGGCAACGGCACTGCTATGCGCGTCGGCCACGGCCCTGTTTTTTGCAGTTAATTCCGGAAGGGAGATTCCGCAGCCTGCCGGAACCGCCGCACTTGCCCCGTCCACCACGCCCGACACATTACATAATGTCCCCACCCTGACGGAGATATCGGAGGCAACAACCGTATCACAGCAATCCGCAGCCACACATCCGGCAACCGCTACAGCACTCTCCGAGACTGCACAAACACCGGCGGCTGAGGAACCTGCGGTCGTCCAGGTGACAGAAACAGTATCAGAGACAACACTGCCGATAAAGGAGACTCCAATACCCTCCGCCGTACCTGCGGACAGACATCCGGAGCGCATTGTGAAAACGCCGGCAACGGAGCGGGAGCAGAAACCATCGGACAATCAGACACCATCACCAGAACCATCCGAATCTGTTCTTGCATCCTTCCCCTCCGCCTTCACACCGAACGGCGACGGCCTCAACGACACATACCGTCCGGTACTTTCCGGCGAGGTGACGCAATATCTTCTCCGAATCTACAACCGTAAAAACCAGCTGGTGTTCCAGACCACGCACCCCGAAGAGTCATGGGACGGCAACTACCGCGGCACAGTCCAGCCGCACGGGGCCTACCTGTTCATCTTACAATACACTACGGAAAAAGGAGAGAAAAAAACAGAAAAAGGCGAATTTCTGCTGCTGAGGGATTAAAAAAACACCATTCCCATCCATGATTCATCATTTTGGCGCATTTTTTGCTTAATATTCCATTTTAAAAAATGCCATTCTTATGATGAAACATATCTATCTGATATTTTTTTTGCTGCTGGGTGTCGTGTTAGTATGCCTGGGGCAACCCTCCAAACTTGTGGAGGACTACAGGAAACAGATTAACCAACGGCTTATGGCCGGTAATGCGGAAGCCCTTTCCAACTATTTCCGCGACATGGTGGAACTCTCAATAAACCAGGCTGCAGAAACATACAGCAAGACTCAGGCCACATCCATCCTGAACGATTTCTTCCAGGAAAACCCGCCCATAAAATTTGAAGAGGCTGAAAGCTGGAAGGACGAGGATGTCGTACATGTGATCGGCACCTGCTTTTCCAGCAACAACAGCACCTATCGCATCCATTATATAATGAAAAAAAGCGAAATGCCGGACAAGTCGAAAAAAACCGGCTACCTGATATACAGTATGAACATCGAACAAACAAAAAAATGCAAAAAACATCCGAACTCATCAGGGAAATAATTGTCGCAGCACTGAAAGAGGACGTGGGCGACGGCGACCACTCCTCACTGCTCTCCATTGACCCGGAAACACAAGGCAAGTCCAAACTGCTGGTAAAGGAGGACGGTGTCCTGGCAGGTGTGGATGTCGCCCTGCAGGTATTCAACATTGTCGACCCCGACCTGAAAACTGATGTTTTTATCAGGGACGGAAGCGAAATCCGCACAGGCGACGTGGTGTTCACCGTCTCCGGCAAGGTGCAGTCCATTCTTGTGGCGGAACGGCTTGTGCTTAACCTCATGCAGCGCATGAGCGGCATCGCCACCACAACCCGCAAGTATGTGCGGTGCATTGAAGGCACGCATGCGCGGCTGCTTGACACACGTAAAACCACCCCCAACCTCCGCATACTGGAGAAGATGGCGGTGCGCATCGGGGGCGGCTGCAACCACCGGATGGGCCTGTACGATATGATTATGCTGAAAGACAACCATATCGATTTCGCAGGCGGATTGAAGAACGCCTTGGAAAAGACCAACCGCTACCTGAAGGAGAAGCATCTGGACCTGAAAGTTGAAATTGAATGCCGCTCGTTGGATGATGTGCGGCTGGCCATGTCGCTCGGAGGCTTCCACCGCATAATGTTCGACAATTTCACGCCCGAAAAGGTGCGGGAGGGTGTCGCTCTGGTGCAGGGCAGATACGAGACCGAGGCCTCCGGCGGAATCACGCTGGAGAACATCCGCGCCTATGCTGAAACCGGTGTGGACTTTATCTCCGTCGGGGCGCTGACCCATTCTGTGAAGAGTTTGGACCTGAGTTTGAAAGCCATTTCATAGATTTCACTTATGAGACGTATCCTGGTTACCGTGGCAATGCTGGCCCTTCTGCTGCATCCACGTATGACACAGGCGCAAGCGCCATCCGACATCATGGCTCCCAAACCGGAATATCCGGTCCGCTACGACATAAGCGCATCCGCAGGCCCTATCTCCTATATGGGTTTGAGCGTCCTTGTATTGCGGGCCTTCATGGAGGGGCTGGCCGAAAGCCTGAACGGGACACCGCACCGGATTGACATCCTGGGAGCCTACTCGCTCCAGGGCTATTTCCAGACAAGGCCCTGGCTGCAGTTAGGCGGAAAAGCGGTGTTGGAAGGCACAAAAGATATCGTTTTCATTGATAAGGAGAAAACAATCGAGGACTACCACTTCCACATATACTCGATATCGCTGATGCCAAGCATCCGCTTCACCTATCTGCACAAACCGATGGTACGGCTCTATTCGGGCCTTGATGCGGGTGTATGCCTGTTTTGGGAAAACAACCCGAAATCGGAGAACTCCAGCAACACGGTTATACCCGCCTTCAACCTCACACCGCTCGGTCTGCAGGTCGGCAGGACATGGTACGGAATGCTGGAGGTCAATTTCTGGAGCGATGCGATTGTGAAAGCCGGTGTGGGCTACCGCTTTAACTGATCAGTTCCCTACATTTGCAACAAGATTTTCCGGAGACGGTGAAAATTTTTATCGGCTGCGCGGCATTCCATATAGGTATTTTTTGGAAATTTGTATCTTACGCTGAAAAATAAAAGGATATTCGCATGGAATACAATTTCAATGAGATAGAAAAGAAATGGCAGCGATTTTGGGCCGAAAACCGGACATTTGGGGCCGAAAACCGTTCGCCGAAACCGAAATACTACATTTTGGACATGTTCCCCTACCCGTCGGGAGCGGGACTGCATGTGGGGCATCCGTTAGGCTACATTGCGAGCGACATCTATGCGAGATACAAGCGTTTGAAGGGATTCAACGTGCTGCATCCCATGGGCTACGACGCCTACGGGCTTCCGGCGGAGCAGTACGCAATCCAGACCGGCCAGCATCCCGCAAAGACCACGGAGCAGAACATCAACCGCTATCGCGAGCAGCTGGACAAACTGGGGCTCTCCTTCGACTGGGAGCGCGAGGTGCGCACCTGCGACCCCCGTTACTACAAATGGACCCAATGGACCTTCATCCAGCTCTTCAAGCACTATTACGACAACAACGCACAAAAGGCGATGCCTATCAGCAAATTGGTTGAAACCTTTGAAAAAGAGGGAAATGCCAATGTGAACGCCGCCTGCGACGAAAAGACACCGCAGTTCACCGCAGCGGAATGGAACAACTTCTCCGAAAAGGAACGGCAGGAGATTCTGATGCACTACCGCATCGCCTACCTCTCCGACAGCATGGTGAACTGGTGCGCCGGACTGGGAACCGTATTGGCCAACGACGAGGTGGTCAACGGGGTTTCGGTGCGTGGCGGATATCCGGTGGAACGGAAGCTGATGCGGCAATGGTCGCTGCGTGTGACCGCCTACGCCGAGCGGCTGCTGAAAGGGTTGGACGAGGTGGAATGGTCCGAGTCGCTGAAGGAGATCCAGCGCAACTGGATCGGACGGAGCGAAGGCGCCTCCGTCTTTTTCCCGATTGAGGGGGACAACCGTTCGTTTGAAATTTTCACCACCCGTCCCGACACCATTTTCGGAGTCACCTTCATGGTGCTCTGCCCGGAACATGAAATGATAGCTGAAATCACCACGCCGGAGCAGAAGGCCGAAGTGGAGGCATACGTGACATGGGCGAAAAACCGCAGCGAGCGTGAGCGGCAGGCGGAGGTTAAAAAGGTGAGCGGAGTCTTCACCGGCGCCTTTGCCGTAAATCCGCTGACAAATGAGCGCATCCCGATTTGGGTTTCCGACTATGTGCTGGCCGGTTACGGCACAGGAGCCATCATGGCGGTGCCGGCGCACGACAGCCGCGACTTCGCCTTTGCACGGCATTTCAACCTTCCGATTATTCAGGTGGTGGTGCCTGACGGCGAACAGCCGGAGGACACGGACAACTGGAGCGAATCAAAGGACAGCAAATCCGGCACCTGCATCAATTCGGACTTCATCAACGGGATGCCGGTCAAAAAGGCGATCACCGCCGTTATCGACCGGTTAGTGGAGATGGGCATCGGACAGCGCAAGATAAACTACCGGCTGCGCGACGCCATCTTCAGCCGCCAGCGGTACTGGGGCGAACCATTCCCCGTCTACTATAAGGACGGCATCCCCTACATCATGGACGAGAGCGAGCTCCCGCTCATGCTGCCGGAGGTGGAGTCATACCTGCCGACCTCCACGGGCGAGCCTCCACTGGCCCGCGCCAAAAACTGGACCTATAAAGGCTGCCCCATCGACTACAACACCATGCCAGGCTTCGCAGGATCCAACGGCTACTACCTCCGCTACATGGACCCGCACAACGACAAGGAATATTTTTCCGCGGAGGCTGCCGGTTACTGGCAGTGCGTTGACCTTTATGTGGGCGGCATCGAGCATGCCACCGGACACCTGCTCTATTCCCGGTTCTGGAACAAATTCCTCCACGACATCGGCAAGTCCTGTGTGGAGGAGCCTTTCCGCCGCCTGGTGAACCAGGGCATGATCCAGGGACGCTCCAACTTCGTCTACCGCATCAAGGGAACCAACAAATATGTTTCGCTGCACCTGAAGGACAATTATGAGACCGACCCCATCCATGTGGACATCAACATTGTGGACAACGATGTGCTGGATCTTGACAAATTCCGCCATTGGCGGCCTGAGTTCGCCGATGCCGAGTTCATACTGGAGGATGGGAAGTACATCTGCGGATATGAGATAGAGAAGATGTCCAAATCGATGTTCAATGTGCAGAATCCGGATGACATTGTAGAAAAGTACGGTGCGGACACGCTGCGCATGTACGAGATGTTCCTCGGCCCCATCGAGCAATCCAAGCCATGGGACACCAAAGGCATCGAAGGGGTGTCGCGCTTCCTGAAGAAATGCTGGAAACTCTACCACAACACCGACAACAATTTCTGCGTCAGCGATGAGGAGCCGACCGCCGAAGAGCTGAAAATCCTGCACCGCACCATCAAAAAGGTGAGCGAGGATATTGAAAAGATGGCCTACAACACATCGGTCAGCACCTTCATGATTTGTGTGAACGAACTTACCGACCTGAAATGCGGCAAACGGAAAATTCTGGAACCGCTCTGCATACTGCTGTCGCCATTCGCCCCGCACATCTGCGAGGAGCTGTGGCAGCTGCTCGGCCATACGGAGAGCGTAACCTTCGCCACATTCCCCACATGGGATGAGAAATACCTTGCGGAGAACAACTGCAACTATGCGGTCTCCTTCAACGGGAAGACCCGCTTTGTGGTGTCGCTGCCGTCCGACATGCCCAAGGAGGAGGTGGAGCGGCAGGTGCTGCAGATGCCGGATACGCAGAAATGGCTGCAGGGCAACACACCTAAAAAGGTGATTGTGGTGCCACGTAAAATTGTCAATATTGTAATTTAATTAACCATTTATAATTTTAAATTAACGCAAATGAAGAAGTTAGCATTAATGATTTTCAGCGTGGCGATGCTGCTTAACGCGGCTGTCGTCCGGGCGGATGAAGGAATGTGGCTGCTGATGCTCCTTAACAAAAACATGGAGCAGATGCATAAACAGGGTCTCAAACTTACTGCCGAAGACATCTACAATGTCAACCACTCCTGCCTTAAGGATGCCATAATCGGCCTTGGCAACGACGGGCAGCCCTTCTGGCACTTCTGCACCGGTGAGATTGTCTCCGGCGAAGGGCTGGTGTTCACCAACCACCACTGCGGCTACGGCAGTATCCAGGAGCATTCCTCCGTGGAACATGATTACCTGACCAACGGTTTCTGGGCATACGACAAGAGCCAGGAGCTGCCGAACGAGGGCATGACCGCCTCAATACTGGTCCGCATGGAGGATGTGACCAATCGCGTACTTGCTGAAGTGAACAACGACATGGGCGAAGCGGAGCGCACCACCGCCATACAGAAAATCTCGAAGGAGATTTCAGCTGAAGCGGTCAAGGGAACCAACTACAACGCCTACGTTACCGATGTCTTCAACGGCAACCAGTTCTTCCTGTTCGTCTACATTATTTATAAAGATGTCCGTCTTGTGGGCGCTCCCCCATCATCAATGGGAAAATATGGTGGTGACACCGACAACTGGATGTGGCCGCGCCATACTGACGATTTCTCGGTGATGCGCATCTACACCGCCCCCGACGGGACACCCGCATCCTATTCCAAGGAGAACATACCGTTAAAGCCCAAGCACTTCCTTCCTGTCAGCATCAAGGGTGTGCAGGACGGTGACTTCGCCATGGTGATGGGATTCCCCGGCACCACAAACCGCTACATCACCTCCTACGGACTGGAGGAGACAATGGATGTGACCAACCGTCTGCGCCACGACATCCGTGACGTCAAGCTGAACGTATGGAAGGCCGAGATGGCCGCCGACCCCAAGGTCCGCATCCAGTACGCCTCCAAATATGCCTCCTGCGCCAACTACTGGAAATATTCCTTTGAGCAGAACAAGGCCCTGAAGGCCTTGAACACCATGGGCGTGAAAAAACAGATTGAAGCCGACTACCTGAAATGGGCCAACAACAAGGATGCCCGCTACCGCGAGGCGCTGCCCGGCCTGGAGAACGCCTACAAGGCCCGCCGCAAATATTCGGAGGCCTTCCAATACATTTACGAAGGGCTGCTGACCGGCCCGGAGCTGCCGCTGTTCGCATACCAGTGCTCCGGTATCAAGACCGCGCTGGACATCGGTAACAGCGACCAGATCAAAGGTATGGGCGAAAAGCTGAAAGCCAGGGGCAAGGAATTCTTCAAGGACTACGACAAGGAGACCGACCGCAAGACCATGATTGCCCTGTTCGAATATGTCTATAAAAACCTTGACCCCGCCTTCCACCCCGATTTCTTCGCCACTGTCCAGACAAAATACAAGGGCAGCTTTGAAAAATATGTGAACGCCGTGATGAAGAACACCGTCTTTGCCGATCAGGATAAATTCAACGCCTTCTGCGACAATCCCCAAAAGAAAGTGTTGGACAAGGACATGGGCATGGAACTCGGACTGAGCGTCATCCGCATTTACCGCGATGTGATGCAGTCACGTCAGGATGCAGGCAAGGACATGGCCAGGAACAACCGGCTCTTTGTGGACGGCCTGCTGCAGATGAACCCGGGCAAGCTCTTCGCACCGGACGCCAACTCCACCATCCGGCTGACCTCCGGCAACGTCAAGTCCTACATTCCGCGCGATGCTGTCAGCTACAGCTATTACACCACCATAGAGGGTGTGATGGAGAAGGAGGATCCGACCAATCCCGAATTTGAGGTGCCCGCACGGCTGAAGGAGCTCTACAAAGCCAAAAACTACGGACAGTACGCCAATGAAAAGGGCGAGCTTGTCACCTGCTTCATCACCGACAACGACATCACCGGGGGCAATTCCGGCTCGCCGGTCATCAACGCCAACGGGGAGCTTATCGGCCTGGCCTTTGACGGCAACAGCGAGGCGATGTCCGGTGACATTGACTTTGAGGAGAACCTGCAGCGCTGCATCTGCGTGGATGTGCGCTACGTGCTCTTCACCATTGATGTGTATGCCGGCGCAACGAATTTGATAAAAGAGATGAACATTGTAAAATGAGAAAAATAAACTGTTTGATAATAAGCTCCCTATTGGGACTTGTGGGGATTGTCTCCGCACAGGGCGAATGGTCGTCACTTGAAAAGAACTGCCTTATCCAGCCTGCACCAACCTCTTCAGCCGTATATGGGCTTCCGCATTTTTCCCCGTTGAACGTGAACCAGACGGTTCCACTGCCGCAGGCGGGAGCAGCTGACGAAAGTCCGATGCGTGTGAAGGGTTTGCTGGAGGAGACCACCTCCAAAGGCATATTGAGGCCCGGACAATCCCTTGTCTTTGAATTGGATAACGGCAGCGTGAAGGTTGATTCATCCGTGTGGGAGCAGTTGCCGGCAGAGGTGGAGGCCGCCATTGCACGGACACCGTCATGGCTGCATTACGATCTGCGCTTCAAGTTCCGCCAGATCACAAACGCCACCCATCGCAACAATATGGTTGCGCTGCTGAACGGAACGCCCAAGCAGTATCTGGATGAGGTTGCTTTCCAGCTCACCTACCTGCCGTATGAGGTGCTGAAGGATTCCCGTTTCGTCAACACATGGGATTGGCTCCGCAAGAATGTGGAACTGATCTACACACACGCCGATTCCCTGAAATATGTGCGTCTGGTTGAGCATGGCGACACGGCAAAGGGCGATTGGTACACCACCACCGAGTACAAAATCAGGCAGAATGGGGACTATATCTGGCGTGAGGTGGACAGATACTACTATTATATGTTCATAGTGATGCCGAAAATAGAGCAGGAGGGGGTTTATGTGAAGGACAACACCGCCTCCACCGGTCAGCGCACCTGGGGATACGGCTGGCGCGAGTACCTCTGGTCCGATCCCGATTCGGCACGCAGCTACCGTCCGGTGAACATTTCCGGCTACAAGCAGGTGGATGCCAATGGCAAGTACGACACTTTGCGTGTGGATTCCATACCCCGTTTGGGCGAAATCATGCAGATGCCGGAATATCTGTGGGACGAGCAGACTGGAATCTGGTTTTTCCTGCGCAATTTCAAAAGCACTGACCATGCGCTGAACGTCTTGGGCAACTGGTGTTCACGCTGCATCCCGATGGATGTGACCTCTTCGGACGACTACCGTCCTTCACAGCCCAACCACATTGCCTGGAAGCACATAGGGAACTGTCATGAGGATGCCCTGCTGGTGGCCGCTGCGGCCCGCACCGCGCTGATTCCGCTGATGCACATCGGCGATTTCTGTGACGACCATGTGTGGGGGATGATGCACGACGGTGGTGACAGCATCTGGCACCATTTCGAGTTTTTCCGTGGCGGCTGTTCCCCGAACCGTCCCTACTATTGGGGCATGACCAACATGCAGCCTACAGGTAACTACGGATGGGCAAGCTCCCTGGTGCAGGGATATGTGCCGGACGGCACCCTTTTCAATGTTTCGGACTATTATAGCAAGCAGACACCTGCCTGTAATTTGGAGATGACCATCACCGATGCGGACGGCAAGGCGGTGGACGGTGCCAGAATCAATCTCTATTCCACCAACTACCAGTACAGCAGCACTTCACCCTATATCATGTCCGCCGGATATCTGTGGACGGATGCCAATGGAAAGGTTTACGCAAAGGTCGGCAGCGGAAACAAATATTACATGAAGATAACCCATCCCAAGTACGGGAGTTTTCCGGAGGAGTCCGGAAAGGTCTATGTTGTTATCAAGGACAATACTGTTGCAGGCAGAAACTATAAGATCAACTACCAGTTTACGGGGAAGGCGCAGCGCGACAATGTCGGTTCGCGGCAGGAGCGCTTCGAGTCCGACAAGGGTCTGCGTCTGAACCTGGATGTGCGGAATGTCACCTATGGTGAGAACCCGGTTGACGGACAGCGTTCCACCTTTTACCAGCGTACCGGCAGCCATGCGAGCGTGAACGTCTACGTGATGACGGCGGAGCAGCTGGCAATGAAGGACAGTGCGTTGTACAGGTTCGACGGCTTGTCGGAAGGCAGTTTTGACTTTCCGATGCCAAAGGATGGCAAAGCCTATCTGGTGGTGGCCAACGACCGCAACCTGACCAACAGTGTGGAAATCTCCTACAGCGCATCTTCGGTGGGCAGCGGAAGTTTCGACATTGTGCCGGTGCCGCAGTATGCCGCTGAAAAAACGGTCAGCCTCTATCCCAATCCTGCCACGGAGCAGCTTCATGTTGAAGCTGAGGGTTTCCGGCAGGCACGTATCTTCTCCATGGACGGCCGCTGCTTGAAGGTTGTACGGACCAGTGACATCTCTTTGGAAGGGCTCGCCGCAGGCCTCTATCTGCTCCAGGTGGAACATCGGGACGGTGCCGTTGTGGTCAAAAAATTTGTAAAAGAATAAAAACAGCGATTTATGAACGATTTGGAAAAGAAATCCTATGCCATGGGTGTGGCCATAGGCAGCAACTATGTGGGAACCGAATGGGATGCCGCCGCCTTTGCCGACGGTTTCATGAACATCACCTCCCGCCAGCCCCTTAAACTTGACATGGAGGAGATCCAGCGGCAGTTGGAGCTGTTCCAGCAGCAGATGGACAGAGGCGCCTCCCAGGCCATCGAGGAGGAAAAGCGCAAAGGCAAGGCCTTTTTGGATGCCAACCGGATGAAGGAGGGGGTGCAGGAGACCGCCTCCGGACTGCAATATAAGGTTCTCCGTTTGGGGACAGGTAAAAGTCCGAAGGCGGACAGCCCGGTGACGGTGCATTATGTGGGTCGCCTGCTGGACGGGACGGTGTTCGATTCCTCCCGCGAGCGTGGTGACAGCCCCATCTCCTTCGCGTTGAACCAGGTCATCTCCGGCTGGACGGAGGGGTTGCAGCTGATGCGCGAGGGCGGCCTGTATGAATTCTATATCCCGTCGCACCTGGCCTATGGCGACCGCGGCGCAGGACAATTGATCAAAGGCGGAGCCACACTGGTGTTTGAGGTGGAACTGATTGCGGTCGGGTAGTGTGCCATGAACGAAGGCATTTTCACCAGTCTGAAACAGCTGTTCCGCGAATGTTTCCGTCAGGATGCGGAAAGCATTGCGCCGATGCCCGTGTCGGGTTCCAACCGCCACTACTTCCGTATTACCGGGAATGGCGTCTCCGCAATCGGAGTTTATAATACCGATGCAAAAGAAAACCGCGCCTTTGTCTCCTTCACCAACCATTTCCGATCCAAAGGGCTTCCGGTTCCGCGGATTCTGGCGGAAGATTTGTCCCAGAACATCTATCTTGAGGAGGACTTGGGCGACGAGACGCTCTTCTCCTATCGCAGCCGCCAGCCGGATTTCAACGGACAGCTGAAGGGGAGATACCGTCAGGCTTTGGAATATCTGCTGGAGTTCCAGACCAAAGGCGCGGAGGGGATGGATCCTTCGTGGTGCTATCCGCGTGCCGCCTTCGACGGACAGTCCATCGCATGGGATTTGAACTATTTCAAATACTATTTCCTGAAACTGGCCGGTGTCCCGTTTGACGAGCAGCTGCTTGAAAACGATTTCCACACGCTGACGCAGTTCCTGCTGCAGGCCGACAGCCGCTTTTTCCTGTTCCGCGATTTCCAGTCCCGGAACATCATGCTGCGGGACAACGAGGTCTTTTTCATCGATTACCAGGGAGGACGCCGGGGGGCGCTCCCCTATGACGTTGCCTCGCTGCTTTATGACGGCAAGGCCGACATTCCGGCGGAGGTGCGTGACGAATTGCTGGAATACTATCTGGAGCGTCTGCAGGCGGCAGGTGTATGGCCTGTGGGGGAGTTCCGGAAATATTATCCGGCCTTTGTGCTGGTGCGCATCCTGCAGGCGATGGGCTCATACGGATACAGGGGCTTTTACGAGCAGAAGAGCCATTTCCTGACCAGTGTCCCTTACGCTCTGCGCAATATAGTTTATCTGCTTGAACACTACGACTTGACGGTGGAGGTTCCGCATCTCCGCAGGCTGCTGCTTTCGCTCCCCGCCTCTGAAAAACTGGCAGGCTTTTCCGTCGAACCGCTCACATTGGATATATGCAGCTTTTCGTTCCGCAAGGGTCTGCCCTCTGATGAGAGCGGGCATGGCGGCGGTTTTGTCTTCGATTGCCGCTGCCTGCCGAATCCCGGCAGGGAGGAGGCCTTCCGGCATTTTACCGGAAAGCATCCCGATGTGGTGGCCTATCTTGAGAAGGAGGGTGCTGTGGCGGTCTTTTTTGAGCATGTGAAGGCGCTCATTGAGCAGGCGGTTGAGAATTACCATTCGCGCCGTTTCCGGCATTTGTCCGTTGCGTTCGGATGCACGGGAGGGCAGCACCGCTCAGTCTATTTTGCGGAGCGTCTTGCCCGCCATATTCAGGCAAAATATCCCCAAATCCGTGTCTGTCTGCGCCATTGTGCGGAGGATGACTGGGATTTGGGACAAACCAATTGTGAATCATGAAAATATTCAAGTTTGGAGGAGCCTCCGTCAAGGATGCGCAGGGATTCCGCAATGTGGTGGATATAATACGCCGCCATGCGACAACCCCAACCTTGGTTGTGGTTTCAGCGTTGGGCAAGACCACCAACAAATTGGAGGAGCTGGCAACCGCCTTTTTTGAAGGCAATGCGGAAAAGGCAGGCGAACTGTTTGCCGCCGTCAGGGAGGGGCACCGTGCCATCCTGCACGAACTGATGCCGGACGATCATGCTGTATTTTCTGTCGAGACGGAAAAGCTGTTTGGCCGGCTGGAGCACTACCTGCAGCAGGAGCCCAGCGACAATTTCGATTTCGAATATGACCAGATAGTCTCCTTCGGCGAGCTGTTTTCCACGCGGATGCTTTCAGCATATCTGGAAAAGCTGCATGTCAGCCATGAGTGGCTGGACGCGCGGCGGCTTGTACGCACCGACAACCATTACCGCGAGGGTGCGGTGGATTGGGCTAAGACGGAGCGCAAGATCCAAAAGCATCTGCAGGAGCATTATCCCAACGGTGTTGACCGCCTGCTGCTGACGCAGGGTTTCATTGCCGGCACGCCCGAAAAGTTCTCCATCACCCTGGGGCGCGAAGGGTCGGACTACAGCGCGGCCATTTTCGCCCATGCGCTTCATGCGGAGAGCGTCACCATCTGGAAGGATGTGGAGGGGCTGCTCAATGCCGACCCGAAGTTTATTCCGGATGCGGTCAGGCTGGAGCGGATACCATACCGTGAGGCCATCGAGCTGGCCTATTACGGGGCCAGCGTAATCCACCCGAAAACCATCAAGCCGCTGCAGAACAAGAATATTCCGTTGTATGTGAAGTCTTTTTTGCATCCGGAGGGGCCGGGAAGCGTCATACATTCCTTCAAGGAATACCAGAGTGTGCCCTGCTTTATCCGCAAGACTAACCAGGTGCTGCTCTCCATCTTCTCAAAGGATTTCTCCTTCATCGCGGAGGAGAACCTCTCTACCATTTTCGCGCTGTTTGCGCTGTTTAATGTGAAGATAAACGTGATGCAGAACTCCGCAATCAGCTTTTCGGTCTGTGTGGATGCCAAAAGCACGCTGCCGCAGCTGATTGAGGAACTGCAGACAGAATTTGCTGTGCGCTACAACGAGAATGTGGAGCTGCTCAGTATCCGCCATTATGCGGAGGATAGCCTCGCCCCCTTTGTAAAAGGGCGGAAGGTGATGATGGAGCAGCGCAGCCGCTCCATGCTGCAGGTGGTGCTGAAGTAAATTGTTAGGATGTCAGCGTTTTTCCTATAAAGCGCAGATAAACATTATTTTACCCGAAGCCGCTGCCCAATCTGCAGCAGTGTTGTCTCCTTGATATGGTTCAGCCTGCAAAGCGCGGCAACCGAGGTATGATACCTACGCGCAATGGCACCTAATGTATCCCCCTTACGGACGGTATGGTAAACATGATTCTGTTCCGTCTGCTCTGCAGTTACTTGTGAAATGCTGTCCGAAACCTCTGCCAGTGCAGTCGTATCGTCCGGAGAGCGATAATTCCTTATCACCAGTTTGTTGGCGGAACGATCAATATTCTGGTAGCCCTTGGCCAATTCCGCCATGCCAATGGTCACCTGGCGGTTGGCACAACGACCGGAATCAGTCAGGGAATGGGCGAAAAGCCACTGATAGGTTTCCGGAATATAAAAAGCTTTGGCAAGATGGGCATGTCCCGCCCCCTTCAGACGGGTAAAAAGCAGCCGGGAGGTATCCCCGCAAGCCACCATCGCATTTACCACCTTAAGTGACTGGCTTATACCAACTGCACGATCTGCGGTACCGTGTAGAATCCATAATGGCACGCGTGTCAGGCCACAATAATCCGTCAGCCAGCCGCCACCGCACAGTGCCATGGCAGCAGCCACCTTATCCGGATAAGTACCCACAAAATTCACAGTGCCATATCCTCCCAAACTCATCCCAGCCACATAAATGCGGTTGGTATCCCCCCGATAATGTGACAGAGCCCATTGCAGTGTGCACCATATTTTTTCGGCATTCCATGGACCACCTGGATTCTGGGGTGCCACAATTACCGCATCTATCTGCCTTCCCATAGACAACGCATGCAGGGGACCGTACCGGCGGACATTATCCAAATTGTTTCCGCACAAGCTGTGGCCATGCAAAAAGAGAAGAACAGGTTTGGCCTCAACCGCAGAATCGTAATCCACTGGTGTGGAAACCCAAAATGAATAGCCCTCCGGCACCACTTTGCGGTGTGCTATGAGCGTTTGCGCCAGAAGAAACTCCGATGTGGACATGAATAATAGTATAACAAGCGACCACCAGTGTTTCATACGCACCTATGCTATTTCCTTTCCAATACCGCCGCCACCTCCTGCATCAGCCACATTGGGGTGGAGGTGGCCCCACAGATGCCGACCGCATCGTCCGGAGCAAACGGGATGTCATCAAGCTGCTGCAAACGGGATACAAAATAGGATTGTGGATTGATTTGCCGGCAAAGGTCAAAAAGATACAACCCATTAGAACTTTTTTCACCGGATACGAATATAACCTTGTCATACTGAATGGCAAACTCCTGTATTTTACGTGCCCGGTTGGCCACCCTGCGGCAAATGGTGTCGTGGCACTCAAAAAGGGCCTCCCCACCGGCATCCTGGTACCGACGCCGCATCTCGGCAATAATTTTGCCGTACTCCTCCACGCTCTGGGTGGTTTGGGAATAGAGCACCGACGGCCGGCTGAAATCCACCTGCTCCAAATCACCAATAGAAGATACGACCAACCCCTCCTGATTGGTCTGACCCAACAGGCCGACCACCTCCGCATGACCTTTTTTTCCATATATCACAATCTGGCCGTCCAACGGCTTCATCCGACGGTAACTGACTGCAATGTCGCGTTGCAGTTTCAACACCACCTGACAGGTGGCGTCAACAAGTTCTATACGGTTTTGCGCCGCCAACGCATAGGTTTTGGGAGGCTCCCCGTGCGCCCGAATAAGAACACGGACATCCCGCAGTTCCCGAAACTCCGCCTCATTGATGATTTGCAGCCCTTTACCCTCCAAACGGCGCACCTCCTCATTGTTATGGACAATATCGCCCAAGCAATAAAGGTGTCCGTCACCCTGCAGCACCTTTTCGGCCGTTTCGATGGCGTGCACCACGCCAAAGCAGAATCCTGAATCCCCGTCAATGACCACCTTCATGATCAAATACCCTCAAACAATGTGTCAATAAAAGCTTCCCTGTTAAAAACCTGCAACTGTTCCATCTTCTCTCCCACACCAATATAGCGCACCGGTATCTGGAACTGGTCGGAAATGCCGATAACCACACCGCCCTTGGCGGTACCGTCCAGCTTGGTGACAGCCAGTGCTGTCACATCGGTGGCGGCACTGAACTGGCGGGCCTGCTCGATTGCGTTCTGACCAGTGGTGGCATCCAGCACCAACAAAACCTCCTGCGGTGCCTCCGGCATCAGCTTTTTCAGCACATTGCGAATTTTGCCCAACTCATTCATCAAATTGATTCGATTGTGCAGCCGGCCAGCAGTGTCGATAATCACCACATCCGCCTTCCGGGCGATAGCAGACTTCAGCGTGTCGTAAGCCACGGCAGCCGGATCGGCACCACTCCCCTGACTTATTACCGGCACATCCACACGGTTTCCCCAAATCTGCAATTGCTCCACTGCCGCCGCCCGGAAAGTGTCGGCAGCACCCAACAGCACTTTATATCCGCGTTTTTTGAATTGGTATGCAAGCTTGCCGATCGTTGTGGTTTTGCCAACCCCGTTCACCCCCACCACCAGAATCACATAAGGAAGTCCGTTCTGTTCCGGCAGGGTGAAATCTTCGGCAACCACCGCATCCACCTGCATCAAAGCCGCCATCTCTTCCTTCAGAATACGGTTCAGTTCTTTGGTTCCCAAATATTTGTCTTTTGCCACCCGTTGTTGGATATGGTCAATGATTTTCAAGGTGGTTTCCACCCCCACATCCGAACTGACCAACGTCTCCTCCAGTGCATCCAGAACATCGTCATCCACCGTGGACTTACCTGCAATAGCCCGCGAAAGCCGGGTGAAGAAGGCCTCCTTGGTCTTGGTCAGTCCCTGGCTCAGATCCTCTTTTTTTTCTTTGCTGAAAAAGGAAAAAATGCCCATAACTTCCTACATTTAAAAAGTGTCGCAAAGATACGATAAAAAAAGACATGAACGGACGGTCTGCAAATTTTTTTTTGCAATGGCAGCTGCAACAGATTGTCCGTTGCCTGAAAACAGTTCAGACAAGCAGCTCCTCCCAGCGCACCTTGGGCACATAATGCACCCCATCCCGCCTATAATAGGCGTGGGATTCATCAGCAGATATAGGCACACAACAAATGGTTTCCGACCCCTTTCCTATGGCAATGATTGCGAGAGGGTCGTATGGAAGGGAGAGCGCCTTCCGTATATTCTCCCTGTTGAAGGCACAGATTATGATTCCGTTCAGGCCCATCTCAACCGCCTTAAGCAACATGCTCTGTGCGGAAATGCCAAGATCAATGTCCACCATACGGTTTTCCGGCACGCAGGAGCAGACGACAATGAAGGCGTGCGGCTCCGTCCCCGCAAACGGAAGATGCAGCTCCGGAAGGGCTCCGCCCAGCGCGATGTTCTGAAGCACCGCATCCGCCT
>JAEEGK010010864.1_pt1 | contig 20946 bp, 10 predicted proteins | sample 8958771 | NCBI WGS metagenome assembly JAEEGK01 (sample SAMN16246547, study PRJNA631951) | gut metagenome | biome: gut microbiome; feature: rumen; material: SC-attached | host: Bos | place: Iran: Karaj | collected 2018-10
GGATTGTGTTGAGAAAAGCCTTATCTTTGCCGCTACAAGAAAGCTAACGATAATGAAAACAAGGTATATTCTTCCCCTTTTGGCTCTTTTTTCGAGCCTCACACTCTTCTCGCAGGCCCCCAATGATAAACTGATTGAAGCATGGAAAGCGGCAGAGACGAGGAACGACAGCCGCGTCAAGACGTGGTGGTTCTTCGGATATGAGCACACCTCAAACGAAGGGATCACGGCGGATGTGGAGTCGCTCAAAGAGGCGGGTTTCGGCGGTGTGGTTTATTATGATCAGAACCATCGTCCCAGCAGGAAGGCCGTGGAAGGGGATAATCGTTTGAAACAAGAGAATGAACCGGAAGATGGCTTCTCACCAACGTGGTGGGAACACCTGAAGTTTGCGGCGCGTGAAGCACATCGTGTGGGGCTTACTTTCGAACTGAACATCTCGAATGGTTACGTGGCAGGTGGACGATGGATTGATCCGCCCCATGCCATGCAACGGGTGACTTCGGCAGAGATAACCGTCGAGGGTGGACAGGAAATTGATGTGGACCTACCTGCAATAGCCGATACGCGCGGATATGTGAAAGACATTGCCGTCATGGCTTTTCCTGTGAGGAATGAACCGGATGTCTATCGTCACTTCACGGCGCGCTATGTGGCACGAGGGAAGGGCAGGAATGGGGCGATGCAGATGCCCGATTCGACATTGGAACGTGAGACAAAGGAAACGATGATTGAGGGGCCAAGACCCTTCGATGGGGCTCTCTTCAAGACGTTTGGTCCCATCGGAATGCTGCAAGCAAGTGAGGATGGCATAGTGTGGAAAGATGTGGTGGAACTGCAGCATATGTACAGCAGCCTAAGCGGCTATTCCTTCCGCACAACGGCATTCCCTGCCACTCGTGCGAAACAATTTAGAGTGAAGTATTACGGCGATACACTGCTGCGCACGTGGAGTGTAGGGCAGGAGGCTAAACTAGACCGATGGGAGGAACGTGCGGCATTGCATAGCGATTTCACGGAACAAGACATGACGCCGCCGTATGCCGTCGACGAGGTGGTAAGGTCGTGCGACATCATTGACCTCACTTCAAAAATAAAAGATGGACGACTGCATTGGAAGGTTCCTGAGGGTTCTTCGTGGCGTGTTGTAAGGTTTGCTGCCGTGCTGACAGGAGCACGTTCGAAACATGGTAGAGAGAATCTTTTAGGCTATGAATGTGACAAACTTTCGAAGGAGGCTGCCGAACTGCATTGGAACAGTTATATGCAGCCCATTCTCGATACATTGCGTGCCAACGGCATCGACTGGGTGGAAGGTGTCTGCATGGATTCGCATGAAGGCGGTTCGCAGAACTGGACACCGCGGATGCTGGAGGAGTTTCAGATGCGGCGCGGATATGATTTGAAGCCATATCTGCCAATGCTGGCTGGCTACATCATCGATTCGGTCGAAAAGACGAAGAACGTACTCCTGGACTTGCGACGCACTGTGAACGACTGCATGAGAGAAAACTACTACGGCACATTCCAGCGTCTGGCAAGTGAGAACGGGCTCACTTTCACCGCACAGGCCATCGGCAACGGACTTTGCATCACAGGTGATGCCATCGATGTGAAGCAGGTGGTGGACAAGCCGCAGACGGAATTCTGGGCCTATCAGAAAAATGGCGCATGGGACGTGAAGGATGGTGCTTCGGCCTGCCACCTCTACGGCAAATCTATCGCTTCGGCTGAGGCCATGACCGATGCAAGTTACGAGGATACGCCTCTCAGTTTGAAACGTGTGGCCGATATCGCCTTGGCCAACGGGGCACAGGAGATGGTGGTGTGCGCTACGCCGCATTTGCCCATGGCGCATCCCACGGAACCTTACGTTGCAGGTCGCGTCTATGCTGTAAACCGCAGCAATCCGCAATGGGAGGCCTTGAAGACGATGTGGATGGCCCTGAATCGCTCGATGGCGATGCTACGACTGGGCAAGGCGGCACCCGACGTGCTGGTCTATATGGGCGACGATCTGCCTATGAAGACGTTGACCCATCGGTTGCCTCACGGTCTGCATGGCCTGGATTGGGACGTTTGTACGGGCGATGTCTTGCAGCACAGGCTTTCGCCTACCGATGACGAACGACAACTCATGACACCCGACGGCATCACCTACAAGGCATTGCTCATAGCCGACGATGCCACCATCACTCCCGCTTCGCAGTCTGCGCTCGAACGATTGCAGGCAAGTGGCGTACAGGTGCTCAAGCATGCTTTCGATGTCGAAAGACCACTCATGATATTGGAAGGTGAAGAAGCCGTGGTGCATACGCATCGACTGGTCGATGGCCGCGATTTGTTCTTTTTGGCTAATGTCACCGAACAGGCACGACGTGTGGCGTTCAAGACCAAGGCTGCTTCATTATCGGTATTTTATACCACAAGTGGAGAAATGAGAGAGATCCACAAGGACGCAGTCGGACGCTTCGTCTTAGAGCTGCAGGCGGGCGAGTCGGTGGTGATGATTGTACAATAAGTACAAAAAAACTCCCGCCTTTGAGGGCAGGAGTTTTTGTTATAACTTTACTAAATGATTTTAGGCGGTAGGGGAAACTTGTCATGTGAATGGGACATTCAAATAGAAGTCGCCAGCTTTTGCATTAAAAGATGAATTTCCGAATTGCCACTCTCCGGTCTCGACGGTCAGGTATCTGACATAATCGGGGGTGTAGCGGTAAATGTAACGGTTGTCTGAACGTGACATTTCAAGTTTTCCGACTCTTTGTGTTGGTGTTTTGCCTAACTTTGAAAAAATGAATCCAGTGGCCAAGCCAAGTGGAACCCATCCTATTCGATTTTCCATGTTGCATAAATTTATCTCGTGTCCGGTGCTGACTGGTACTGACTCGGACTACGAAGTGGTTTGTTACTCTTGGTATTATTCGGTGCAAATATATGCATTTTTTTGTATGAATCCAAATTATTTCGTCTGTTTTTAACAAAAATATCCGAAAAAACCTTGCATCGAGTGATAATTTAGGTTATATTTGCACTCGAAAATGAATTTTTACATGAAAAAGTGGCTCATTATTATATTGATTCTTATAACTGGTACTACTATGGAAGGCAAGATCAGACGCCCGGCTGTGGCCGGACAATTCTACGCAGGCAGTCAAAAACAGCTACTCGCTGATGTGGTCGGATGTTACGAAGCGTCGAAGGATATTCGACCGATGCAACGTGTGCAGGCGGTCATTGTGCCCCATGCAGGATATGTCTTCTCGGGAGCTACAGCAGCCTCGGCTTTCAGTTGCATCGATTCTTCAGCCAAGTATGAGCACATCTTCCTACTGGGCCCCAGTCATCATGTGTGGCTCGACAAGGCTTCGGTGGGAGTGGGCTACGATGCATACAATACGCCTTTGGGCAACGTGAAGGTAGATGCCGAACTCGGTCGGAAGATCATTGCATCGAATTCCGTATTTACTTATGAGGAACGTGCCCACAGCAAGGAGCATTGCCTGGAAGTTCAATTGCCTTTGTTACAATATCGTTTCAAGGAGATGCCGCCCATCGTGCCCATCGTCATCGCTACGCAGAACTGGCAGAAACTGGAGCAGATAGCCGAAGCGCTGCTGCCTTATTTCAACGAGAAAAATCTCTTCGTGATCAGTAGCGACTTCTCGCACTATCCTTCGTACAAGGATGCGCAACAGGTGGATGGCGCCACGGGCGAAGCCATCATGACGGGCAGTGTCTTGAAGTTTGTCGAAACTCTTGAGAAGAACGAAAACCTTGGCATCCGAAACCTGGACACAAGCGCGTGTGGAGAAGCTGCCATCGCCGTGCTGCTGATGATGACGGAGGACAGCAAGGGCATCCAGATACATCATGTTCGTTACTGCAATTCGGGAGATTCGCAGTATGGCGGTCATGATCGTGTGGTGGGGTATCATGCGTTCGCCTTTACAAGGGAGGAAAAGGGCGCCCGTGTGCCGACAGTGCCTGCGTTTGAGGAGGGGAAAGCCTCTCCCCAGCCCTCCCCTCAAGGGAAGGGAGGAGGCGAACAGACGACAACGGAGTTCCAGTTGTCGGATGCCGATAAGGCAGCGCTCAAAGAGATTGCACGAGAATCCATTCGTCTGTCGTTTTTCGGACGAAACTATAAGCCTGAGAATCTCTCGCCGACCTTGAAACAGAAATGCGGTGCATTCGTGAGCCTGCATAAGCACGGAAGGCTTCGTGGCTGCATCGGACACTTCGGCGAGGACCATACGCTCGGCGAGATTGTGGCCCAGATGGCACGTGCTGCTGCTTTCGAGGACCCACGTTTTGACAGTGTGCGCCAGTCGGAGCTTGAAGACATCGACATCGAAATTTCGGTGCTGACGCCGATGCGACGCATCAAGAGCCTCGACGAGTTCGTGCTGGGCAAGCACGGCATCTACATTCGCAAGGGCTGGCGTTCGGGCACCTATCTGCCCCAGGTGGCTGACGAGGTGAACTGGTCGAAGGAGGAGTTCGTTTCGCATTGCGCCGCCGAAAAGGCAGGCATCGGCTGGAACGGGTGGAAGGATGCCGAGCTGTATGTGTATGAGGCGATAGTCTTTTAATTAACAATTAACAATTAATAATTAACAATTTGGAGTGTAGATATTATCAGAAGCAAGAGGATGGCAGGCTGAAATGCCTGCTGTGTCCGCATGGATGCACCATGGGGGAGGGGCAGCATGGACGGTGCGGGAGCCGCAGGAATGAAGGGGGCGTGATGGTGAGTGATGTCTATGGCAAGCCGTGTGCCTTGGCTGACGATCCGATTGAGAAGAAGCCGATTTATGGGTTCCATCCTGACACGCGGTGCCTGTCGCTTGCTTGCACGGGCTGCAATTTCCGCTGCCTGAACTGCCAGAACCATGACATCTCACAGGCTCTGCCTGCTGAGGTGCCCCATTATACGCTGAGTCCTAAGCAGGTTGTGAAACTGGCATTAAAGCACCGTATCCCAGGCATTGCCTACACCTATACGGAACCATTGACATGGATTGAATACGTCGCTGACATCGCCACACTCGCCCATGAACGTGGGCTGTGGAACATTCTCGTCTCGGCAGGTTATGTCAACCAGGAGCCGCTGCGCGACTTGGCTCCGCTCATCGATGCTGCCAACATCGACCTGAAATCGTTCTCCGACGACATCTATCGACGTGTGAGCGGAGGAAGCCTGCAACCCGTTCTCGATACGCTTATCACCCTGCACGAAGCGGGCACGCATCTCGAAATCACCAACCTGCTGATTCCCGAGGTGAACGATGATATGGACATGATTCGGCAGATGTGCCGCTGGCTCGTCGAACACGATATGCAGGATTGCCCGCTCCATTTCAGCCGCTTCTTCCCACGATATAAGATGAGCAATAGTTATCCCACACCAAAGAATACCCTCATCAAGGCGCGTGATATCGCGATTGAAGAGGGCATCAAGAAAGTGTATCTAGGGAATATATGACAATTAACAATTAATAATTAACAATTTAATTATCACGAATTATCGAATTATAGAATTTCATAGCTTGGTTCTGTGGCATAATTCTATAATTCGATAATTCGTGATAGAAATAAACGTGATTGTTCTTGTGGACTACTTGATTTTGATCATTCTATCTTGAATGACGATTCCGCTGTGATTGTTGCCAACCCTTTGCCCCCAGAGATTGTAGGAGGGAGATGCGGTGCGTAACTGATTGTCGGGATTCACTTCACGGATGCTTTCTGCATCGCCTGGCCACATTTTGAGGGCGTAAATGAGCATATCGCCTGTGGTGGCTTTAATCATGACTGTGTGGAGATGATTGGGATTTAATTCTGCTTCGACAGTTGCAGAAGCTACATTCTTTCCCCTTGCATCTGGACCTTCGATGACTGTTTTCTCACCAGTTTCCACGTCAGTAATGGTGAGGGTGAGGTTGGTGGCGGCTCCGCCCGTGCCGCTATAATAGAACTTCACGCGTTCGCACGCTTGGAGGAAGTAAGTCATACTCTTCTCCGTGCCAACGACATAGGAATAGGTTGAGCCATCGCTTCCCCTCGGTACGAATGGATAGACTTGATTGTCGGTTATGGGGTCGATGAATGCACGGATGCCGTTGGAGGAGTTCTTGGCCTGCACTTCGTTGGCCGAGGGATTGTAGTACTTCATCCACTGGTCATAGCCGTCGCGTATCTGTACCTTGTTCTTGTTACCCTTGACGCCCTCGGTGTCGAGGAAGATGCAGTCGGGCGAAAGCAGGAGTTGCCATTCGTAACCCTCGGTGGCTACGGGACGATAATAGAGTGTGTCGGCAGGAGTAGTTTTGTAGAGTCGAATGGCATAGAGGGTATTGCTGCCGTCGGTGAGTGGAGCATCGAGCGCGAAGGTCTGATTGAAGTCGAGCATCTGTGTGACAAGAGACAGGGCACCCGACCTGCTCTTGTATTCGAGTTTGGCCATGGCACATTCCTTCAGGTAATAGGTCATGGCATCGTCCGACCTGCTGATCCACGAGCAGTACATATCCTTGACTTGCGTTGACCCATAGTCGCCCACCGTGCCGAGGCTATCGGTGAAGAGTACGGAGGAAAGGGGAAGGTATTCGCAATCGTAGCCCTTGGTCGAAACAGGCGAATGATATTGTCCGCTGGGACGACTTGTTTCGACAACGTCGCCTTCAGCGGGAGTGAAGGTGATGTAGTCGATGTGGGCACGGCTCTCGTTGAGGCCGCCATCGACATAACCTGCCACGAAGTCAATGCGGATGGGGTCACCCTTCTGCAGATGGACGGTGTGACGCGTCTTGCGCGTGCTGAACTTATAGTCGGCATCGCTGGTGAGCCAGGCATCAATCAGTTTGTCGCCCACGGTGATGCCGATGAGGTTTGGACCAAGAGGCTGGTCGTAGGAAGTGGTCGAGATGGCGTAGGTGCCCTCTTCGCCATCCCAAATGCCCATCAGTGCACCCGGACCCTGATCGCCTGCGGTGGCTGCATTCTTTGACGCTCCGCCGAGCGTTTCGGTGAATACAATGCCTGAGAGGTACAAGTTTTCGGTTTCGTTCCTGCCTTCACGAAGCACCGTTGCTGGGGTTGAGAATTGCCATACGTCGCCAGACTGTTCAGAGCCATCGGCTCGTACGGCATCGACGCGCCAGAAATAGGATTTGCCCAACGCGAAGTCGTATCTGGTGCTCGTCAGCGCACTGGTCTCGTCAACCAAGGCAAGATCATCGGCTGTTTCGCCAACATATACCTTGTAGCTCGCAGCATCGAAGGCTGGACGCCACGAGAGTTGCATATTGGTGCAGAATGCGCTCGATGACGATGGCCAGCGGAGCCAGGGATGAGTCTCGCCATCGGCTGGATAGGGCTTCGATGCTGTCTCGGCAGCCGTCGTAAACTGACAGATGGGTGAGGGGTGCTCGGTGCCGTCGATGGTCACGATGACCTGCCAATAATAGGTTGTTGATGGTTGCAGCGTTATGTCTTTGACAGGCGTTTCAACAAGGGTTTCGCGTTCAGTTCCGATGAGCACACGGCTGGCTGTCACACCTTCGATGTTGCCCCAGGTGAGTTGACGGTCGGCAGTGACTTCGATGGCACCATTGCCCGGGTTGAGGATGGGTTCGTACTCGAGGCCATCCTTGGGTCCTACACCCTCGGGCGTGGAGGTAGCGACATCCTGAGTCTCGTCGAAATCGAAGGAATATTCGTAGAATGTGAGTGGGGAATAACTGATGCCTGTGAACCGTTGTGAATAGTTGGTGCCTGGATTGCCGTTGGCGAAGTAGGAGCCACGGTCAGTGAGGTAGCCGCAATAGGGCAACACGTCGGAGTACTGGTTGTTGAACGGATGGTTGGCCGAACGGGTGAAGTAATTGTTTTCGGAAAGGACCTGTGCTTGCGAATGGAAGCCGATGCAGTAACTCGAGATGTCGGTCCAATAGCAGTTATAGACGTGGGCACGACCGTAGCCAATGCGCGGGTTACGCTGAACATTGTTGGCAAACCAGCAATGGGCATAGGTGACATGTTCGCGACCATAGTCCTCGAAATGGCAGGTGCCCGAATTGACAATCGACACCTTGTCGTGGTGATGGAGTTTGGTCCAACTGCACGTCAGATAGTCGGAGCCCAGTGTGAAGTCGAGCAGTCCGTCGTAGGAGTCGGAGAGGTCGCAGTGGTCAATCCAGATGTGGTGGCAGTTGCGCATGGCGATGCCGTCCTCGCGTCCCTTGGTGAGGATGATGTTTCGGAAGATGACGTTGCGCTGGTTCTTCATGTCGATGCAGATGCCGTTGAGCGCCTTGCCACTTCCGGAACCGATGATGGTCTTGTTGGAGCCTACCGAGATGACATCGTTGAGATCCTGCATACCTCCACCCGTGATGTCGGCATCGAGGATGATGACATAGGGCGCAGAGCCTTGCACGTAGCGTTCGAATTCGGCACGGGTACTGACGCGTACCACGGGACCTGCGCCACCACCGGTGATGCCGTCGTTGCCCAGGTCGGAATAGTTGACAAAGCCCACGGGACCGTTACTAGTCTGTGCCAGGCTTAAGAGGGGAAGAAGAGCCGCAAGGAGGAAGATTCTGGTTTTCATGACAGTGCGTGGTTTGAAATAAGAAGTGTTTACGATAAGTTTGTGCCGCAAATATACGTATTTTTTCTTATTCCGTGCAAGAGAATGGATGAAAATGTGTGGATTTATTCATTTTTTTGGAAAAAAGTGGAGATTATTTGGCAGAATGAAAAAATACTTTATATTTTTCTTGTTTTTCTTGACGAATTCCTTTACTTCGCCTCTTCGAACAAGCCTTTGGCATAGCGTCGGCCCAGTTCTATTGCGGCGTCACGACTGAAGTGGGGATCGCCGGGATTGTCGGGTATACGGTAACCTAAGCCGTCACTTGAGACCTTGCGGCAGTTGGGGACGACACGGATAATCCGGTCGAGCGTTTCATGGTTGAAGGCATCGATTTTCGCCTTGTCTTCCCATGCCCATTGTCCTACTTCGCCCACGATGACGGGCACTTCGTTGCCTACGCCAAGCCGTTTTCTGAGCTCCCCTATCATAGAAGTGAAGCGTTCGACATAGATGTCTCCTGCCGTACCTTTGCTGATGTCCGTTTCGCCTTGGTGCCAGATGATGCCCTTGATCTTGCCATATTTGAGGGCGGGTAAGGTACGTACAAGAGCTGAATCGAGATAAGAGACTTCTCCATCTCCCCCGACTTGCCACGATTCAAGAGCACTGCCTCCGCGTGCATTCTGCACCAGCAGGACTTTGCGGCCCGTCTGCTGATGTACTGCGGGGCCAAAACCCATACCAGGTCCGACAAGTTGCCAGCTCATATCCTTTCGGATATTACTATAGCGGTTGAGCGGAGCTTTGGCAGGCTCGGGCATCAGGTCTGCATTGAGCAGCCATACTCCTTCGAGTGTATTGAGGGTGTCTTCAGCGGCAAAGTAACCGCGACCTGCACAGTTCGACTGCCCGATAAACAGGTAGATGTCGTAATCATCGTCGTTGCTGCACGCCATAAACATTGGAATGCAGCAGATTGTGCTTAAGATGAGCAAAATGCTTCTGCAATAGGTCTTCATATTATTTTAGTTTTGTGTAATACATTACTTCTCGTTTTTCTTGATGAATTCCGTTGGAGACATTCCGTATTCCGCCTTGAAGCAGTCGCGGAAATAGTTAGGGCTGCCGAACCCGGTCAGATAGGCTATTTCAGAAATGTTGTGTTTATGTTCCTGCAACATTTGACAGGCTGCCTGAAGGCGAAGATGACGGATATACTCATTGGGAGACATGCCAATAAGTCCTTTCACTTTGCGATAGAGCGTGGAGTTGCTCATGTACATCCTTTCAGTGAGAAGGGAGATGTCGAGACTTTCGGAACTTAGGTTATCGTTGATGATGCCATTGAGTTTCTCGATAAATTGCTGGTCGAGAGGATTAAGCGCCGATGATGATGTTGTTGCACTCAAGTCCTGAGTCTTGTCGGCAGATTGCACGTCGGTGCCTCCCTTGAGGAGATCGGCAAGATGACGACGCGAGGCCAGCAGATTCTGTATTCTACTTTTCAGAAGTTTTGCACTGAAGGGCTTGGTGAGATAGGAATCGGCTCCACTATCATAACCTTCTTCCTTGTCTTCGAGGGTATGTTTGGCTGTAAGAAGAATCATAGGGATATGGCTTGTGCGGATATCATTTTTGATGGCCTTGCATAACTCTATACCATCCATTACAGGCATCATTACATCACTGACGATGATATCGGGGATGTGCTGCTCGGCTGCCTCAAGACCTTCCTTTCCGTTGGAGGCAGTAAGAACTTGATAATCGAGGTCGAACGACTCGAGGATGTACTGTCGGATGTCGTCATTGTCTTCGACCACAAGCAAAACCGGACGTTGGTCGATGTCGGCTTCATTAGATTTTACTATTGGTGCAGAAGTAGATACCGCAGCAAAAGGTTCGCTTTCGGACTCATCCTTGTGCAAAGCGTTGGGATAGATGTTGTCTATCAGGATACGGAAGGTGAAGCAAGTGCCTTTATCGACTTCACTATCAACTTCGATGTTGCCCTCGTGAAGCGTCGCAAGTGACTTTACAATGGCCAATCCTATGCCAGAGCCAGAGACCTGATGTTCGCCGTTGGCTTGATAATAGCGGTCGAAGATATGAGGCAAGGCTTCCTTTGGTATACCATATCCTGTATCTGCCACTTTTATTTCGGCATAGTCAGTTTCTCCGTTCCGAATCTTTTGGAGAGAAATGTTTACATTGCCCTTTGCCGTGTATTTCATGGCATTGGATAGCAGATTATTGAGGATAGTTGTTATAATTTCCGGATCGAAATAGATGTTTGGGAAATTCTTGGGAATCATCACATGGACCTTGACCTGCTTGTTTCGATTCAGTTCATCATAGTGCAACCCAACTTCGCTAACAATCTTTCGAAGGTCACCTTTGGTGACTGAGAGGCGGCGATTCTGTGTCTCTGTCTTGCGGAACTCAAGTATTTCGTTGATGAGATCGAGAAGGCGCAAGGCGCTGTCGTGGATGGTCTGCAGTCGATGGTGGTAGGACTCGGAGAGCTTGTTATCGTTAACCAGATCTTCAAGAGGCCCGAGGATGAGGGTGAGTGGCGTGCGCAGTTCGTGTGTGATATTGGTGTAGAAACGCAGTCGTTCGTCGTTGAGATGACGTTCGTCCTGACGTTGTTTCTCTTCGGCTTTCAGATAGGTCTCGAGTTTAACTTTATGCAAATAATAATGGAAAATGATGGAAAGAATAGCAAGGAAGATCAGCGTGTAGCCAAGTATCGCCCACCAGCGCAGGTAGAGGGGTGGAGCAATATAGAATTTCGTTTCGGCTAAACTGCTGTCATCCCAATCTCCATTTCGCAGACGCGCCTTAACTTGGAAGGTGTAATGACCTGAATGCAGGTTTCGGAACGTTACCTTGGTATCGCCCAATGTGTTGTGCCAGTTGTCATCGAGCCCTTCCATTCGATAAGCATATTCGACAAGATTGCGCTGAGCGTAATTGGCAACTGAGAAACTAAAGATATGATAGTTGTCGTTCTGCTCGATTCGAGTAATCTGAACGGGTGTCACATCTTGCTTATCGATGATGAGCCGAGGATTGAAGTAACAGATGCCATTGGGAGAGGCGAAGTACAGATTCCCGTCGCTGGAAGCGCATGCTGAGCTCTCAACAAAGCCACCATATGGGATGCCATTGTGGTAGTCGAAATTAGAGAAATGCTTGTTGCGTGCATCCCAGCAGGAAATAGATGTATTTGTGCTAACCCAGATTTGTCCCAACTGGTCTTGACAGACAGCTCTGATGTGAGCGTCCAAGATGCCTTCTGCTTTCCCAAAGTTTTGTATGTCGTGGGGATGAGCCGGGTCGTTGATATAGGCTAATCCTCCTCGAGTAGTAATCCAGAAGCAGCCATCGGCATCTTCGTAAATTTGGGTGATATTATCGTTGCAGAGACCAGAATGCGAGTTAATGGAATCGCACTTATTGCATTCCATGTCATAAATCATGATTCCGCTGCCGTAAGTCCCTACCCAAATGCGATTTAATTTGTCTTGTTTTAGAGCAAAGATGACGTTGTTTCGGTAGTTTTGTGACATCCATTCCTGTTGAAGTGCCTCTTTTCCATCGAAAAGATAGATGCCTCTTTCAGTCCCAATCCAGATATTTCCGTCTCGGTCTTCCATAAAGGCATGTACATCGAGGAAATCATCGGCAAGCCTAATCTTTTGGAATTTTTGTTCGGATGGGTCAAACATGACCACTCCTACATCATCGATGCCTATCCAGACACGGTCATGGCTGTCGCAGAATGTTATATAAGCCTTGCCGTATGGACGACCTAAATAGGGGCTGAGATCCCATTCCTGTTCGAATTTGTTGTTCCGATAACGGTAAAGCATGCTGCTGCCGCCTATCCATAGATTCTGCTTGCTATCCAAGGATATGCCATAGGCAAAACGGAGTGGATGTTTGGGCTCCTCGAAATCGTTTGAAGCATGGCTGTCGGACAGGATATGGAATGGAGATGGCTTGCTCATGACGACATCAATTCCTGTCCCGTAATGGCCTATCCAGATGTTGCCGAATTGATCCTGAAGAACGCTGCGTGAATGGGGCGAGGATAATTGGCTGTTGGTCGGCGTGAGGTACTTCATCTTGACTTTTTGGGGCTGTTGAGATGCAAAATCGCTCAGATCAAGGATTGTCATGCCTCCAGGTTCGGATGCCATCCATAGGCTACCCTCTCGTGTCATACAGAGGCCCATGACATTGTCTCCATTGGTGTCCATAGGAAATCCGTTGTCACGAGAACAGCGCAAGAAGGTCCCCTTAATAGGGTCAAAAAGAGCCAGTCCGTGGTTCGTGCCGACCCAGACGTTCTGATATTGGTCAAGAGTGATGATTCGGGTATTGTTGCCAGGTAGGCTTTGTGGATCTGAATCATCGTGCTTGAAATATCTGATGGTGCGTTTCCCTATGTCAAATAGCGACATACCTCGGTTGTTGTACCCCAGATACAGATGATTATGACCATCGTCGAGGATAAAACGTATGCGAAGATTGGGCAGCCCATCTACATTTTCGGAGGAGTAGAGGGTATAGTTCCCGTTGGTATCTCGGTGTTGTATGGCACCGTCAGCAAATCCCATCCAGATGCCTCCATCAGTGGCATCGGCGGCATATACCATGTATTTGCTATGGAATTGGCTGACCTCTGGATGTTGAGATACCTCGAGTGTCTTGCAGTCGATGATTGACAATCCGGAACCTGATGTGAATACCCAAATCTGGTCATCAGCCTTGTTGTAAAAGATGTGTTCGGCACCATTTTCGAGGAGGCTGGAGTTGCTTGTTGTCAAAACTGTGCATCCATCGCCAGTGACGCGGGTGATACCTGCTTCCGTGGAGAACCACACAGCACCGTGGCAATCTTCAGTAGCCCATAAGCTGAAAGAGTTGGACAGCCCACTTTCGATATCTATGTGCGAAAAGGCATAAGATGCAGGAGCCTCGGCATGAATCAACTCTACCGACAATAGGCTAGCCAGCAGCAGAGACATAAATTGAATTGGTGAAAGGATTGAGGTTTGATCCATTGTAATGCGTGCAGCGTATGATTGTCTCATTATTTCTTGAAATGTGCGCTGCAAAGATAAGGATTTTCTATGAAATAAAATGTTAAAATAGTCTCAATGAATGAAATTTGGTGGCAGATGAATGAAGTTTGGTGGTGAAAAGAGAGTAAATTTGTACAGTTTGTTAGTTTGGGCGATATTCGGTGATTTGTGAAAGGTTCCTGTAGGGTGTGATTTATGGAAAAGCCGTACCTTTGCAGCGTCAAAATGAGGAGGACATTGCTTTCCAACGAACATTTGTTTTTACACAATATATTTAAAAAAACTTAAAACCAATTGAAAAAATGAAAGTATTATTCACCAACCACGGAGTTGCTGCATTGATTATCTTTGTGGGATTCATATCTGCAACTTCAGAGGCGATGGCTATTCCTCATTCGGAGGCCTTGTCGATGTCTGCAAGCCCAGCCAAGCTAAGGATTAATGGAGTTGTCAAGGATGCCTATGGGGAACCTGTCGCAGGAGCTTCGATTGTTGAGAAGGGCACTCAGAATGGCATCACTTCTAATCTGGATGGCAACTTTACATTGAATGTCGATGAAGGCGCACAGATTGTTGTTTCGTTCATCGGTTACACTACACAGACCCTCAAGGCAGGTGCTACCATGAACATCATCCTCGAAGAGGATCGGCAGGTGCTCGACGATGTTGTAGTCGTCGGTTACGGTACCATGAAGCGTAGCGACCTTACTGGTTCGGTATCCTCGCTTTCACCCTCGCAGATTACCTCTGCATCAAACACCAATGCCTTGGATGCCATGAATGGCAAGATTTCGGGTGTCAATATTACCCACAATGCAGCTCGTCCAGGCGGTAGCTTCAATGTGGTGGTGCGTGGTTTGAGTTCCATCAACAACAGTAACTCGCCACTTTGGGTAATTGATGGCATTCCTTCGAACTCAGATGCCAATGACCTTAACCCTGCTGATATCGAAAAAATTGACGTATTGAAGGATGCCTCAGCAACTGCTATCTACGGTTCGCGTGGTGCCAACGGTGTCGTGATTGTCACTACCAAGCGTGGACAGGAGGGCAAGGTTAATATTAATTATGACGGATATGTGGGCGCACGTGTAGCAAGCCATCTGCCTGATATGATGAATGGAGAAGAATACGTGAAGTGGCGTACAGAACTCTTCAAGAATCAGGGCAAGAGCACCGACCGAAGCAATAAGGAATTCTTTACTGAGCAAGAATGGCAGATGATCGATAGCGGCAACTACACCGACTGGCTCGATCTTACTTTGCGAGCAGGTCTGCAGTACAGCAACACTCTTTCTGCTACGGGTGGCAATGCCGATGGTACTTTTGCGATCAGTATCGGCCAACTTCATGAAGAAGGGACTGTAGATGATCAGGATTACAATCGCTATAACTTCCATGTGGCAGCTAATCACAAATTCCTCAAGAAATGGGAGGCTGGCGGAAGCCTGTACTTCACTCATAGTGTTCAGAACGAGGGAAGTTATGAGACGCTGCGTGAAGCTTACCGTCTGCCACCAGTAGGTAATCCATACGATGAGGAAGGCAATCTCAAATATTATGCATGGCGTAACGATGGGTGCACGAATCCATTGCTTGAAGTATCGACAGATGGAGAACATCGTGAGAATAAACGTTTCCGTACTTTCGGCAATATTTATCTGCAATACAAGCCTATCGATGGATTGACACTGAAGACTCAATTCTCTCCACAGATGCTCTATCAGCGTAAAGGCGTATATATTGGACCAAATGCCAAAAACTCGAATGGAAAAGATTCGAATGTCAATGTAGAGTACCATACTTCAACCTATTGGTCTTACGTTTGGGACAACCAAATTACCTATGAGAAGCTTTTCGGAAAGCACAAGTTGACTGCAAGTGCTGTACAGAGTTTGCAGATGGAGTCGTGGGAATATTCAGACCAGACGGCCAAGAACTATACCTACAACAGCCTGTGGTACAATATCGATGCTACTGCACTCAGCAATATGACAAAGTCAGCTACCGACTATCAGAAGAGCACCATTGCATCAGGACTTGCCCGTATCCAATACGGATATAATGAGAAATACCTGCTCACCGTTTCGGGACGTGCCGATGGTTCCTCTCGTCTGGCAGAGGGTAACAAGTGGGCTTTCTTCCCATCAGCAGCCATCGCCTGGCGTATCACTGAGGAGGAATGGATGAAGAGATTCGATAAGATCAGCAACCTCAAGCTCCGTGTAAGTTACGGCGTTACTGGCAATGATGCTGTTTCAATTTATGGTACTCAGTCGGGTGTCAGCTCGAAGAACTATGATTTCGGAGGAGCCGTCCAGACTGCCTACTTCAAGAACAGTCTTGCCAATAGCAAACTCTCCTGGGAGAAGACCTACGAAATCAATGTTGGCGTGGATTATGGTTTCTTCAACAATCGCATCAATGGTTCGATCGATGTATATCAGCGCGATGCCAAGGACCTTATCATGAAACGTCAACTTCCAAGCACCAGCGGCTGGACATCTATCTGGGATAATGTAGGTTGGGTTCGCAATCGTGGTATCGAGGTGGCTTTGAACACCATCAATGTCAAGGCAGGAGGATTCCAATGGGAGAGCAACTTCATGTTCACCACCAACAAGAACGAGATCAAGGAACTTTATGGTGGCACGCAGGATGATGTTTCGAACAAGTGGTTCATCGGTGAAGCTATCAACGTGAACTATGACTATAAGTTTGACGGAATCTGGCAGCTTGATGAGGCTGACACAGCAGCCAAGTATGGACAGAAGCCTGGCCAAGTTAAGGTGGTAGATCAGAATAACGATGGCGTAATCAATGCAGACGACAAGGTGATTCTGGGTCAAAGGTCGGCCAAATGGATCGGATCTATGACCAATACCTTCACCTATACCAACGGAAAGATTGGAGACTTCGATCTCTCGGTTTACGTTTATACTCATCAGGGAGCACAGTTGCAGGATGCCTTTGCATCGGCCTTTATGACTTATGAGGGCAACTATAAGCATGTCAATGCAGACTATTGGACCGAGACCAATCCTTCGAATACTGTTCCACAGCCGGGCAACAAAGGCAAGTACTTCGACCAGTCGCGTTATACAGATGTGTCGTTTGTCAAGGTGGGTAGCATCTCTGTGGGCTATAGCCTGCCAAAGAACCTGCTCAAAAAGATGCATTTGAACAGCTGGAAATTCTACTTCACGACCAACAATCCATTCACCTTCACCGATTACAAGGGCTTCGATCCAGAGTGGGCTACCCAGAATACCTGGGGTACCGTTACGGCGTACACCACATATCTTTTCGGAACAAAACTTTCATTCTAAAAATGTGTAATCTTCAATAAGGATTATTTTTGGAAAAGTGAATCTTCAAAATTGATAAATATTCAAAAATATGAAAAAGATATTCTTATATACAATGGTTGCCGGCATGATGCTTGGTTCTGCTACGTCATGTGAAAGTTTTCTCGAAGAGGAGAATTTGAGCAACATCAATTCTGACGAGTATTTCTCGGAGTCTACCGGATTTGAAAGTCTTGTCGCAGCATCTTATGCCTCGTTGCGTAGCATTTGGCAGCATGAACCCTGGCTCTTCTGCCTTGGAGTAGATATTTATACCCGTGGTGAAAGTGAATTGGTCAGCGGTAGTTATGGCAATCGTGACGTGTATAGCAGCGAACTAAACGAATATGCTACACTCGATGCGGAGAACGGCTATGTCAGTTCCTTCTATACCAATGTTTATTATGGTATCCAGGTCTGCAATACCGCCATCGCCAAGAGTGAGACGGTATCAGGCATGAATGCTGCAACATTGGCACAGCGTGTCGCAGAGGTGCGTTTCCTGCGCGCTTACTACTACTATCTGCTCGTCGAGCAGTTTGGCGATGTTGCGCTTGTCACCGATGAGATTCGTACGGCAGTGACTGATTTTCCACGCAGTACCGAGCAGGATGTTTATTCGTTTATCATTTCGGAACTGACAGATATCTCCAATGTGCTCCCTGTAACCCAAAGTAATTACGGACGTATTACCCAGGGTGCTGTCAAACATCTTCTCTCACTGGTTTATCTGACCCGTGGATACAAGAGTTATGGCCAGAGCACAGACTTCTCGACGGCTGCATCGTTGGCTGACGAGGTAATCAATGGTGGCGCCTATAAGTTGCTTGACACCTTTGCAGAAGTATTTACTCCCGGCAATGAGGAAAACAAGGAAATCATCTTCTCAGTGCAGTATGATCCTTCTTCATTGGGCAGCCAGTATGGCGGTAATGGACAGCAAAGCCTCTTCGGCTTTGAGCTCTGGAACAAGGTGACTGGTGGATTCGAAAATGGCAACCCCACCTATGGTTGGAAAAAGAACCAGTTCATGTGCACTCAGTTCCTTTATTCTCTGTATAACACAAACGATGACAGCCGTTATGAGGATACATTCAAGAGTGTCTTTTATGCTACACAGGCGGCTGAAAATATCGGTTTGAAAGTAGGTGATATGCGTCTCTATTTCCCAACCTACGACCAGCCTTTTACTGAGGCTGACTCTTTGGCAATCATGAGTGAGAATCCCAATGCCATCATTATTACCAAGGAGTTTTGGAAGCAGGATATCGAGAATATGGGAGGCCGTGGCATGAGTCCAATGGTATGGAAATTCTTTGACCCTGAAGCATCTTGGCCAGGTAATAATACAAATTATACCGGCACGCGTGACATCTTCCTCTTCCGTCTGGCAGATACATATCTGATGGCTGCCGAGGCATATTTCAAGGCAGGTAATTCGGCTACCGCAGCACAACGTATCAATGCGGTACGAGAACGTGCAGCCAAGGATGGTCATAAGTCAGCAATGAGCATTACTGCAAGTGATGTTAGCATTGACTTCATCCTGGATGAACGTGGACGAGAGTTGGTTGGTGAGTACAAGCGATGGATGGATCTGAAGCGTACGGGTAAACTTATTGAACGTACCTTGAAGTACAACAAGTTGACTGCAAAGATCAATAAGATGGATGATCATATATTGTTGCGCCCAATTCCTCAGTCTGTTATAGATCAGAGCAATGGTTCCGTTACCCAGAACCCTGGATATTGATCTCTATGGTTAGTTAATAATATGTTGTGTGAGGGGTGAGAATTTACGAGAGTTGATTTTCGCCCCTTTTTATTAAAACTCATTCTTGGTTTCCTGCTCTTCAATCTCTTCTTGGTCTTAAGATGTCGAGTGCCAGGTTTTTTTAGAGAATAATTTCGGTTTATTTTGTTTATTCAAATAAAGTCTCTATATTTGCACCGGAGAATAATCACATGAAATATTTTTTTGGCTATATATTTCCTTTTTTGAGTGTGTTGCTTTTGGGGGCTTGTATCCGGGCGACACAAGGTGACCAAGGTGCTTATACCAATCCTATTTTAGCAGGTGATTTTCCTGATCCTACCATTGTTCGCGTCGATTCGGATTATTACATGACCCATTCGTCATTTAACTATCTGCCGGGTCTTGTGGTGCTGCATTCTCGTGACTTAGTGAATTGGGTGCCTGTGGGGTGTGCCTTAGACCGATATCTCGGCGCTGTGTGGGCTCCAGATATCAGCTATTACGATGGTAAGTTCTGGATATATTTTACCGTGGACAGCATCGGTTTGCCTTACACTACTTGGATGGTGTGTGCTGAGCGGCCAGAAGGGCTATGGAGCAAGCCCCACAGACTCGAAACGGGGGGAAGCATAGACCCTTGTCATGTTGTGGACGTGGAGACTGGGGACCGTTGGCTTTATATGAGTGGCGGCCGACGTATAGCGCTTAACCTTGAAGGTACAGAGACAATCGGCAATCTGGAGAAGATATATGATGGTTGGAAAATTCCTGATGACTGGACTTATGAAGGTTTTGCCCTTGAAGGTCCCAAATTGCGACGAATCGGGGAATATTACTATTGGCTAAATGCAGAGGGAGGAACCGCAGGCCCGCCTACGGCGCATATGGCAGTGGTGGCTCGCAGCAAGTCGCTGAAAGGACCTTGGGAAAATGCTCCAGGAAACCCATTGGTACATACATACAGCGGTGATGAGATATGGTGGTGCAAGGGACACTCGTCGCTCATCGATACACCTGAAGGGGACTGGTGGTTGGTCAGTCATGCTTATCGGAAGGGTTTTGTCGGGTTAGGGCGTCAGACAATTCTCGAGCCTGTCATTTTTGATGAAGACGGTTGGCCAGTAGCACCCGTTGGTGCCAATGTGGATCAACCCATTGCTTTGCCTATTGGAAATCGTATGGAGAAAGAGCCAAAGAATAGGCTTGCTTATCTTTCTGATTTCAGAATAGGAATGGATTGGCGGTTCTATAAGGAATTTGAATGGGGTCGTGTCTTGAATAATGAAAAAGGGATATTGACACTCAAAGCAAAGGGAACAACGCCAGCCGATGCCTCTCCATTATTGTTTGTTGCAGGAGATGAAGCGTATGAATATCAGGTCAAGGCAACCTTGAAGGGTGATGTGCGAGTCGGATTGGTTAACTTCTACAACGAGCATTTTTTTGCTGGCATCGGTTACGACGTACATTCGCGATTTAGTTGGAGACGTGCCGAAGGACGTGCCAGGAGGATAATTGAAGGGCCTTCTTCCATATGGCTTCGATTACGTAATCAGGATCAGATATTGACAGGGTACTACAGTGAGGATGGAATTCATTGGGAAAAACAGACTTGGGGGTATGAAGTATCGGGGTATAACCATAACACTGCTGGTGAATTTCAAAGTTTGTTGCCTGGCATTGTCGCCATTGGGGATGGCGAAGTAACATTTGAGAATTTCGAATATCGTAAAATCATATCGTCATGAGACGCTTGACATTACTATTTGTGTCCCTGTTGACTACTATATGGGGTATGTCACAGGAGTACAGAATTGTGGAGATCATGGATGCTCCATTCGAAGTGGGGGCGATCCATGAGTTCGTATATCCTGCGAAGGACTTCAACATCAAGAAGTTTGGCGCCAAAGCGGATGGAAAGACAGTGAACACAAAGGCAATTGCCAAGGCCATCAAGGCCTGCAACAAGGCAGGTGGCGGACACGTTGTAGTGCCTGCGGGAGAGTGGATTACAGGGCCGATTCACCTGATGGATAACGTGGATTTGCATCTGGAAGAAGGGGCTCGGTTGGTCTTTACGGATAATCCGGCAGATTATTTGCCCGCTGTCTTCACTACGTGGGAGGGTGTGGAGTGCTACAACTA
>JAEEGK010010865.1_pt1 | contig 20935 bp, 10 predicted proteins | sample 8958771 | NCBI WGS metagenome assembly JAEEGK01 (sample SAMN16246547, study PRJNA631951) | gut metagenome | biome: gut microbiome; feature: rumen; material: SC-attached | host: Bos | place: Iran: Karaj | collected 2018-10
AAACATTATAATTTTTATATGATTTAAATGAAGAATATTTAAAAATATATAAAGAAGATATTTTATTTAATCCTTTGACTAAATTTTTAAATTTAATAAAATATTTATTTTTTAATTCTGAAAATTTAAAATCTTTTTTATTTTATGTATATGATACAATAAATGAATTTCAAAATAGAAGAGAAAATATAAGAATATTAAAAATATTTTGTTTTGATTCAAGTTTTGGATTTAGAAAATTAATAAAAGAAAATCCACATAATATTATATTATCATCAGGTACACTTTCACCAATTGAAGTATTAGAATTTAATTTAAAAACTCCAATTGAATTAAGATTAGAAAATAAACATGTTATTGATTTAAAAAAATCAAAATTTGAAATTATAAAATCAATAAATTACAAAGGAAAAAAAATCATATTTCAATTTGATAATTCAAATAGACAAAATATAGAAATGATAAATTGTTTAGGAAATACAATATTAAATTATGTTAAATCATTAAAAAAAGGAGGAATATTAATTTTTTTTCCATCATTTAATTATTTACAAATATGTTATTCAAATTGGCTTTCTTCAAAAATAATTGAAGAAATATCAAAATATAAAAAAGTATATATTGATAAAAAAGATAAAAGATTTATAAATGATTTCATATCAAATAATAATAAAAACTCAATTTTATTTTCTGTAGTAAGAGGATCAATTTCAGAAGGAATTGATTTTAAAGATGATATAGCTAGAATAGTAATTTGTATTGGAATTCCTTATGCAAATTTTTTTGAAGATAAAATAAAATTAAAAATGATTTACTTAAATAAATTTTATAAAGAAAATAAAGATAAGAAATTAAATATAATATCAGGAGAAAAATGGTATAAAATTGATGCAATACAAACAGTTAATCAAACTTTAGGAAGAGTTTTAAGACATAAAAATGATTTTGGTATGATGATTTGTATTGATTCAAGATTTGATAAAGTTGATATTAAAAATTTATTTTCTAAATGGATGAATGATATTTTAAATGTTGTTGATATCGATGATTGTTATTTTGAAAATGTTGAAAAATTTTTTGATAAAATGGAAAGTGAATTTGAGAATAAGAGTGATAAAGATAAAAAAGTTAAAATTGAATATGAAAGTTATTATGATAGACAAAATAAAATTTTGGAATATTTTAATTTTATTAATAATAATAATAGTAATAATAATAGTAATAATAATGGAAATAATAATATTAATATTAATTCTTTTAAAGATAAAAATGGTTTTATTAATATTAAAGAATTAAATAAACAAAAAAATAAAAGAAATGAATTAAATTTAGATTTTCAGGAATTTTCTAATTTTAATTTTAATAATATTTTAGGAAAAAAAAGAAAAGAAGATTTAAAAAAATCAAATCAAAATATAATTAAAAAGGATATATTAAAGAATATTATTCCTCAAAAAATAATAAATAAAACAGAAAAAAAAGAAAAGAAATTATTTAATGAATTAGATAATGATACAGAATCAGAAGATTCAAATATTATAAATGATAATAATATTATAAATAAATTTTTAAACAATAGAAAAAATTATGATAATAAATTAAATTTAATAAACTCAAATGCAGAAAAAAAATTACAAAATGAAGAATCTAAAATAAAAAAAGAAAATAATGAAAATAAAGAAATTGATAAAGAAACAGAATTAATAAAAATAATACAAAATGATTTAGATAATAATAGATATACATTAGAAATAAATCAAGAATTAAATTGTCCAATTTGTTTTTTAAATGAAAAAGAAGATAAAAATATGAATTTTTCAATATCAAAATGTAATCATATATTATGTAATAAATGTTGGTCAATATGGTTAAAAGAAAAAATGGAATGTCCTTTATGTAAAAAAAAATGTCGTATTCAAACATTGAAAAAAATTAAAAAAATATAAAAAAAATAAAATTATAAAATAAAATTTAAATATAATATTCTATAATTTAAATATATTTTTTTAAATTATTATTGTTCAAGATAAATTTTAATTTTTTCTAGATGTCTTTTATCCATATTTTTCATTTGAGAAAAAAGTCTTAATTCAAAATAATTATAATTTTCATTTTCATCAATATCATCATTTTCATTATTTTCATTTTCATTTTCATTTTTATTTTTTAAATTAGAATTATCAATTTTAATATTATAAATACCTTCATTATTAATAGAACTTTCAATTTCATTTTTTCTACAAATACTACAAATTATAATTTCACCTTCATCTGAACAATCTTTTATAACACATTTATCATGTAATAAATGTCCACATTTAAAAAAAATAATTTTTTCTTTTGATTTAACCTTTTTATCAAAGTCTTTATGACATAAATCACATTTATTTAATGAAATATTATTTCCATGAGTATTTAATTTCATAAATAATTCTTGTCTATATAAAATATTATTCATAAGTAATTTTTTTGCATTTAATAATATTGTTTCTTGATTTCCATTTGAGTCTAAAATTTTTAAAAGAATTGCTTTAAATTCTTTAAATTCTGCATCTTTATAATTTGCAGAAACAATTTCAATTATTTCTATTATACTTACATAATTACACATTGTGTCTATTAAATCTGTTATTGTATTTGATAAATATTGATTAAAGTTATTAAATTGTTTTGTTTTATTTGTTATTTTATTTAATTTTGCATTTAATGAATATAATTCCATTAAAAATTGTTTCCATAATTCATCAATTCCTTGTTCATTATTTTTACAAATATAATAAATTTTTTGAATATGAAAATCAAAATTTGTAAAATTATTTTCATATAAACTTTCATTAAAATCATTTGATTCTAAAGTATTTTTTATTATATCAAAATATTTATTTAATTTATTAACACAATAATTTAAAGCTCTTTTTGGATCTCCTGTCTTTAAATAACAATAAATCAAAGAATCACCAGCATTATTTTTTTCAAGTGTATCAATTATTTCATCATAAGGATAAATTCCTAAATTTTGTAAAGAAGGTAAAATTTTATCATATTCTTTTAATTTACATAATAATTCTATATGAGTTCTTAATGTTTTTTCTATAAATAATTGATCTTCTTCTTGTATTTCATTATTTAATAATTTTTTAATATCTTTTATTAATAATTCTATATATAATAATTTAAGTTTTGAGTCTGTAATTTTATTTAATATTTCATTTTTTTCTTTTGGAAACCAATTATTTACAAGTGTGTTAAATTTAATATATGAAATTTGAATTATTGAATCTATATTTTTGAAAATAAGATCTTTTATTTGTTTTAATTTATCATTGTCTTTTTTATTAGAAAATTCTGTTAATATTAAATTTAACCATTTAAATAATCTTTCTTCTTTATTTTCAATATTACATTTTTCATTAATATATAAATTTAATATTTCTGAATCATTTTTTAATTTAGTAAGAATAAATAATTTAACTTCATCAAATATATTATCTTTACAATTATTTAATATTGTTTCATATTCATTTTCATTTAATTCATATTTTTCAAACAAATCCGTGAAATTAATACATAATTGATTAATTTCAATATAATTAATATCTTTAATTAACTTTGAATAATTTTTTAAAAGAAAAGAAGAAAACTTTATAATATTTTCTTTACTTAATTCAACAGTTTTAGAAATTTTAATAATAAATTCATATAAATATAATAATATTTCTTCATTATTAAAATTATTAATTATAGTAATTATATATTCAATTATAGATTCTGGTTTTATATCATTTATTGTTGAAACTTTAGATGAAAGAAGTGCAATATCAATTTGACTTAAATCATTATTTTCTTGAGAATGATTTTCTAAAATATGATAAAATTTAGGAATTAAAAATATATTTTTTAAAATAAGAAAAAAATCTTTTGGGTCAAATTTACATAATTCTTTTAAATTATCTTCATTTATCATCCAGAAAATAATTTCTGGAATTAATTCATTAAATTTTTCTTCTTCTATTTTTATTTCTAAATTAGGAAATTTTCTTCCTGAAATACATAATTTTATATACCATAATAATTTATGTCCAATATATTGTTTACTAGAAAAAATTTCATTAATTGAAATATCTTTTAATAAATAATAAGAAGTAAAATTTTCTAAAGGCTTTGAATTAGTATATAAATCATATAATTTTTTAATTGGTATAAAATAATTTTTTTCTTTACCATTCATATATAAATAAATTAAAGGAGAAATTAAATTTAATTCTTCTAATTTATCTTTTATTTTTTCAGTATCTAAATTATTAATATTAATATGAAGTAATAATTGACTTAATAAATTCAATCCTTTTCTTTCATAATATAAATCAATAATTTTCAAAATTAATTCTTCTTTAATATTAAAATTAATAATTTTATCAGTTAAAATATAAGATTCTAAATTTTCCAAAAATAACTCATCCAAATTTTTTCCTTTAAATATATTAAAAAGTTCCAGAAATAAAAAATCAAAACTTTCAATTTCAATACAAAACTCAATAGCAATATTAATACATTCATTAATTTTATCTTCATCATAATTATTATTATTAAGTAAATCATTATTATTAATATTTAATTCTTTAATTTTTAAAATAACAAATTGAGTAATTAATTGTTTTAAATTTCTACCAATAATTTCTTTTCTTTCATTTTTATCTTCTGGTATTTCTGATAAAGCAGTAAAATTTCCATTATAAATTTGTAATGAAATTGATAATAAATCTTCCCAATTATTATTTTTTTCTAAATCATTTAAACAAGAATACCATTTTGATAAAGAAACATTTATAATATTATTATTTCCTAATATATGAAGTTTATTTTCATTTTCAATTATTGAATATAAAAAAGTTTCTCTTGAATGTCCTTTTTCACTTTTTAAATAATTTTGTCCTTTTATATTTAAAATTACATTTTCTAATTCAACTAAATTATTATTATTAATTTCAGGTTCTTGAAAATCTTTTGAAATTTTTAATTCACCAAAAATAAATTTTCTCGTATTTAAAATTTTTAAATTATTACCTTTATCATATAAATAAATAATAGAATTACTTAAAAAACCTAATCTTTGAATAATAAAATTATTAACATAATGACCTAATAAATTACCATAACAAATAACATTATTTTTAATAATTAATTCATAAATATAAATAACAGTTCCCCAATTAATTGCCATTAATAAAATATTATCAGTTTCAATATTATTACCATAAGGATTATATTTTTCCATTGGTTTACCAATTCCAATTGAAGAATCTGGAATCATTGCATCTAATAAATATTGTGGTCTTACCATATAACAAACTAATTCTGTTTTTGGTTCCATTCTAAATATTCTTATTATTTTTAAATCACCAAAAATTGCATATTTACCTAAATTTTTAAAATTTAAATAATTTTCATTTTGAAAATCTATTGTTTTAATAAAAAAAATTGGACAATTTCCTCTTTTTAATAAATTTTGTGATATTATTAAACGATATGAAAAAAGACTTTTTTGTATTACTGAAATTTTAAGTTCTCCTAATGAATCACTTGATATTATTTCATATGTTTGTTTTTGATTATCATAACTATATATTTTAATATCAATTATTGGATTTTGTTTTTCATTTTCACAAAAGTGTATTTTATCACTTAAAAATTTCATATTTCCAGTTGAAAATTCAAACATTGAAATTGAACCATTCATATAACCAACAAATAAAAAGTCACATTCTAATTTTAAATCCATACAAGTAACTTGAGTAAATTTTATTTTTGATTTTAAAAAAGGAGATTCAAATATTTTTTTTTCATATATTTCATTTTCATTTTTATCTATATTACTAGTATAAAATGTTACTTTACCATAAATATCTCCTATTCCTATATTATTTTTTTTTGCAAATAAAGTTGTTATTTCATTGTCTCCTAATTCTTTATGTATTAAATTACTTAAATTTGTTTGTGGTTCTTTTACTAATAATTTTAAATTTATTTTTGAATTTAATATTCTATTTTGTAATTTGTAACTATTTTTTATATTTATTGATTTTATTCCTTCTGGTAATTCAAAATATTCTACAAAGTCAAGGGGATTTTTTATTATTGGAATTTCTGTTTTTTTTATTTCTTTTTCTTTCTTTTTATTCTCTTCTTCATTTATATTTTTTGTATATTCTGCTAAAATTGTTTCTAATTCTTCATTTACTTCTTCATTTTGAATATTTTCTAATGTTTTATAAAAGGAATTTTTTATATCTTCAAATGTTTTTTTTTTTTCTTCTTTTTTTTCATTTAAATTAGTTTCTTCTTTTTTATTTTCTAAGTTTTCATCATTTTTTTTTACTTCTTCATTAATTTGATTTATTAAATTATTATTATTTGAATCATTTATTATTTCATTATTTATTTTTTCTATTTCTTTATTTTCTATTTTTTTTTCATTATTTTTAATTTCTTCAATTTTTATTTCATTATTACTTTCTTGATTTAATTTTGTATCTTTTTCATTTAATATATTATCCATTTTTAAACTAAATTCCTTTAAATTCACAATTTGTTAATTAATAAATTTATATATATTTTTAATTTATTAAATTTAAAATATAAATGGGATGTTCTCCAAATTCATTTCAAAAAACATCAATAATTCAAATTCCAAATAACCCAATTTACTCAATTAAAACAGCAGAAAAAGATATATTATTATTACAAGAAAAAGAAGATCCATTTTTATATTATTCAATATTAGAATTTATAAAACAAAGTAAATACAATTCAGTATATAAAGTAAAACATAAAAAAAGTCAAGAAATTCGAATGATGAAAATATTTAATTTACAAAATCAAAATAATATAACAGAAAATGATATAACAAACCAAATAAACATATTAAAAAATTTATCCCATCCAAACATAATAAAATTATACAGAGTATTCTACTATTCAAACAAAATATATTTAATATACGAATATTGTCCAAATGGAAATTTATTTGAATATATAACAACATCAGATTCATTAACAGAAAATAAATGTCGTCAAATAATGTATCAAATAATAACTGCTTTAAATTATTTACATCAAAATAAAATAATTTTATGTAATTTATCTCCAGAACATATAGTAATTCAAAATCAAAATGATAATAATAATTCATTATGGGTTAAAATAATTGATTTTGGTGCATTTAATTTATTAGGAAATAACAATAATAATATATTAACAAAAGGTTATAAAAGTGTTTCAAATTTAAATGTTATTCCTCCAGAAGTAAATTTAAGTGAAAAAACTGATATTTGGTCTTGTGGTGTTATTATGTATTTTTTATTATCTGGTGATTATCCTTTTAAAGGAAAAAATTTAAAAGAAATAAAAATTCAAATTTCAAGATTTAATAATATAAATATTAAATTTGATAGTGAAATATGGAATGATATATCAAAAGAAGGTAAAAATTTTTTAAGTAAATTATTAGAGATTAATCAATATAAAAGACCAAATTGTAAAAGTTTATTAAAAGAACCTTGGTTGAAAAATTATAATGAAAAAGGAGATAAAATTTTTTCGTCAAATGCGTTTAAAAATGCAATAAAGAATGCAAGTAATTTTCATCATAAAAATCAAATTAAAGAATGGTTAATTAGTTTTATTATAAGACATTTAGCAAAAAGTGAAGATCTTGATTATTTAAGAAAATGTTTTATTTCATTAGATAAAGATTCTGATGGTTTAATTACAAAAGAAGATTTATTAATTGCATTAAATAATATTATGACTCCAAAAGAAGCTGAAGATGAAGCAAATATTATTTTAAATAATATTAATAGTAAAGATGGTAAAATTAATTATGATGATTTTATTAAAGCTTCTAGTAATAAAGAAGATTTAATTAATGAAAAAAATTTAACTCTTATTTTTAAAGTTATTGATAAAGATCATAGTGGAAGAGTTTCGAAAGAAGAGTTAAAAAATTTTTTTTTGTCTAATAAAGATGATGAAGAATTAAAAAGTTATTTAGAATTTCAAAAAAAAAAAAATAATGATATTTTTGCTCAGTTTATTACTGAATTAGATGTTTCAGGAGATGGTATGTTAAATTTAAAGGAATTTAAACAATTAATGACAAATTGTTAAATACTAATAGGTAGAATTGTAATATTTAATATTTTTTTTAAATTATTATATTTTATTTTTTATTTATTATAAACTTTATATAGTTATTTTAAATTAAATATTTTTAGTTTTTTTATTTAATAAATTCTTATTTTTTATATAATTTCATATTTACAGTTATTTTTATTTTTTTTATTTCATTTTTTTTAATTGATTTAAAAAATTATTTTTCTTATTTGAATTTATTTGATTGAATAAAATCTATATTTTAGTATATGTAAACTTTATTATTTGTTCAAATTTTGAGTAAAATAAAACGAATTTTGTTTTTGTTTTTAATTATTTGGGTTATTCATTTTTTTAAAATTAATTTAAATAAAATTTTAAGTTTAATATAAAATAAATTGATAATAATAAAAAAGAATTTTTCTTTTAAATATAATTTAAAATTTTAAAAAAAAATATTTGTTAGACTATTTTAATATATAAAAATATATTTTAAATAATAATCCCGCTAATGTCAAGAGGAAATCATTCAGATTTTTTTTTAAAACCTGAAGACAAAATTGGAATATTTGATTATGATTTTGCAAATGATGAAGATGATGAATCATATAATGTTTTAGAAGATATATTAAAATCAAAATATTCACCTGATGAAGAAGAATATTCTGCAAATATTCCTAAAAAAGAAGTAAAAGATGTAAATGAAGATATGAATGAAATGTTAATTAATGATAATTTTAGTGAATTAAATAATAGTTTAATATCAAAAATATCAAAAAATAAAACTCAGAATTCAAAATTAAATTATTCTTATTCTGATGATAATAAAAAATTAAATAAAAAGAGAAAAAGAATAAAAAAAATAAAAGAAAAATATATGAATTTAAATCAGAATTTAAATTTAAGTAATGTAAGTGAAAATTTATTTATTAATAAAAATGAACAAAAAGAAGAAGAAGATAAAAATAATTTTTTTAAACAACATATAAATGAAGAAATAGAAGCAATAAATCAAATGAATATTTTTGAACAAATTTCTTTTGTATTAAAACAATATGATTTAATGATTCAATTATTAATGCAAAATTTATTAATGATAGAAAATAAACATTTAAAATTAAAATGTTATTCAATGTTATTTTCTTTTTATATAGCAAAATTAAGAGTATCAGAAAATTTAAATTTACCAGAATTTAACATTAAATTTAATTTTAATCAAACTTTATGGGAAACATATGATAAAAAAAAATGTAATGATATGAATTTAAAATTACAATTATCATTTTTTCAACCTCCAATTTTAGAAGTTTTTCCCTTAATAATAAAATTAGCAAAAAATAATACTTTTTCAAAAGAAGACACAAAAAAAATATTAAAAGAATTTTTTCCTTTTGTAAATCCATTATTTTTCCCTATAACAAATAAATTTAGACATGGAACATATTTTAGTAATATTCATTATGAAAATAATAGAAATATTCAATTAAATGAAAATGATAATTTTTCAAATAAAAGAAAAAATAGAAGAAAATTTGATTCAATAGATGATAATTTATTATTAATTGGATTAAAAATACATGGAAAAAAAAATATTAATGCAATACAACAATTATGGTTACCAATGAGAACTGTTGAAGAAATTAAACATAGAATTAAGAATTTAACTTGCCAAAATGCACCTAATAATATTATTAAAAAATTTAAATTATTAAATGAAAGTATGTTAAGTGAAGATGAATTTTTTTTATTTATTAAAGGAATTGAATGGTTTGGTTTTAAAAATAAATGGAATTTAATTTCAAGATATTTTTTACCTGAAAGAAATAGTGATTATTTAGAAAGTTTTTTTAATATTTTAGTTGAAAAAAAAGTTTTTACTAATGAAATTTTGGGAAATGGTTTTATTGATATTAATTGTCAAAATAAAAGTAATTGTAATAAAAAATGTTCTATTCAAATTTGTGAAGATGTTATTAAAAAATATAAATTAAAATATAAAAATGAAATTGAAAATATTTGTTTTCAAACTAATGATATTAATTTAAAAAATTATTTTTATAGTCAAGATATTCCTTATGAAAAAATTAATACTATTCAAAATAAAAATAAAAAAGAAGAAAATTTTTCAAGAATGAATACTAGAAATAAAGGAAAAGAATTAAATAATGATAATATAAAAAATCAAAATCAAAATAATAGTAATTATAAAAATAAAGGTAAAAATAATGGAGATTTTCAATTATCAAATTTTGATGATGGAACATTTGAAAAGATAGAATTATAACAATTAAATAAATATATATTTAAATATTTAAATATTTATTTATATATATAATATTAATAAAATAATTTCAATAAAAGGAAATTTTATATTTATTATTAATTGAGCTTTTTTTGTAAATATAAAAAATTATTAATTTATATATATTCTAATAATGTATATATTTAAAATATATATTTTTAATTTCCTCGATAATTAGGATTATCTTTTATTATAAAATTATTTTTAATTTCTTTTTGTTCAATATCATCAGGAATTTCATAAGTAATCATTGGTTGATTTAATATATTATAAATTTTATTTCTCATTTCATCAAATATTTTTCCTTCAAATAAATTTTTCCTTTCATTTATACTATTATTTTGTATTTCTCTAATTTTTTCTTTAAATTTCATTTTAGCTAAATTTTTCTTTATTAAAAAATCATCATTTAATTCAGAAATTTTACTTTCTTTTTCTTCTCTTAATTCACGAAATAAATCTTTATTTTCATCTCCATAAATTTTTTTCATTTCATATATACAATAATCATATTTTAATTTAATTTCTCTTAATTTATTATATTTTTCTTTATAAATAACATCTAAATTTTTAGAATATTCAATTTGTGCTTTATAATATGAATCTTCACAATCAATATCAATTTGACTCATTGATAAACTTAAATCTGCAATTTTTTCATTTGATTCATCTAAAATTAATTGAATTCTTTTTTTCATTATATCTAAAGGATCAATTGTAATATGTGGTTCATATAAATTGAATTTTTTTTCATTTTTATTTTCTTTTTTATTTTTTATTATTAAGTTATTTTTATGTAAATTATTCATTGAATTCGAATTTTTTAATGTAAAAGGTGTTATTTTATTTATTTCTTTTTGAAGATTTTTTCCATTTAAATTTTCTTTATTTATACCATTTTGTGTTTTAATTATATTATTATTATTTGTTAAATCATCTGAAGGAACTTTTTTCTTTTTTAATGATATTGTTGAATGTATTTGTTTTTTATTTTGAAATTTTTCTTTTGATGGTGTTGAATAATTAATTGAATTTCTTAGACTCATATTAAATTTTTTAATATTAGAAAATATATAAACTAAAAATTAACTTAATATTTAAATTGTTTTTATTTTACTAACTAATTAAATAATTTAAATATAATTTATAAAATCTAAAGAAATTAATTAATTTGATATCCTCTTCCTCTCCAACATTCTTTTATTCCAGCTAAAATAATTAAAAATATAATTAGAAAACAAATGAAAAAAATAAAACAAATATAATAATATTCAAAATAATAAAAATTATCAATTATATGTAATATAAGATTACAAGAATGTTTAATTTCTTCTTGATAAATTGACTTAATAATTTCATTTTTATATTTATTAATTTCTTTTGGTAATTTAAAAATAAAAAAAGTTGATATTGTAAAGCTTATTAAAATTTTAATAATAACACAAAATACAATATGATCTTTTTTTTTTCCACAACAAATTTTAGAAGATCCTAAAAAAATAATAGCTCTTCCTATATTAAATTTAGACCAATTAATTATTTTATCTTTCCAATATAATAAATTAAAACAAATTGGAGGATTTTTTTCAAATAAATTTTGATGATTATATTTAAATATTTTATTATTATCTGGAATTATATTTTTTATTAATTTAATCCAAGTAATTGAATAAATTAATGTTGGTATATTTACAATATATTCTATCATATTACATAAAAATTCTGTTATTATATTTCCTTCTTCATTAAAAGGTTCTATTATATATTCTTCTTCTTCTGGATATTCTTCTTCTTCTTCATTATTATTTTCATTATTAAACATATAGTTAATTTTTTATTTTTTTAATTATTTAAATTATTTATTATATTAAATCATTAATTTATTGTTTTTTTTTCTTTAAAATTTCATTATTTGTGTGAACATGATGATGACTTTTATTTTGAAAATGTGATTTTGTTTTTGGATTTCTTTTTGTAGTACAACAATATTTCATAATATAATATTCAAATATCATAAAAAGAATTAAAATTAAAGCAATAATTAATCCAGTATATGTTTTATTCCAATTAATTCCATAAGATTTACTATAATCAGTTAAAAATTCATTAAAAACATTAAAAATTTTTTTAGAAAAATCAAAATAACTCATTGGATTTGGAAAAGGAATTTTAATCTTATTTTCATTATTTAAAAATTCAATAATATTATCATAAGTAATATTATCATTAAATAAAGACATTTCATTATTTTCAACATAAATAATTTTAGGAATATGATCAATATCAAATCTCATTACAGTCCAAATATTACCTCCACAGTCAAATTTAACAACTTTAATATTTGAATTTTTCTTTATTAAATATTGTTCAACTTTTTCCATTACTTTTATTACATAATTACACATTTTACATCTTATAACAGTAAATAATATTAAATAAGGATTTTTTATTCCTTTTTTTATTACTCTATCAAAATTTGTATTATTAATTGTTTCAATTGATGAATTAAAAAATAATGAAGTATAATTAATTCTTTTTGTTGTATTTGATAATGAAATATAAGAAATATTAATTAAGAGAATAAATATGAAAAATTTATTAATCATTTTTTTTAAATATTTAATTTTTTTAATTTGAAAAAATTAATTAATGGAATGTCTTTATTTAAAAGAAAATTTTATATTTTGTTCTAATATTTCAGTATCATTTAATAATTCAGATTCATTTGATGAAATTACTTTACTTTTAACAATTGATGCTTTATATTTTTTTGAAAAGAAAAATTACCAAATAAAAGAAGGACCAGATATTTTAGAATCTCATTTATTATGTAAATTTAAACATGAAGAAATTTATTTAAAAAGTATATCATCAAATGATGATTCAATTGGATATAATATTCTTAAAAAAAATCGTTATAATATTCATGAATTTTTATTAAAGTTTTCAAATCAACCAAAAGGAAAGGAATATGTTAAAATATTAATTTTATTTGAAGGATGGAAATATGCAGTTAAATCTATTAAAAGCTCTTATTCTAATAAAAAAATTCAAATTCAAAAAATTTCTTTAAATGAAGATAGTGATAAAAATAGTGATGATAATGAAAATAGTGAAAGTTATGAAATTAATGATTATGAACAAAAAGAACAAATTGATTATAATGTTACTAAATATTATTTATTTAAAATTATTGAAAAATTTATTATTTATGATTATGTACTTATTATTGATTATATTTTTTTAATATTAGAAAAATATTATAAAGGATTTGTAAAATTGTTTTTTATTTGTATTAGTTATTTTAAAAAAATACAATTTAAAATAATTTTAGATGATGATATTTCAAAAACAGTATCTAATTTTTTTCCTAAACAATCTATTAATCTTTGTTTAAGACATTTAAATTTAAGTTCAATTAATTTAAAAGATAAATATGTAACATTAATTTTGATTCCTTTTGTTAATAATTCACCTCATTTAGAAAATTTAAATATATCAAATAATTTATTAACAAATTACTGTTTAAATATATTAATTCAAGAATTAAAACCAAATATTTTTTTAAAAACTTTTAATATTTCATATAATAAAATAACAAGTAATAATTTATCAAAAATAATTTATGAATTATCAAAAATTTTTTTATCAATAACTTTATTTGATTTAAGAGGAAATAAAATAGATAATAATTTTTTAAATAATTTTGAACCAAAAAATTATGAAGAATTACATTCAAAAATACAAGATTTAATAAATTCCCCTAATAGTACAAAAGAAACTATTATTTTTGATTTAAGAGGAAATGAAATTGATTTAGAAAAAACTTCTTTAAGATTTTATTTAAAGAAAAAAAAAGAATTATCTTCTCATTTAGAAATTAAAAATATATTTAATGAAAATTTTGAAATTAAATATTCTGGATTTGATTTTATGAAATTTATTTTTGATGTTTATTTCTTTCATAAAAATTATAAATTTAATAATGCTTCAAAAAATCAATTTAAATTAAATGTTGATGTAAAATATTTTCAATTAAGAATCAAAGAATTAAATAAATTAATAATAAGAAATGAAATAAATAGAAATGATAAATATGTTATTAATATTAATAATGATGATAAAAATAAAATTCAAAATCAAATATCTGATTCTGATGATAGTAATAATGAAGATATAATATCAACAAGTAAAAAACCAAAGAAAAAAATTAATAAAACAAAATATACAAAAGAAAAAAAAATTGAAATTATTAAAGAAGAAGAGATTATAAGTAATAATAAAAATAATGATTTAAAAATAACAAATATAAATAAAAATAAAGAAGATAGTATTATAGTAGAAGATGATAATGAAGAAGAAATTGAAATTAAGAAAAAAGAAGAAAAACAAAATGTTGAAAATTTACAAATTAAAAATTCAAAAAGTAAAATAAAAGAATATGAATTAGATTTATATAGAAAATTATTTAAATATTTTTTCTTATTAGATTATTATTTTGATCCAATATTAAATTCATTTTCAACATATAATTCAAAAAATATAAAAAGAGGAAATGATTATATGAATATTAAAAATCAAGATGAAAGATATTCACAATTGAGAATGTCAATAAATTCAAAAGAAAAATTTACTTATATTCCATATAAAAGAATAAACAAAAAAGAAAACTTAATAGAAATTTCAGATGAAGAATTTAAACAAATGTATTATGAATATAATAATAATTTAAATTATATTCAAACTCATACAATTAATGATAAACCAATAAAAAAAAAGACAATTAATATAACAACACAAGATATATTAGAAGAAATAAATGAAAATTTAATTAATCCTGTAAATTATTTTCCCAAAAATATAAGATTTAATCCAAATGGTTATATTGATCATTTTAGTTATTTATTTATTTTTTTATTAAAACCTCATGATTATAAAATAAAAATTCCATTTACAACTTTAAATAAATTTATTAGTAGAATTAAAATTGAAAGTATACTTTCTTATAAAGAAAAATCTCATTATTCATTATCTGCTCTTTCAAAAATTACAAAAGCATTAAATTTATCTCTTCAAGAACAAATAAATAAAAAATATGATATATTGTGTCAAAAAAGTCAAGTTATTATAAAAGGTTTACAAGAAGTTTTAAATTTTGAAGGAAAAGATAAATATTATCTAATTAAAAATCTTATTTTTGAAAGTGGTAAATATTTAGATATTTTTATTAAAAAAGCAGATGAGATTAATTTAGATTGTGATTTAGTAAATATTGGGAAATATATACAATTTTGGAGAGATAATTATTTAAGAAATGAAATAAAAAATTTTATTTTAAAAATTTCAAAAAATGAAGATTCAAGCAGAAATGAAGAAGAAAAAAAGGAAAAAAACTATAAAAATAAAGGAATAAAGAAAAAACAAAAATTAGATATTAAAACTATGAAAAACATTTCAAGAATTAATAATTTTGATAGTTTTAATAGTGAAATTGATAATTTAAATTTGGATATTAAAACAATAAATGAAATAAATATAAATAAAGATTTAAAAAATTTTTTTGATATTGATGATGAAAATAAAGAAGAAAAAAAAGATGAAGAAGAAATAAAAGAAGAAATAAAATTAAAAGAGAATGAAGGAAAAAAAGAACAAAGTATTATTTTAAATGATGAAGAAATTGAAATTAAGAAAAAAGATGATAATATTGATGAAAAATTAAAAAAAATAGATGTATCTGCTATAAAAACATTAAAAGAATTTAGTTATGAAAATACCGAAAACAAAATAGAATCAAGTAAAAATAATGATATTAATGATGAAGAAGACATTTAAATTTGTGTTATATAAATAAAAAATATTAATTAATTTATATTATTTTATATATAAAAAAAAGTATTATAAAAAAATGGAAAAAACAAATGAAAATGATAAAGACAATAAAGAAGAAAATGAAAATGAAAATAAAAATGAATTAAATAAAGAAAATAAAATTGAAATAAATAAAGAAAATGAAAATGAAAATAAAAATGAATTAAATAAAGAAAATAAAATAGAAAATAAAGAAGAAAATGAAAATAAAAATGAATTAAATAAAGAAAATAAAATAGAAACAAATAAAGAAAATCAAAATGAAACTAATAAAGAAAATGAAGAAAAAGATTATATGTATATTTCAAAATCAGAATTAATACAAGGAATTGCAAATCATCTTCAATATATAATAAAAGGAAAAGGAATATCAGATATAATAAAAAGAAGATATAATGATTTTTATCAATTAAGAGCAAAATTATTATTAAATTGGCCTGGAATTTATATTCCAAATATTCCAAATAAAAAAAAAGTAAGTGAACTTAATGCAAAAAAAATTCTTTTTAGAATTAAGGCTTTAAATACATTTTTATATAATATTTCAAAAATTCCTTATTTATTTGAAAGTGAAGAAATGAAATGTTTTCAAAATGTTAATGAAGATTTTAATAAAGTTTGTGAAAAAATTCCAAAGTTAAATGAATCTCAAATATTAGAAAATTATAAAAAAAGTTTTACTGATTATAATGATAATTTTGATTTAGTTAAAGGAAAAGAAAATATAAATTCTTTTATTTTATTTTTAAATAAGATTAAAAATAATTTAAATTCTATGAAAAATAGTGTTGATGAAATTAGTGAAAAAAGAAACGAAGATATGATAAATTATTTAAATTTAAATAAATTTTTTATTGTCTATGATAAAAATTGTATTTTGAAATATATTGATGATAAAAATGAAGAAAAGTTAATTTTTAATAATAATAAAAATGAAAAAATAAAAAATGGTTTTGAAAAATTAAATGAGTTATTAAAAAACCCTTTTGATAAAGTTTATTTATGGATTTATAATGAAAAAAAAGATGTTGATGCAATGATTGAAGCAATTAATTCAATTAATAATTTAGAATTAAATTATAATAAATTAAAACAAAAAAATGATAATATTGAAAATGATATTAAAAAAATTGAAAATGGTTCTGGTTTTTCATTCAAAGGTTTATTTAAAAAAAAAGATGAATTATTAAATGAATTAAAACAAGAAAAAAATAAAAATGATAATAATTTAAATATTATAAATGAAATTATTAAAATTTCATCTTTTGTAATGAATAATAAAATTAACGATTTTAAAAATCAAAAAATAAAAAATTATTTTGAAATTGTTAAAGTTTTTGCTCAAAATCAAATAGAAAATAATAATAAATTAAATGAATTGTTTAATGAAGTTAAAAACTTGTTAATTGAAATTAAGGAAAGCATAAAGAAATAAAGATTTAAATTATTTATTTTTTTAATTATTTTAAATTATAACTATTTATTTCAAATATTGAATTTTATTATAAATTTAAAAATAATTATCTAAACATTAGATAAGGGCTATAAAAAAATCTTTTTATAAAAAAAATGAACTTCGATATATGGAAAAAATTAGATAACGATGTTCCAAAAACAATATTTGAAAAAATATATGAAAATTTAAAGCAAAAACAATTACCAATTTTACAAGTATTTAACAATGAAGAAATCGAGACAAAAAATGATATGATAAATATAAATAATTTATATAACAAATTAATTCCAATAAAACAAATTGGAAGGAAAAAAGGAAGAAAATTAAAAGATGAAATAATTCAAATAAAAGGAAATCAAAGAATTCATTCTCGTTTAAACAGTGATAATATAAAAAGGAAAATAAAAACACATTTTCATTGTTTTATAATTTCATATTTAAATTTAGTAATAAAAAAGGAATGGAATGGAATACAAAAATATAAATTTAAAAAAATTGATAGTGAGATAACACAAAATATTACTATTTCTTATAATAGAAATTTACTAAATACTCCCATTAGAAATATTATTAAAAGAGTAAGTAACAAATTTAATGATTCTTTATCAAATGAAAAAATTTTATCTAAAATTCCTTCTTCAAAAATTGAAATAAATAAACTTTTAAATTGTTCATATATGGAAATGTATAAAAATTATTATTTGAATTCAAGAAATGATTTATTTATCAATGAAAAAGAAAATAATTCTTTTGAAAATCATATTATGAAAATAAAAGAAAAATTTGGTGTTGAATATATGGAAAAATATAAAAAAAATGCTTTAAATTTTATTAAATTTTTTCTTAATTGTAAAGAAAGAACTAAGAAAATGAATAATGAATTAGAAGAAATTAATAATGAATCAAATTTAAATAATACTGAGTCTACAGTATGTTCAAATGTAAATTCTTGTAATGTTAATCCAATATTTACTATTAAAATTGGAAATATTTAGATAAAAATATTAAAACATTTTTCAAAATGTATTAATATTATTGTGTATATATTATTATATATTGAATTATTATTTTGATTTATTAGATAAATCATTTTTAGGGTTATAAAAGGAATTTTATTAAATGTATGAATTATAAATTAGTTGGAAATAATATTGGAAAAACAAATATTTAGAAGAATTAATGGTTTTATAAATTTATTAACATTAACCATTAAAGTATAAATTTGGAAATTATTAATCCAATATTATTATTATAAATTAAAAATGAAAAACAAAACAATTTAATTATTTTTTTTATTTCATCATTTTTACATAATATCTTTTAAATTTATAACTCAAAATTATTATATATAATTAAAAACAATTCATTTTCATTTCTTTCAAAAAAAATGAATTAAAAAAAAATAATATATATTAATAAAAGACATTTTTTAAATTTTTTAAACACAAAAAAAAAAAATAAATGACAACAATATTTAAAAGACAATTATCAAAAAAGAGAACATTTGTAAATGTAAAATCAAAAAGAAAATCAACAGATGAAACAATAACAGCAATAGCAGAAAAATTAAATCATAAATTAAGTTTAGGAATAGATTTAACAAACATACCATTTAATCATACAAAAGAAATGTTTGATATATTACTTTTTATATTTGGGAAATCAATAAGAACTCAAAATGATAATTTATTAATAAGACATTACTTATATAATTTTCCAGGATTAATAAAAACATTAAATTTAAAAAAAAATTTTTCAGATCCAGAAGAAATAATGAATAAAATATGTTTATTTATTCAATGTGAACCAAAACAAAAAGATACAATTATTTGTTTAAATGGACAATTTGGAGATAGATTTTATTTAATTTTTGAAGGCTTAGTTGCAGTTTTAGTTCCAATTGAATATAAAATGTATTTAAGAATAGAAGAATTTATTGCTTATTTAAATAATTTAAAAGTTAATAATGAATTTGATTTAATTCATAGATCAATAATGTCAAATAAAAAAATAATTCCAGAAGAATATTCAAAAATAATATTAGAATATGAAAAAATGTGTTCATTAACAATTAATTTAACAAAATTTAAATCTGAAATAATTGATTGGGAAAATTATATTAATAGATTAATTCCAAAAGGAGTAAAAAAAAATAGTCAAAGTTTAGAATTTACTTTATGGAAATATCATTATGTTTGTGATTTAGAAAGAGGGAAAAGTTTTGGCGAAATTGCTTTAAAAGATGATACAAAAAGAAGAACTGCAACAATTATTACTTTAAAAGATTCATATTTTGGTACTTTAAAAAAAGATATTTATCAAGGTTGTATTAAAGATGCTTTAGAAAAAATAAGAAGAAGTAATATTGAATGTATTACTTCTAGTAAATTATTTTATAGATATGGTCATGATAGTTTTGAAATGAATTTTTTTAATTTTTTTAAATTAATTTCTTTTGATAAAGGAAGTTTTTTATTTAAACAAGGAGAAAAAAGAAAAGAAATTTTTTTTATTAAAAATGGAGAATTAAAAGTAGAAATTTTTGGAAATTGTGAATATTTAAATAAAATAATTGAAGATTTAGGAGGAGATTCTTTTAATAAAAAAATATATGATTTAATACAACAAAATTATAAAATGTATGAATTTAATAAAGAATTAAGAACTTTTTCTCTTTTTTTTATTAAAAATGGAGATGTTATTGGAATGGATGATTATATATCTAAAAATGGTTATTATATTACTAGTGTTAAATGCTCTTCTGCAAATGTTGAATGTTTTTCACTTGATATGGAATTTTTTAAAAAATTATTAAAAGAAAGAACTATTAGAGAAAATTATTATAATTGGATTGAATCGAGAAAAAATGTTATGATGAAAAGAATTAAAGATTTAAAAGAAAATACACTTTTTCATTATTATTCTTTTGTAAAGGAAAAAAGTTTTGATAATTGGAGAAATGAAAAATATTTTATCACTGAAAGATTACCTTTTAATGTTTTGAGAAATACTTATTCTTCTTTTCCTAGAATAATTCATAAAAAAGAAGAAAATTGTGATAAAGAAAATAATAGTTTGTTATATATTACTGATAGTAATTTAATTAAAAATAATAGTAAAGAAAAATTGAAAGATAAAGAAAAAAATAAAGATAA
>JAEEGK010010867.1_pt1 | contig 20933 bp, 13 predicted proteins | sample 8958771 | NCBI WGS metagenome assembly JAEEGK01 (sample SAMN16246547, study PRJNA631951) | gut metagenome | biome: gut microbiome; feature: rumen; material: SC-attached | host: Bos | place: Iran: Karaj | collected 2018-10
GTAAAAGCAACATATGATGGAGTTGTACGTTCTCCCATATCGTTTGGAATAATTTCAACTTTACCATTTAACCATACACCTACACAAGAGTAGGTTGTACCTAAATCAATACCAATTGCTGGAGCTTTACTCATTTTAAATATATGTCTATATTATTTTTTTTGTTCTTTTATATAGAATTTTTATTTTCTAGAAATTAATTTTTTTAATTTTTAGTTATTCTTTTTTTAATAATTTTTTTTCATCGAATGTTCTTTATTTAAATTTTTTAATATAGATTTTTAGGTTAATTCATTTTTTAATTAATTATTTTTATTAATATTTTTTTATATTTATTTTTGAGGAAGATTCAAAATATTTTGAATAATTATCTATAATAAATAAATTAAAGATAATATATATTTTAATGATATATTAAATATATTATTTTTCTTTTTTATATCAAATATATCACTACTATTAAATTAACAATGATAAGAAAAATTTTTCTCTGAATAAATTTTCCATATTAAAATATTATTTTAGATATGAATGATAATTACCTTTAAAATAAATAAAACATTTTTTACAAAATAAATCAATTAATATAATATATTCTTTATACAATAAAAAAATTTTAAAAGAATTTAGATAAAAATTTAAATTTTTAAAAAAATAATTAAATATTAAAATAAATATACTATAAAAAATATATTCATTCACTCAGACATTTAATTTACTGATTATTATTATTCTTATTAAATTGATTCATAAAATTATTTTTAAAATTATTAAACTCTTCACTTTCATATAAATTATATTTCTTTAATCTAGAATTATTATCAATATCCACAATATTTTTATTTTCTTGATTAAAAGATTCAGACTCTTCATCATTATCTTCAATATTACTTAAATAATTATTACCAATAATTTGTTCAGGTAATCTTTCATTAAAATTTTTAACCATTAATAAATCTAATCCAGTTCTATTTCTAATATTTAAATCATCTTTTCCTTTATTTAATGAATCACTATATTCATCATCTTCACTTATAGCTTGTCCTCTTGAAATAGAATTATCAGATTCTTCATTTTTTGAATAAATATTTCTTTCATGATACTCAATCATTTCTTTTAAATTTCTTTGATTTAAAGATTCACTTAAATAAGATGAAGAAGAAGAAACATTATAATCACTTAAATTAATTTTATGAGGCATTTGAATTAATTTATCTAATTCTTCAATAGAAATTTTATCATTACTTTCAAATAAAGGAATTCTTTTACCATCATCAACTTTAATTTTTTTTCCTTCTTCTTTTTCTTTTTCAATTTCTCTTCTTCTTCTCTCACTAATTTTAATTTTTTTTTGATGACTTTCAATAAAATCAGGAATATCATGTCTACTAATAGATTGTTCTTTATCAATATTTACATCTAAATCTAAACCCATTCTATTAATAACTTGATCTGCAATATAATCATTAATATTAATACCAATATTATTATAATTTCCAAATCCACTTCCTAAAATTGTATTTTGTAATTCATCAAATTTTTGAATTAATATTTTCATTAAATCTGGATTTATAATATTTTTTTTTTCATCAATTCCAATTTTAATTTTATCTTTTTTTCCTTTTTCTTTATTTTCTCTAATTGCTCTTCTAATATATAATTCAATATTTCTTCTTATTTCATCATTATTATCATCTTTTATATTATCTGGAATATTTATTTTTAAATTTGTTATATCTTTATATTCAGGATAAATTTTTCTTTTTTTTTGTTCATAATAATTTACTTTTAATTTCTTTTCTTCTTCAGTTGGATATTTTCCTGCTCTAAAAGGATTTGGTTCTTTTTTTTCTTCTTCTCTTTCATAAATTGGTTCTAATTTCTTTCTTTGAAAATCTTGTAATGTTCTCTTTGAATTTAAAGATCTTGGTTGTATTGTTCTTATTATATCTTTTTTTGTTGGTCCTATATGAATTACTTTTTTTTCTTTTGTTTGACGAGATTTTTCTGCTGTTATTTGAGATGATAAATCATTCATTTGTTCTCTATATTTTAACATTTTTTCACTTGGTGTTAATTTTGATTTTGTTGATGTTGGTTCATTTATATTATCTTCATTATCAATATTTTCATATTTATTATTTTGATTTGTTATTTTACTACCATCAAATTTTTGTTTAGTTCTCTTTGATTTTGTTTGATTTATTTTTTTATTTTTTTTACTCATATGTAAATTATCTTTATCATTTACATCAATAATATCATAATTAAAATTAGTTTTTTCTTTAGGTTTCATTAATTGAGGAAAATCTTTAACAGCTTCTTCTCTATCTCTTTCATAACGTAACAATAAATTTTCTTTTTCATATATAATATCATTTAAATCATTTTTATATTCATTATAATCAATTTTATTTAAAGCATTAGATGGAACATACATATTTTCATTTGGGAAATATTTAGAAGCATTAACTGAATCCATGTATTTTCCACTTAATAAATCTTCTGCTATTTTTTCTCTTCTTTTTTCTTTAATTATAAATTCAAATTTTTCATTAAAATTATTTGTCATATTTTCCATTTCATTATTTAAATTATTTAATATTGATGTTAATTCATCAATATCATTTCCTATTTTTTCATTATGAATATTTGATATATTTTCTTTCATATATGATAATGTGTCTCCTATATTATTTTTATTTTTTTCTAAATATTGATGTGCTTTAAATATTTCATCATCTATTTTTGGATTTTTTTTATTTTTTGTATCTGAAATATTTTCATTTATTTTTTTTATTTCTTTTTTTATTTCATCTACTTTATCATAAACTGGTGATAAAATTTTTTGAACTTCAACTTCGTCTATTTTATCTTCGGATGATTTTTTTGTATTTTCAAAATTTGATTTATATTGATATAATTCATTAATTGAACTTTGTGTTTGTTTTAATATTGGATTTTTACTTTGTTCACTGAATCTACTCATATTTGAACTTGCTAAATTTTTTAAGAAAGGATTAATTGCTTCTTGATTTTGAATTAATGTACTATTTTTTGAAGATGGTTTTGATTCATAAAATTTATTTTTCATTTCTTTTTCTTTATCACTCATTTCATATTTTGAAATTATTGTATTATCATACATTTTTTTATTTATTTCAGTTTAATTTAAAAATTTTTTTTATTTAAATTAATTACTTATTTCAAAATATTTATATATTTGATTATTATCAAAATTAGTATTATTTCTATTTAAAATTCTGATTAACAAAACAATAAAACAAATATAATAAAAAAAAAATCTCTTTTTTAAAGTTAAAAACTAAATGAAAAAATTAATAAAATAAAATAATAAAGTAAATAAACAATAAAAAAAAATTAAAAAAATGTCAGAAAAAGAAAAAGAAATACAATTTAATCTTCAAATAGTTTTTAACAAATATTCAATAATCCGTCAAATAGGAAAAGGTTCTTTCGGAACAGTATTTGCAGGAATAAATACAAAAACAAATGAAAAAGTAGCAATAAAAACTGAAGTACAAACAGATAAACCAAATTTATCTCTTTTAGAATCAGAATCTCATAAATTAAATTCTTTAAGAAATTCAATAGGTATTCCTAAAATATATGAATTTGGAAAAGTAGATGGATTTAACATATTAGTAATGGAACAATTAGGAAAATCATTAAATCAATTATTCATATCTCAAAATAGGAAATTTTCCCTTAAAACAGTTTGTGTATTAGGAATAGATATGTTAAAAATAATTCAACATGTTCATTCAAAGAAACAAATTCATCGTGATATTAAACCAGATAATTATATGATGGGAAGAGATAATACAAGAGATACTTTATATTTAATTGATTTTGGTTTAGCTAAAAGATATATTTTAAGTAATGGACAACATATTCCTTATAAAACAGGGAAAAGTATGACTGGAACTGCAAGATATTGTTCTATTTATACTCATCAAGGTATTGAACAAAGTAGAAGAGATGATTTAGAAAGTATTGGTTATGTTTTATTATTTTTTCTTAGAGGTAATTTACCTTGGCAAGGTATTAAAGCTAAAAGTAATGATAAACATTATGAAAAAATTGGTAATGTTAAACAAAATACTTCTATTCAAGATTTATGTAATGGATTTCCTAATGAACTTTGTGATTATTTTAATTATGTTAAACAATTAGAATTTGTTGAAGAGCCTGATTATAATTTATTAATTCAGATATTTGAAAATATTCTTAAAAAATATTGTGATTGTAAATATGTTAATAATGGTGTTAATAATTCTGCTAGACATAATTTATTTGATTGGAATATTATGGGCAATTTATTAGAATCACCTAAAAAAGGTTATAAGAAAAAAAGAGATAGTACAATTGGATTTTCTTCTATTCCAAAAAGAAGAAGTATAATTAATAATGGTGGTAATAGTGAGTTTGAAATTGAAGTTACTCATATAAATAATAATAATAATGAAGATAAAATAAAGAATAAAAATCATAATCATAATCATATTCATAATAATCATAATGATAATTATAAAAATGAACATAAAGAAGATAAAAAAAATGAAAAAGATAATAAAAGTAATAAAAGTGAAAATAATATTAAAGAAAAAAAAAAAGAAAATGAAGAAAATAAACAAAATAAAAATGATAATAATAAAGATAATAAAAATGAAAAAGAAAATAATGATGATAAAGAAACAGCTGTTGATAATAATGGGAAAAAAAGTAAAAAAGAAAGTGGAACTCATTGTAAATGTCAAATTTTTTAATTTTTAATAAATTAATTTTGCAATGTTAAATATAATATATAAATATTATATAAATAAATTAACAATAATACAATGATTTTAAATTTCCTTTAAACAACTAAGGAAATATATAAATTTTTTTTTTTCAAAATTTTAAAAAATTGTTAAAATAATTTCTCCATCCACAATTTATAATATAAACATTCAAAATAAAAATTAGTTTAACTATTTATTTATTTATATACTAAAATTAAAAAATAAAATGGAATGTTTTAAATTTTTTTATTTAACATTTACTTTCAATTTGTATTACAACTTTTTCAGTTAAATCTTTTTCTAAAGTATTTAAATGAGATGTACTTGCAGAATGAGTTTTACTATTATTTTCAGATTCTTCATTTCCTGATATTGAAACTTGTTCTGAATCATCATAATTTTTGATTCTAGTAAATTTATTAAATAATCCTTTATCTATTTTAATAATTTCTGAATTACATTCTTTAAGTAAATTTCTTTTTAATTGCTTATTTATTTCATCTTTATTATTATTAAATTCTCTTTTTCTTTTATTCCCTAATAAATCAGTTAACTTTGAATCAAATAAAAAACCAATAATATTTTTCTCTCCTTTTCTTTTTATTCTTTGTTCTAAAAATTCTTTTTGATTATATTTACAATAATTTTCATAAAAATTTTTAAAAAGTTCAAAAATAAAATTTTTAATTTGTTTTCTTATTTGAAGTGAAATAATAACTTTAAATTCAAAAGGTAAATTTTCATCAATTACAATTTGTTCTGCAAATTCTTCTGGAGTAATTTGATTATTTAAAACATCCCAATTAATAATATCATAATAATTAACTTCTTTTTCATTTATATTAATTGTAATAGTAACAAAAAATTCATTTATTACATTTCCATTAGAAAAAACACCATCTTTGATTAATTTAAAAGGATTAAATTTATCATAAAAATAAATTTCCTCTAAAATTTTAGATGTTACAAAATTTGCATATACTAAATTTCATTTTTTATGATTTAATTAATTAAAAAATAAAAATTCTTACAATCTAAACAATCTTTTGTAAGAGATTCAATTCCTTTTTCATATTCAAAACCATTCTTAATTACTTTACTCTTAATTAATTCTATTGAAAATTCCTTTATATAATTTGAATCGTGATTTTTTCTTTCCCAAAGAAATTCATCATGGAAAAAGAAATCTAAAAAATTGTTAAAAAAATTTATTTTACTGTTTATATTAAAATTAAGTTCAATGAATATTAAATTATACCACATTAAATCATCTTTTTGTTTTAATTGAAAGTCTATTTTTGATTTTGAATTATTATTCCATAAAATGAAATTTTTTGAATTATTTAATTCATTTGAATTTTGATTTTGTTGAAACTATAGAAAAGTAATTAATACCATTAATTTAAAATAAAAAAAAATTGTGGAAATTTTTTTTTAGTTGAGAAACAAAAAAAAAAGAAAAGGAAAATTGTTACTTACTTTGGAATTAGATTTTTTGTTTTGAAGGGATTCTGCAAATTTCATTGATTTTATATATTATTTTTTGGGTTAAATATTTTATCATTTTATTAATTTATGAGAGGGAAATTACAAAGTAATGGAAAAATAATGGCACCTTAATACATTAATATTATAATATAACAAAAATCACATTTATTATAATATTTTTGTTATCTTTTTATTAAATTTATAAAATTTTATATTTAGATATCAATTCACAAGAAATTTAATATAAAATAAATATAATAATTGATAAATTAAATGAAAATATTTATAATAAAAGAATAAAAAATAATTATTTATTCATAATCTTTATAGTATTGTTAAAAAAGAAAAATTCGAAAACAAAATTTTCAATATAACTAATGATAAATGGATTAATGTTCTATAATAATTATTCAAATTAATTTTAAATAATATAATAATGATTTTAAATATTCATTAAAAAAATGAATAATAATTGGAAATTACTACAAGATTATGTTAAAAAAATAAATTTAACAAGTTTTGATCTAATAGGAAAAGAAAAGCAATTAGAAAAGGATTTTGATTCTTATGTTAATGAATTCTATAAATATAAAAAAAAAATAAGAAAATTAAACAATAATAATATAAACATTTTAGGTTTAGATGAATCAATTGACCAAAATGTAATAAAAAAAAAAATAAAAGTTACATCAGAAGATTCAAGTTTAAATTTTTATGTTTTAATAAAAAATTATTTACTTGAATTTAGAGATAATTTAGACCTTCTTTTTACATTTATTTCATTATTAAATAATGAAGAACAAAAAATAATTTCAAAAGTATTAGTTCATTATTTTTTTGAAGATGTAACAAAAAATGATTCTTCTAATAAATTAAATAATTTTATAGCACAAATTATTATGAAAAATAATAATGATTGGGAAATATTTTTGAATAATAAATTTATTAACGATGAATCATTTCTTTCATTTATTTTAAATGAATATATATATAGACATGAAGTAAAAAAATATTTAAATTCTATTTTTAAAGACCTAATTAAAAACTTATTTTTAGAAAATAATCAAACGAATTATATTACATTTTCTTTTTCTAATTTATCAAATTTAATAGGAATAGAAAGAAAAATAAATAAATCAAATTCAAATGCTCTTCTAAAAAGAAATGTACTTTCACAAATATTTATAGATTCAACAAATATAAACCCTAAGATGAATGAAAATAAAGGTTTAAAGTATGAAAATGATTTAAATATTCTTAAAAAGATTCCAATTTTAAACGAAAAATATTTAAGAAATTTACTTAAAAATGAAACCAATGAATTAAAAAAGTTTTTAATTAATAAACAACTTTTAACTGCATCGATTTTAGGAAAAAAAAGATCTTCGAATTTTTATTCAAATGAAATTTTTATTGATATAATTAATAGAACAGCAAATAAAGAATTAATCCTTTCAAAATATCTTAAAAATATGGAAAAAGTAATTAAATTCTTTAATGATTTTATCAAACAATTAAAAAAATATTCATTAAATGTTCCTAATATTATCAAAACAACAATAAAAACTTTTTATAATGAAATTAATAAAAAATTCCCTTCTAAATCAAAATATGAAATTAATTCATATATTATACATTATTTTATAAATTATTTAATTATTCCTTTTTTAAAAGTACCTGAAGCAAATGAATTATTATATAATAAAATAGACTTTAATTCTTTTAATCATAAAAGTTTAGAAACTATAATTTTAATTTTTCAACAAATATCTCTTGGAAATTTATTTAATAATGAATTAAATTGTTATTATACAAATTTAAATCAAATGATTCTAAATATTTTATATGAATTACATCAATTTTTTTTAAATATAATATTTAATGAAGAAAAAAGAGTATTTGAAGATGATTATAAAACAGAAGAAAAAGAAATTTATAAAACATTTTGTCTATCAAAAACAGAAATTGAAATATTTTTAAATAAATATGATGAAATAAAAAAGAATTTACAATTAGTAAATTCTTATGAGCAAATGATATCAAATAAAAAATGTATTTTTGGAGATTTGGATTCTAAAAGTGAATTTGATAATTTTTATGTTTTCATTCATAGAAATTATGATAAGTCAAGAGAGCAAAAAATAAAAATTAATTCTAAAAATGTTAATATAGGAGAAACATCAACAAATTATATTAATGAAATAAAAATATGTATTAATAATGTTTTTTGTAATATCCCAACTTTATCAGAAAAAGCAAACTCATTTCGTTTTGATGAACTTATTAATATAATAGATTCAAATATTTATTATTATAAAGAAGAATATAAAAATATTCTTATATCTGATATACCTTTATATTGGTATTCTAATTATATTGTTAAAAATATTAACAAATTACCAGAAGAATATAAAAAAGATAATTTCTATAAATTATATATAGAAATGTTTCAAGAAGAAGATTCAAATTTAAAAACTATTTTAAATAAGAAATTAATCATTTCAACTGATTTATCTTCAGAAATTGCATCAATTAAAAAAAATATATCTATTCTTAAAAATGCTTTAAAAAATGTAGATAAATGTTATATCAAAACAATTTTAAAACATTTTATTGATAATGCAGAAATTAAAATTTGTTTAATTAATGAATTAGAGAAAAAAGAATTTATATATGGAAATAAAAATATTAAAAAAGATAAATCTAATATGAAATTTACTCTTCAAAAAATAAATGAATGTATTCATGGAGTAAATAAAATATTAAAATTAGCAAAAAATTTAGGAGTTGAATACAATAAAATAATAGGTCATTGTTATTCAATAAGAGATTTTATTAGTAAAATTCTTCAAAATATAAAAGATATTTCTCATGATATTTATATGAATACTAATTATACCAAAACAAATGAAATTATTGAATTATATCTTAATTATGCTGAAGAAGTTTTAATGAATGATAATAAATTTGAACATTATTTTATTTATAAAAATAAAGAAAAAATTAAAGAAAAAAAAGGAATATTCTTAAAAAAATTAAAATGTTATATTATAACAATGATCTTAAATAATTTAGAAATGAAAGAACTAGATGATGAAGATAATTTATACAATATAAAAATTAGAACCACACTTTGGATAAATTTTGAAGATTTTAAAATTGATATAAAAAAAATTTCACAAAATCAAATTAATATGGCATTAAATCATATAAAAAATATGGATAATGAAATATATTACTTAAATTGTCTTAAATCACTTTTAAAAGCAATTAACATAATTATTAAAATGCTTCAATTTACTTCTGGAAAAGAAGATTCAAGTATAGAAGATTTTTTACCTATTTTAATTTATTTAATTATTCAAAGTAAACCATCTCATTTGATTTTTAATTTAAAAGTTTCAAAATATTTTATTAATTCAAGTGAGTTGAATTCTCAATATGGATATACTTTAACCAATTTTGAAACATGTGTTAATTATATAAATAACATTTCATATAAAGAATTTAATTATTCAAAAAAAGAGTTTTATGAAAAGTGTGGTAATAGTGTCGAAGAGTCTATGAAACAAGATTTTGGAGAAAATTATAATTTTTAATATAATTATTATGTTTTAGAATATAATATTATTACTAAATAATTAGAATTTTATAATTTAAATTGTTAAAATATTTAAAAAAAAATTTATTTTTATAAAATAAAAAAAGGATAAAAATAATATTATCAATAATTATTACCTTTAAACCTTTTTATTTAAATACTTTTTTATTGTTGATTCATTTTAATATAATTAATTATTAGGTAATTCAATTCCAGCTTTTAATAATTGTTCAATAACAACTTTTCCATCTATTTTAACTTTAGATTTTAAATTATCTAATTGATTTTTTAATTTAGTTTTTAATCTTACAGCTTCAATTAAAACTTCTTTAATATCTTTTTTCTTTTCATTCTTTTCATTTTGTCTTTCTTTAACAATAATTTCCATATCTTTTTTAGGAGGAATTTCTTGTGGAGCATATCTTTCTTTTATATCTCTTTGTTGATACATTTTATTTAATCTTCTATATTCAATATCAAAATTTTTAATATCCATTTCACCTATTTTATTTCTTCCAATTGTTTTAAATACACAATATAATTCATCATTTTTTGATATAATTTTATATCTTTTATTTAATTTTAAAGTTTCACAAATTTTATTCATTTCTACACATTTTTCATAACATTCATTTTTAAATTCATTTTTTCTTTTCTCAATTTGTTTTCTCATTTTTTCCTCTTCTCTTTTTTTTTCTAATTCTCTTCTTTTTTTTATATCCTTTGGAATAAATTTTTGATTTTTTTTTTCTTTTTCTTCAGACAAATATTTTAAAGCAAAATCATCAGATGAAATTTTTTCTTCTTCATTTTTATTAGTAGTATTAGTTTTTTTAAATGCAGTAATTGGTCTACTTTCAATATTAATTTTAGATGAATTACTTGACATTTTAGATTTTCCTGAAGCAGGTCTATTTTTTAAAGTAGAATTAGTAGAACAATAAATTTTATTACCAGTATTTTGAATAATATCAATAATATCTTTATTAAATATTGAAAATTGTTCATTTAAAAATGCCATTTCATATTTTCCTTTTTTATTATTAATATTATTATTATTATTAATTTTTTGACTTGAAAAAGATCTATTATTTTTATTACTCATACTAATACTTGAATATGAAACTTCACTTAATTCTTCACTTTCATCATATAAATATTTTATAAATTTTGCCATTGAAATATAATTATCTTTTGCTCCTTCATTATTATAATTAAATAAAACTCTTACATATTCTCTAGGAATCATATAATGTATTGAATGTAAATGAGATTTAAAATCATCAAATGAAAGAAATAAATTTTTATTCTCAATAAAATCAGTTTTTTTAATATTATTTTTTTCAATAAAATTTTTTAAGTCAGTTATTATTTCTTCAAAAGTTTTATCACTTTCTTTTTCATTTTTTGAAGAAATACTCTTTGATTTATTTGAATTTGAATTATTTGATGATATATGATGTGCACTTTGTGGTTTTTGTCTTGAAGGATTTATTAAATCTTCTTTATTTAAATTTTTATTTTGATTATTGTTGTTATGATATGAACTTATTGGTCTTTGATTTATTAATTGTTCTATTTTCTTATGTTCTTCATTTGCTTTTAATATTCCTTTTCCAAATGAATCTTGAGAATCAGTTTGAATTGAATTTTCTTCTTTTTGAGATTCTAAAAAATCATCATATTTTTCTTCTTCTTCTATCATTTTTTATTTATTTATATATCAATTTATTTCATTTTTAAATTTTTATAATAAAGGCATAATAAATTATAAAATACTTTATGTTCATATATATATATTAATATTTTTTTGATAATTTAAAAAAATTAGAATTTATAATATAATGTTTTTATGTAAAAAAAATACCATTAACTAATTATTTATAATTCTTCAACTAAATAATAATTTACATTATATATAACTGAATAGTAAAAAAAATATTTCATAAATAACACTAATACATATATTACCAATAAATTTGTTTTTACTAAATGAATCATTAAAAATGGTATTAAGAGTTAAAAATTATTTTTTAAAAATCATTAATTTTTTTGATTTGTTTCATTTATTCTTTTTATTTTTTTTATATTTGATATATATGGATTTTTTTTATCAAAAGTTACTTTTTTTAATATTATTTTATCATCATTTTTGATATCATCATCACTTTTACTAGTTGTTATATTGTTATTAGTAATAGATTTTTCTAATTCAAAAAAAATTTTTGATAAAGTTTCTCTTTTAATTTCATAAGTAAGTTTCCTTTCTACCATTTATTTTAATAATTATTTTTAATAAATTAAATAGAGTATATTAACTTTAAATAAAATTTTATATTATGATGATTTATATAAAGGTAATATGAAATTATTTAATTTATATCATTTGTTAAAATGAGAAAAATAAATTATAATATTTAAAAACATTTTTAATTTAACAATTCATCAACCAAATTTATTAACTTTTCAATACTAAATATTTTATTGTTTTTCAAAATATCATTCTTTTAAAATCCAATTATTAATATTAATTTTATTTTAAAAAAAATAAAATGAAAGAAAATGAATCACCTGATAATATCCAAAAAGACAGTTTAAATGAAAAATTAATTCATTTTAATCATCAAAAACAAAATACATCAAATAATAAAAAAGGATTTTTTGCAATTTTATTATCAAAAATATTTCCATGCTTACATCATGTAGATCAATTGAATAAAAAAATAGTATTTTTTAAAGACACAGAATTAAATTATACTGATTTTAGTAATAAAGTAGAAAATCATAAATATAATTTACTTTCATTCATTCCTGTTGTTATATTTAATCAATTTAAACAATTTGGAAATTTTTTTTATTTAATTATGACAATAACTCAATTTTTTCCTTCATTAACAGTTGGTTTTTTATTTAGTTATCTTTCACCTTTAGTAATAGTAGTAGGAGCAGCAATGTTAAAAGAATTATATGATGATATTAATAGACGTTATCAAGATAGAATAACAAATAATGAAAAATATAAAATTTATAAAAAAAATACATTAGAAAATGGTGAAGCTGAAGAAATAGAAGTTACTTCAGCAGAATTAAAAATAGGAGATTTTATAATAATAAATGAAAATCAGAGAGTTCCAGCAGATTTAATATTATTAAAAACTTTTAATAATGATGCAGATGATAATCATTCATTTATTAGAACTGATCAATTAGATGGTGAAACTGATTGGAAATTAAGAAAAGCATTAGGTAATACACAAAAATTATCTATTAATGAAATTATTAATATTGATGGTTATATTGAATATGAACCTCCTTCTAAATTAATTTATAATTTTGAAGGTGTTTTTGAATGTAAAAGAGATGAAACTAATATTATTAGAGAACCATTAAGTTTGGAAAATACTATGTGGATGTCTACTGTTTTAGCTTCTAAAAAAATTTTTGGTATGATTATTTATACTGGAAATGAAACTAGAGCAAGAATGAATTCTAGTGTTCCTAAAATTAAAATTGGAAAAATTGATGATGAGTTAAATATAATTAATGTTTATTTATTTATTATTATGTCTATAATGGCTTTGATTATTACTTTTTTGAAATTATTTGTTTATCATGTTCATAATTTTGAATTATTATTTTTTATATTTTTTAGATTTATTGTCCTTTTCTGTGGTATAATTCCTATATCATTAAGAGTTAATTTAGATGTTTCGAAAACTTATTTTTCATTATCAATAAATAGAGATGATAATATTAGAAATACAATTGCAAGAAATAGTACAATACCAGAAGAATTAGGAAGAATTACATATGTTTTTTCAGATAAAACTGGAACTCTTACAAAAAATGAAATGATATTTAAAAAAATAGCTTTAGAAATGGACCAATTTTCTGAAGAATCATTTAATGAATTAAATTCAATATTAGATAATGAATGTAATGCTGCAGATGCACCTTTATTAGATAAATTACAAGAACTAAATTTAAAATCTTCTTCAATTGATGAAAATAGTGATAATATTTCTACAAGTTCATTAAAAGATTCTATATCAACCAATTCAAAAGAAGAAAAAAAAAGCAAAAAAAATAAAAGAGACAAAAATAAAATTATTAGAGATACTATTACATCAATGGTTTTATGTAATAATGTAACTCCTATTCAAGATAAAGATGATGATAATAAATTTACTTATCAAGCATCTTCACCAGATGAAGTAGCATTAGTTAAATTTGCAGAAACATTAAATATGAGATTAATATTTAGAACTGATAGTGAAATTCATATTAAAAATTCTGCAAATATTGTTGAAGAATATCAAGTATTAGCAAATTTTCCATTTAGTTCAGATACTAAGAGAATGGGAATTGTATTAAAAAATAAAAAACATGGTCATATAATATTTTATTTAAAAGGAGCAGAAAATGTAATGTTAAATTATGTTAAAGATGAATATAAAGGATATATAAAAGAAAATGCAGAAAATTTAGCAGCAAAAGGTTTAAGAACATTAGTTTTAACTCAAAAAATAATTCCACAAAACGAATTTGATATATGGAATGGAGAATATAATGAAGCAATAACATCAATGAGTGATAGAAAACAAAAAGTAGCAGAAGCAGTTAGTAAATTAGAAAATAATATGGATTTTTTATGTGTAACAGGAGTTGAAGATTTATTACAAGATAGAGTAAATACTACAATAGAAAATTTAAGAAATGGAGGAATGAAAATATGGATGCTTACAGGAGATAAAATAGAAACAGCAACATGTATTTCAATATCATGTGGTTTAAAAGCAAAAAATCATAAGATTTTTGCAATTAAATTTGATGATTTTTCTCATTTAGAAAAAACAGAAGAAAAAGTAAAAGCATTAAAAGAAAAATTTGATGAATATAATAATTTTACTCCAGATAATCCACATATATTTATAATAGATGGTGATACATTAGATTTATCATTAAAAAATATAGAAAAAGACTTTTTTGAAACAACAATGAAAGCACCTAGTGTAGTATGTTGTCGTTGTTCACCAACTCAAAAGAGAATAATTGTAAAAACAATAAAAAAATATACAGATAAAAGAACAGCAGCAGTAGGTGATGGTGGTAATGATGTTGCAATGATACAAGAAGCTGATGTTGGAATTGGAATTGTTGGTAAAGAAGGTTTACAAGCTTCTTTAGCAGCTGATTATTCAATTTTAGAATTTAATTATTTAGATACTTTACTTTTATGGTGGGGTAGATTAGCTTATAAAAATACTTCTCAAATGAGTAATTTTATTATTCATAGAGGATTAATTATTAGTTTAATTCAATTTATTTTTTCATGTATGTTTTATTATAATTCTGTTGCTTTATATAATGGTTTTTTAATTATGGGATATTCTACTGTTTATACTTGTTTCCCTTCTATTAGTGTATTATTAGATCAGGATACTGATAAAAAAAATGTTATGAAATTTCCTGGATTATATAAACAATTATTAATGGGAAGAGAACTTAATTTAAAAATTTTTTTATGGTGGGTGTTTAAAAGTATTTATCAAGCTATGGTTATTATGTTTGGTGCTTTATACTTATTTGATGATGGATTATTTTTAATTATTGTTACTGTAACATTTACTGCTTTGATTTTCTTAGAAATTTTAAATGTTTATACTGAAATTAATAAATTTCATAAATTTATGATTATTTCACTTATCGGTACTGGCCTTTGCTATTTACTATCTTTAATTTTTTTACAAAATTTATTGAATGTTTATTATATTTTTAGTTTAGCCTTTTTTTGGAAAATATCTACTCTTTCTTTAGTAAGTTGGGCACCTTTTTATATTGTTAATAGAATACAAAAACGTTGTTTCCCTCAAACTATTGAAAAATTAAATGCTATTGGAAAAGATATTTAAATAATTTAATAAATGTATTTTTATATTAATAATAAATAAATATTATTCCATAAAAAGGCTAAAAAAATAATTAATTAAAAATAAATTTATAAAAAAATAAATAAATATAATATAATAAAAATCAATAAAAAAAAATATTTTATTTATTTTCCACCATGTTCCTTATCATAATCTTCAATCATTTTTTCCAAATGTTTCATATCATCAATTCTTTCTTTAATTTCTCCCATAATAACACCATCAACATTCTTTCCTAATTTTTTCATATCTGCCATATGTTGATATCTTTCATCAATTTCTTGAACAACATTATTATATAATCTTTCCAACTCAGCTCTTTTATCATTTCTTCTATTCATATTATATTCAAAGTTCTTATGAATTTCTTCATCTTGTAGTTTTTGTTCATCATCATTTAATTGAACACCAGGTAATCTTGCTCCTTTAGGCATAACAGTCCTTTCTTGAAATTCAAATTTATCTTGTAATCTTGCAATTTTATCTTGTCTACTTTGTGATGGTCCTGCATAATTTTTTTTTACATAAGCCTTCATTTGCTTTTTCATAACTTCCATTTCTCTTTTTATTTGATTTTCATTTTTTCTATGTGGCATATAATCAACTGCTCCATATGGATTATATCTTTGTGGCATATAATGACGTAATCCTGATGTATAGTCTATTTTCTTTGATGCTTTTAACATTTTGTTTCTATTTTGTTCTTTTATTCTTTCTTTTTCTAAACGTTCTCTTTCTTTCATTTCTGGTGTTTTCATTATTAATTTTGGATATTTAATATGATCTTCTGGACGATATTTTACACCATATATGTTATATAGTAATTTCCCTGCATCTGTATGTTTACCAAATTCTTTCCATACTCTTTGAAGATCTATTGTATCATCGTTTTCCATTTTTTAATTTTTTATTTGATTTATTTTTTTATTTATTTTTTATTTATTGAATTTTATTTAATTATTTTATTATTTTTTTAATTTAATTTAATAAATTAAAAAAAAAGTAAATATTCATTTGTTTTATTAATTTTGAGTTTTATATTTTAATTTATCATATATTTTAAATAAGAGTACCACCTAATTTTTCAACAAACCATTTTTCAGCATCTTTTCTAGAAACTTTTTGGAAATTACCAATTCTACTTTTTTGATGTTTTCTTTGACAAACTCTTTTACCTCTTCTAGCTAAAACAGTAAAGAAATCCATTCCATAAATACCAGTATTAGGATCATATTTAATTCCCAAATCAATATGTTCAGAAATTCCAAAACCAAAATTACCAGTTGAAGAAAAGGCACCTGCCTTTAATTCATTATCTTTAACTTTTAATCCTAATTTTAAAAGTTCTTCTGCCTTTTTTCCTCTAACTGTAACATGACATCCAATTTCTTCATTTCTTTTTATTCCAAATGCTCTAATTGTATATCTTGCTTTTGATGTTATTGGATTTTGTCCTGTTAAATCTTTTAAAACTTTAATTGCTTTTGTTAATCTATCTCCTGATGCACCAACTGATATATTTAAGATAAGCTTTTCAATAACAATTTCTCTCATTTTATTCATTGATTTTTTTGAACTTTTTTCCTCTTCTCCTTTCATTTTTTAAATAAAAATTCATTTTAGATATAATTCTAAATAATTTTAAAATAATAAAAAATAAATTAAAATTAATAATTAATATTAAATAATTTTACAATAACTATCAATCCTTAATTTATTATATAAAAAAAAATGTATAATATTGACCTTTATTCATATTGGAAAGAACCATATACTAGAACAAGAAAACACACAATTCATCCTTTAGATGATCCAGGTTTAGAAAAATATTATTCAGATCAATCTCATTTAGTTCATTATTTAAAAAGAACAGATCCTTTTGTTTTTAAATCAATAGTTGGAGTTGATTATGAAACATTAGTAAAACAACAAGAAGACACAATTAGACAAATGAATACACAAAAATCATTAAATAATGATAAAAATTTAAAAATAGAAACAACTCAAACAATCCCAAAAAAAAAAGTTCAATTTGAAGAAACTAAAAATTTTGAAGGTACACAAAATACAAATGAACAAAATACAATGACAAGTGGAATGCATGTTACAAATTTTGAAAATGATGCCCAGAATATGATGGCAAGTCAAAATAATTTAAATACACAAAGTCAAATAAATTATTATAATAAATCAATAAGACCTAATAATATATATTCAGAAGATGTTATGGAAGTAGATCGTCCATTTGATCCAAGAAATCCAACAACAAGACATTTTTTCAGACCATATCGTAAACCAAAGAATTTTTATGAAACATATGGTTATGATAATATGACAAGTTTTAAAAATAATAAAGAAAGATATCAAAATGACATAAATAATTTAAAAAGAAATACAAGAATGATGTCTGCTTCAAATTATAGATATAATCATTTAGATGATATAAATACAGGAAGACCAATGTCTACTGCATTTAAATCATATAATCAAAGATTAGCAACTTCTATGAATAAATTTACAAATACTGGAATGAGTCAAGAAGAAGCTGAAAGAATTGAAAATGGAAATTTATATAGAACTTTATGTAATCAAACATCAGTTGGTTTTAGAAGTAAATATAAATTACCTGATGTTTGTAAAATTGCAAATCAAAGACAAGTTATTAGGAATCATCATATTGGTAATTCTAAAGAAATGGGTGAGAAATATAATCCTTATGCTTTGATTCCTCCTTCTAAGAATAGAACTGGAAGGAATTTTGTTGGTGATTTATTTAAGCATTAAATTAGTAAAATGTTTTTAAATAAATTATTATTTTTTTAAGGTAAAAAGAAATTAATTATAAATTTTTTTTTTAAATTATTTTTTGAATTATTTTTTTTTTAATTGATTTAAAACTAAAAAAATTAAAAAAAAAAAAAATAAAAAAAAATAAATTAATAATTTCAATTTATTAAACAATATTAAAAATATAAACTCCAAAAATAAACTTTAAAGAAAATAATCAGGTGTCCTTTTATCACTTTCTTTAGTGCTTTCATTTCCTTGATTAGGACTAGGATCAAATTGTAAAAGTGTTTGTCTTTTATTTTCATCAACTTCCATAATAGCAGCTTGATTTCCGCATCTATAGCAATAATTAGGAGCAGAGAAGATAGTAATAACATGTTTATTATGGCAAAAATTATAACCATTCATCATTAATTGATGAGCTCTACTAATTAAATTTAATTTATTAGTATGTTCAAATTGTTCACTAATATCATGCCCAAAAATATAACCAGCACCTCTTGGACTCATTCCCCAACCAAAACGATCTTCAGGATCACTCCAAAGTAAATCAGTAAAAGGACCTTCTTGTGGTATTTCAGTAAATCTACTTAATTGATTTATATTATCAAGTGTTTCAATTGATGGACTTAAACCACCATGAAGACAAAAAATACTATTATCAACAACAGCAGAAATTGGTAAATAATCAAATAAATCTGTAAATATTTTCCATACATTTGAATTACCATATTTTCTCATACATTCATCATAAAAACCATAAACTTGTGTTATTTGTCTTGATTCATGATTTCCTCTTGTTAATGTTATTCTATTTGGAAATCTTACTTTTAAACAAAGAAGAAGTGATACTGATTCTATTGAATAATAACCTCTATCTACGTAATCTCCCATAAAAAGATAATTTGTATCTGGAGCATTTCCTCCTATTTTAAATAATTCCATTAAATCAAAATATTGACCATGAATGTCTCCACATATTGTTACTGGAGTCTTTACTTGAACTACGTTTGGTTCTTTTTTTAATATTTCTTTTGCTTTTTCACATAAGGTTTTTACTTGCGATTCTTTTAATAATTTACAATCTTTTAATTGATCTATCCAATTGTCTAATTCTGTTTCTTTTGACATTTTTTTATATGAATATTTTTTATTTTTTAAATATTTTAATATATTTAATTAGATTTTTTTGATGTAAGGTCATTTTTATATTTTTATTATATTTAATTTTTATTTTTTTCAAAGGAATTTAAATGTAATTTTTCAATAATTATTATTATTATTTTTATTTGAATTTAAGTTTTTAAATTTGTTGAATTTCATCATTTTTTAAATTATTAATTTAAATTATAAGAAAATGTCAACAAGGAAAGAAATTAAATTTTCAGATGCATTAATGATGATAAAACAATCATATAATATGCAAAATGAATATTATTTAAATATAATTGAATCATTAAAAAAAGAAATAAAAGAAAAAGACTATTTAATTGAGCAAATAAAGCTAAAACAAAATTTGATTATTGAAGAAAATGAAGAGTTAAAAGGAAAATTAAATTTATTAAATCAAGAAATTAAAAAATTAAAATTAAATAATAATAGTCTAAAAAATAATATTCCTTTATTATATGAAAAACCAAAAATTTTAAATGGAAATAAAAGTTGTTCAAATTTACATAAATTAAATATTACTTCACCATTTAATGACTCAGTCAGATTAAGTCAAAAGCAGAAAAAAAATAAATATAATTTAGAACCTCTTAAAAATTTTAATTATCAAAAAATTTTACAAAAAATTGAAGGTAAAACCAATAAAATTAGTCTTAGTAAAATAAAAAAAAATTTAAGTAATATATATGATTATGAAAATGATTATAATATAGATTTTTTAAATAATTGTAAAAATATAATGAAACAAAAGGATTATAATAATATCATTGAAAATTTAAACTCAATGAATTCATTAATTATTTCAAGGAATGAATGTTATAATAAAATTTCAAATATTGTAAAACAAAATAATCCAAGTTATCTTGAAAAATTTGATGATTTTTTTTCCTCTTTTTCTCCTAATGAAAATCTATATTAATTACAATATTTTTTAATTGTTGTATTCATCTTTTATAAAATATAAATAATTTACATTTTTTAATATATTAAACAATATTTAATTTATTTTTTTTCACTAACTTTTAATATTTTATTAAGCTTTTTTAAATAAGCAATTTAATTTTAATATAAAATATAATTATTCATATACTTTAAAAAAATCATTATTTAATAATTAAATATTTAAACATTGAATATAACTACTTATTT
>JAEEGK010010871.1_pt1 | contig 20927 bp, 10 predicted proteins | sample 8958771 | NCBI WGS metagenome assembly JAEEGK01 (sample SAMN16246547, study PRJNA631951) | gut metagenome | biome: gut microbiome; feature: rumen; material: SC-attached | host: Bos | place: Iran: Karaj | collected 2018-10
AATTTAATAATCATCTTAATAAAAAAAAAAATAATAATTTATATGTTAGAAAACCAAATATTCCAAAACCAATAACAAAATTACAAAGATTAAATATAAAAAAGAAATTTTCTTCATCAGAAATACCAAAACCAAAAAAAAAAATAAAAAGAGATTTAAGTGAAATTATAGTTAAAGGAGAAAATTTATTAAAATGGGAAAAAGAATTAATAGATAAAATGAAAGGAAAAAAATATATTTTAAAACATAGAGAATCAAAAGGAGAATTAAGTAGAAGTTCTTCTTTATCATATAATAGTAAAGCTTATAGTATAATTTCAAGTAGAAGAAGTGATCGAATATTTACTAATAATAATTTGACAATAAATGAAAATGAAGATTTATTTAAATAATATAATTAACAGTTTAATTTTTGTATATAATATAAATTTAATATTTGTATTTACATTTAAAAATATTTATTAAAATAATTAAATGGGAAGAGAAAAAAAAAAAAATGAAGATAATTCAGGAATTCTTGAACAAAATTTTTTCCAAGAAAAATCAAAATTCGAAATAGCAGAAGAAAAATTTAAAAAAACCTTATTTGGTGTATTAAACATTTTATTAAAATTTGATGATGATGACGAAGGATTTTCAGGAGAAGTAATAGGTCTCTTAAACGAAACATGTCAATTTCTCTGTTATCCATTTTACGATCCAATGGGTTACTTATGGAAAAAAGAGCGTTTATTTAAAATAATATCAAAATTTTTAAGTTATTTTCAAACAGTAGTTTTCTTTAATAATACAGAATTATACACAGTTGTATTTTATTTAATTATAGTAATGATATTAGGAGTTGTTGTTGATGTTTGTTACGTTGCTTATATAATATCATCTAATAATAAAAGTGGAGCAGTTTGGCCAATGTCACTTTTACGTTCTGTAGTCTCTTATATTGTTACTGTTATGTTTAATCCTTTAGTTGAGTATCTTTTAGCTATTTTAGAATGTTCTGATAAAGATGAAGAAGGTAATCAATTGTCTTATTATCAAAATTATAATGTTGATGATATGCATTGTTGGACTAATCCTCATTTTACTGTTATGTGTGTTTTAGCTGTTATTATTACTTTTATTTTTATTATTATTTGTACTGTTGTTATGACTATTTTTTATGAACAAAAAACTGAAGCTGATAAAGACGGAGCTAAAACTTCTTCTACTGCTGATTTAGTTGTTTTATTTGTTAAAATTGTTTTAATTTTAATTTATTCTTTTTTAGTTTGGACTAAAAGTTATCATTGGGTTGTTGTTCCTGGAACTACTTTACTTGCTTTTTTACAATTTTATATTTATTGGGTTGAGAGACCTTTTTATGAAGAAAAAATGAATTATGCTTTTTTTATTCATACTGGTGTTGTTTTTTATAGTACTGTTGTTTTATTATTAACTAAAGTATTAGAAAAAGCAGAATTTGATGGAGGAATTTTCTTATTTTTTATTGGATGTCCAATTATAAGTTTTATAATTTTAACACAAAAAGATAAAAGATTTAAAGAATTATTAACAAACATAAATAAATTTGATAAAGGAGATTATGTCTTTCGTCAAATTAGATATTTCCTTGAATTAGCAGATAAAAAAGGAAAAGATCGTCAAAGTAATATATTACTAAAAGGTTATATATACGTACATGAAGAAACATGTGTATTATCAGATTGTCCTTTAAAAAAATATTTAAAAGAATGTGAAAAATTTGAAAAACAAAGTATAAATGTAAATGGTACAACAACAAATGTAGGAATGGAAAGTGTAAATAACATTCATCAAAGTGGAGCAGCATTAACTCAAATTGGAGGAGGAACAACATTATTAAATACAGCAATGAGTTCTAATATAGGAAGTATTAATAATGAAGCAGATTTATATCTTTATCAATATGCTATGATAATGTATCAAAATGGAATTAGTAAATTTCCCTCTTGTACAACATTAAGAATGAATTATTCATTTTTTTTAATGGAACGTATGAATAATAGAAAAAAAGCATTAATTGAATTAAAAAATTGTGATAAATACAATCCTTCATTTGAAGAAGAATTTATTATATTTCGTTTTTGTGATAATCAAGCAGGAGGTGGTGATGGTGGTGGTGATGATGATGATGAAGATGATGATGATGGTTTAGATATTGTATCTGCAATTGCATATAGAAATCATCTTGGAATGTTTAAAGAAGGATTAACAAATATAACATCAATTTATAGTGAATTTTGGACACTTTTATTAAATAATTCTCAAAAAACAGAAGAAGATTTAATTAAAATGAATGAATATGGAGAAAAAATAAATCAATTATTAGAAGATATTAAATCACATTATATGGAAATGGAAAAGTTAAAATATAATGATGAGGAAGTATTAACATTATATTCTGATTTTTATCAAGAAATTTTAAATGATAGAACACAAGCTGAATATTATAGAAGTAGATTAAGAGATATACAAGGTAATGAAGATGGACCAGAAATTAATGAAGGTAATGATATGTTTAATATTAATGGTGATGATTTTGATTATATTTTCTTATCATCTGAAGAAGCAAATATAGGAAAAATTATAAAATGTTCTTTAGGAATATGTGAAAAATTTGGTTACGTTCCTGCTGATTTAATAGGGAAAAATATTAATTATATTATGCCTGATATGTATCAAGAATTACATAAATTAGTTTTAATGAATAAATTAAATAAATATAAAACTCAAATGACTCAAAATTTCAGAAATGGAATTAAAAATTCACAAAAAGCTTCATATAAGGAAATATTAGTTTTTGGTAAAAATAAATTAAAACATGCTATACCATTAGCAATGAAAGTAACAATATTAACAACACAAGATCAAAGTGAAATATTTTTTGCAGCAAGAATAACAAATGAGGAACTTTATAATGATTTTAATACAAAAAATCCAACATTAGGAACACCATCAATAATAAATTTTGAACAAAAAGTCTGTTTCGTTTTAACAGATTTAAATTTTATAATACAATATTACACACCAAATGCAATAGGATTTTTAGGATTTAAAAGTAATACAAGTGGAAATACAGATATAACAAAAAGTATAAATGATTTAAATAATAATGAAGATAGACCTGATTTAGGTAAAGTTTCCAAAAATGAAATTTTTAAAAAGAAATATTTTGAACCAAAAGTAATTATTTGGAAAACTTTATTAAGTGATGAAGATGAAGCACTTTTTAGATTAGATTCAACAACAGATAAATTAAATATGAAAGGTTTAATGAATTATTCAAGGAAAATAATGTTAAATAAAAATTCTCCAAAGAAACAAATGAGTAATAAAGGTAATTCAAGAAGAGAAAATATGCAATTTATGCCAATTCGTCGTCAAAGATATAAAGAAGATTATTTTAATTTAAGTGTAAGTGAAATTACTTTATTAAATCAAGCAGTTGGTTATATTTTTAGATTTGAGGTTGTTGAAATGGAAGATAATGATTTAGATGGTTTTGATGATAAAAATATTATGCCAATTACTTCAAATTTAAGTAAAATGCATAGTATATCTCAACCTGATTTTAATCCAAATTATATTCCTGAAGTTACTAAAAAATTTGATTTAGATACTAGAAAATTAGGTTTTTATTCTAGAGAAATGGATATTATTAAAGAAGAAGAATTTTCTTCTCATTATAGTGAAAATTATGATGAAAATAAAGATAATAATATTAAAAAAACTATGAATTGGCATATCAAATTAAAAGAATTTGCAAATGAAAAAATAGAAAAATTTAGAAAACAATTTATTCATGAAGAAGAAGAAGAAGAAGATGAAGAAGAAGAAGATGAAAGTGATGAATCATCATCAAATGAGAATAGTTCATCAAGTAATAATAATAATTTAAATATAAATTCAGAAACTAAAAATTTATTAAAGCAATCAAGTATAAATTCAAATAGAAATGGAGATAGTTCAAAAAGATTATCATCTTCAAGAACATCAAGATTATTTAAAAGAAATACAATAACAGATAATCCAAATTATGAATATGCATATTATCATGTTAATAGTTTAAGTAATATTAAATTTTCAATTTATGATTTTAAAAAACAAAGATTAGTTGATGTTCCTAAAATAAGAAGAGAAAGTCAAGTTGAATATAAAAAAAAAGAACAATTACCTGATTTTTTACCTAAAAAAACAGAAGTTACTAAAAAATATGTTGATGAAAATGAAGATGAAAATGGTGAAGAAGAAATTTCTGAAACTGATGCTGTACATGTTAAACAAATTGAATATGCTTTAAGAAAAGAAGAATTTCAACCTGAAATAGTTAAATTAAAATATATTAGTTTAATACTTTATGTTATTTTAATTCTTATTACTTCTCTTTTATTATCATCATTTATTAAAAATAATTCAACTGTTAAAGAAAATTTGATTTTAATAAAAAATCATAGAGATTTAATTTATTATTTATCAAATGGTTTATATTATATTAGAGAATTAACTTTATTAAATAATGAAAAATATGAAAAATATCTTTTTAATAAAGAATATATGTATCAAAATATTACTGGAATTTTAGGTATAATATTTGAAGATGCATATCAAATACAACAAAATATTTTAACTACTCCTTTAGAAATGACAAATAATAGACAAAATTATCTTTTAGAATGTGATGTAATTGTAAATTCAATTGAAGAAGATTTAAGTGTTAAAACTATAAATTTAACTTTTAATACTGCACTTACACAAATGTTTACTTCACTTTTTAAAATTAAAAATACTGAACTTAAAGATATTATTCCAACTAATACAGATGTTTATTTTTATACTACTAATTCTTTTAATCCAATTATGAATATATTAACTGAAAATTTTGATGCTTTTATTTTAGAATTATTTGATAAAATAAGTAATTTTAAACAAAATCATATTATTATAACAATAATAACTGGACTTGTATTAATTATTGCTGGACTTGCTATTAAAATTGTTTATGATCAAATTACAAAAAGAAAAAGTTCTTATCTTGAAGTTTTCTTTGAAATTGATGATAGTGTTTGTAAAAGAGCTTTAGATAAATGTGAAAGTTATGCAAATCTTTTACATCCTCTTGTTCAAGGTGATGAAATTAGTAATGAAGAAGAAGAAAGTACAGATAAGAAAAAAATAATAAATAAAACTAAATCAAATGTTAAAAAAAATAAAACAAATAATAAAGAAAAATATCAGAATTTATCTTTTATTATAAAAATTGTTTTTATATGTTTAATATGTTTTGCTTATTATTTAGTTGTAATTTTATTATTTCATGATTCACTTGCAAATGTAGAGACTTATATTTATATGTATAATATTACAAGTATAAGAGATAAAATGTATAATACTTTATTTGATGATATAAGAGAATATTTTTTTGATAAAAATATTTTTACTGGAAATTTAGATTATAAAACTCTAATTGAAGGGAGATTAAATTCAATTTATGAATATCAAAAAAGTGAAAATATTAAATTTTCAAATCAAAAATTACCTTCATCATATAAGAAAAAATATCAAAGAACAATTTTAGGTAATATATGTTCTTTTACAACTGATTTATTTACTAATGATGAAAATAATAATTATTTAATTGAAAATGGATATACATGTTCTTCTGCAACTGGAAATAGTTCTAATTTTGGATTAAATGTTTTTGTTTCTTATTATATTCAAAAATTAAGAGTACAAAAAAATTATTATGATTTAATTATTAAAAGAGGTGAAGATTTAAAATATATTTATAATAATACTTTATATGGAACTAGTCTTCAAATAAATAATACTGATGAAAATTATATATCAAATGATCCTTTTCAAATTTTTAATTCAGAAGATATTTTCTTATTATCTATTATGAGAAGATTTTATTTAGGTCCATCATATAATTGTATTTTAAGAGACTTTTATAATAGTATTTGGAATTATTGGAAAGGAAAATATAATCTGTATTTTATTATAATTATTTTTTTGATTATTATTATTACTTTATTCTTTGCTTTTTATATTATTCCATTTATTTATAAATTAGATCAAGATATTTATAAAACTAAAAATATGCTTTCTATTATACCTAAAGAAGTTTTAGCTTCTTTGAGAAATATTTCTGTTTTATTAAATTTAAGTAATGCAATTAAACCTGCTACAACAACAAAGAAAAATGAAAAAGAAGAAGAAGAAAAAACCGAAGAATAAAAATTCAAAATCTTTTTATTAATATAATAATTCCTCTTATAGTTTATTTTATATTATATAATTTTTTTTATATTTTTTATAAAAATAAAAATTTAAAAAAAAAAAAAAAAAATTTTTAAAATTTATTTTAATTCAAAAATTTTTAAAAAAAGCATATGATAATGCATTTTTTACCAATGTTTCAAAGGTACTTTATTATGATCTTTATATTTATTACAACCAAAGCAAATAGCATCAACAATCCACCAAATAAATAAAATAATAAAACAAGCATAAACAGTTAAAGTAACAGTAATTCCCAAAGCATTTTTACTTCCTTCAATTGTTAAAACTTTAGCACAAATTAAACCACATAAAGTAAGTAAAATAATACAAAATAACATTTTAAATAATCCTTTAGCAACATTTCCAATAATTAAATGTCCAATACCAAAATTTGTTAATAATTCCCATAAAAATGAAGTTAATTGTTTATGTTGTTTATATGTACAATATGTTTCAGGATTATTTTTTCTTGGATCATTTACATAACCTTTTGAACAATAACATGTATCTCCTTCGTCATTACAAAAGTTTGGTTCTGGACAATTTGTTGCTGTACATTGTATGTTTATTGCTGTGTATAATGAATGTGATGATGTTGTTGATGTGTCTTGTTTTTTTATTTGGACTTTTTTTAATTTTAAATTCTTCATTATTGATATTGATTGGGAGAATAAAAGCATTATTAAGAAAAGTGCTTTCATTTTTTTTTTTTTTTTGATTAAACTAACTGTTTTTTTTTATTTAGAGAAAATAATTATTAATATTTTATTTTATATTTAATATGAATGTCTATATATTTTATATTTTTGGTTTTTTTTATTTTTAGGGTATTATTTATGATATTGATTTATTCTGATATTAATAAAAATTTATTTTTTAAATTGTTTTTACAATACATTCATTCTGAGTTATTCATAAAAATTATAATCAAAATTTTACAAAAGTTTATTTATTTAATTTATAGATTTTAAAATATGATTTTTAAAAAATAAAATTAGATTATATAAATATATATATTAATCTTATAATTATAATAAATAAAAGATATTTAATTAAAGTAAATAATAATATATATCTTTTTAAACAAGATAAAATAATTAATTTAAATTCACAATTAATAAATTATTAATAAACCAACAAATAAAAATTATTTTTATTTAAAATAAAATGTTTAATTGTTTAATCTTTTTCATTTCAATAATAATAAGAACAAAAGAAAAAGAAAATTTTAGATTAGTATTAGAAATATACAAACATGGAGCAATATCACCAAAAATAACTCAAGAAACAGAAATAAAAGATATTTTTGGAGAAAAATGGGAAGACAAAGATGAATTAACTTCAGTTGGTTTAAGACAAGAATTTTTAATAGGATATATAAATAAATTAAGATATATAAAAAAAAATAATTTTATTAATGAACAATTTGATCCAAGAGAAGTTTTATTTTATTCATTAAATTCAAATAAAAGTATATTATCATCATATGCTTTATCACAAGGTTTTTTTCCTCCTGAAACAGGTTTGACTTTAAATCAAAAACAAATTCTTAATGCAGTTCCTCCAATTGAGAGCAGATTATATGAAGGTGGTTCTGTTGGATTAGAAAATTTTGCTTTACCAAAAAAAATGTCTATTGTTCCTACTCAAATTATTTATGAAAATGACTTTTTAATTAGTTCTACTAATGAAAATTTATGTGAAGGGATTAAAAAAACTAAAAATAAAAAAGATTTTTGGAGTAAAGAAATGAAGGAAATTAAAGAAATAATTAATAAAACATATTCTGAATCAATTATTAAAGAAATAAAAGAAAAAGATAAAAATAATTTATTTAATGATTATGATAAAATTAAAGATATTTTAATTACAATATTAAGTGAATATTATGATGGGAGAAATATTGAAAAATTTAAAAATAAGGGTAATGTTACTGATTTAATAAATGATATTAAAAAATATTTATTATTTGATTATCAAAATAAAAATAATAAAGAAATAGTAATTCATAGTATTGCACCTTTTATGAGATGGATTATTGAATTAATGAAAATTAGAATTAAAAAAGATAAAGAAGGAAAAGAAAAAGAATTAGATTATAATTTACCAAAAATAATTTTAATTTCTTCAGATGATTCAATTTTTAAACCTTTAGAATTTATTATGAATATTTGTTTTAATATATCAATTGATTATTCTGATTTTGGTTCATATTTAAATTTTGAATTAAAGAAAGTAAATGAAACTTCTTCTGGTTCAAATATTAAAGATGAAGATTATGTTATTGAATATTATTTTAATGGTATTAATAAAAAAAAAATTTCATTTCCAGACTTTAAAAAAAAAATAGAAGAGTCAATTAAATCAGATAATGATGTAAAAAAATTTTGTAATTTTAAAGATCAAACAAATACACCAATATATAAAAATTTATATTTTATTATATCAATGGTACTTATAATAGATTTTATTTTCCTTTTAATATTGTTAATTAAAAAAAGTAAAAGAAAAAATGATTTAGATAAAATGTTGACTCATTCAAAGAATGAAGAAAATGAATTAGTTCCTTAAAAAAAGAAAATATCTATTAAAATAATTTCAAATAATTAAAACTAATAAATAACATATAACATAAATTTCAACAAATTATAATTAATTTTAAAATTTTTATATTTTCAAAATAAATCAAATTAAATAATATTTAATAATGGGAATTTGTGGTTGTACTTCAAAAGAAATTCCAATAGTTACTAATAAATTTACATTTGATATAGAAAATAATGAAGGAGGAAATATTCAAATAAAAGTAAAACATAGTGATTCATCAATTAAAGTAAATTCAACTGATGTTGTAAAAAAGACTGATTGTGATTTAAACTCAAATAAAAAACCTGAAATTAATGGTCCACAATCAATTATAAAAATCGATAATAAAACAAAATCAAATATTACAAAAAATAACAATGGAAATAATGATAATCTTAAAGTTAATAATAATAAAAATAATAAATTAAAAATAGTAGAAAATAAAAAAAGAAGTATAAGTAATCGTGAATTACTTGATTATAATGAAATAAAAGAAGATAAAAAAGATTCAAATCCAAATAATTTAAAAATAAATGAAATAAAAAAAGTAATATTTAATACAAATGTAAAACCAAAAGAAAATAATAAACTAAAAGAAGAAAAGGATAAAAAATATCAAAGAAGAAATAAAAAATCAACAACATTAGTCGAAAAAAGTAGATTAGAATCAAAATTTCAAGAAGAAATGAAATTATGTGTTTTAAGTCAGACATTAATTAAAGAAGAAAAAGGAGATCCTTCAAAAAAATATAAAATAATAAAAAGATTAGGAGATGGTTCTTATGGAACAGTTTATTCAGTTGTAAATAATCAAACTGGAATGTCTGCAGCAATGAAAAAAATAGAAAAAGTAAAAGAAAATGAAATAGATGATTTAGAAATAAAAAATGAAATTGATATATTAAAAAATTTAGATCATCCAAATATTGTTAAAATATATGAATTTTATGATACTTTAACTGATTTTTACATAGTAACAGAATATTGTAAAAGAGGTGAATTATATGGTTATATTAAAAATCATTATTCAGAAAATCAATTAGCAGTTTTATTCTATCAAGTTTTTTCTGGATTAAGTTATTTACATGAAAGACATATTTTACATAGAGATTTAAAATTAGAAAATATTATGATATCAGATATTGAAGAAGATATAAAAACAAAAGAAAATTATTTTTGGATAAAAATAATTGATTTTGGTACTGCTAAAATATTTAAAAAAAATAAAAATGAAAAAGCAGTTGTTGGATCATCATATTATATTGCACCTGAAGTTTTAAAACAAAAATATAATGAAAAATGTGATAGTTGGAGTGTTGGTGTTATATTATATATGTTAATTGTTGGAAGAGCACCTTTTGATGGTAAAAATGATGATGAAATTATTGAAAGTATTAAAATTGGAGATTATAATAAAAATCATCCTAAATTACTTTCAAGAAGTAAAGAAGTTCAAAATTTAGTTTCTTGTTTATTAGAAAGAAAAATAAATAAAAGATTATCTGCTTTAGATGCTTTAAATCATCCTTTTTTTACTAAATTTAATGGTAGAGCTTTATTTTCTAATTTTAATGAAAGTGAAATACAATCTTATATTGATAATTTACTTAATTATAAATTTCAAAGTAAATTTCAACAATTAGTTCTTGCATTTGTTGTTCATAATATTCCTCAAAGTAATGAAACGAGAATAATATTAAAATTATTTAGATATTTTAATACAAAAGGAAATTGTAAATTAACAAAGGAAGAATTAATTATTGGATTATATAAATTTAGAGATAAAAATATTGTAAATGAATCAATTGATGATATATTTTTAATGTTAGATGGTGATAATAATGGTTATATTGAATATGAAGAATTTTTAAGAGCTTGTATTGATAAAAATACAGTATTGAATAATGAAAATTTACAATATGCATTTAAGTTCCTTGATATAGATAATTCAGGAATTTTAACTGTAGATAAAATTATGAAAGTTTTTGTTAAAAAAGGTAATCAAACTTTAAAAGATATTTTTAAACATAGTATTGAAGAAGTTGATAAAGATAATGATGGTATTATTAATTTTAATGATTTTAGGGAACTTATGCTTAGGGTTCAATAAAAAAAATATATATTTTTTTTATTATTTCTGTTCAATATAGAATTTTATTTATAAATGTTGATATAAAACTGTTTTTGTTATTTTATAAGTTTTTCTATGTAATTATTAAACATATATTATTTTATTAATTGATAAGTGAAAAAATATTTTTAAATTTTAAATTATTTTTGGGTTAAAATTTTAATAATAAAAATTAATTGATATCTTTATAAAATAATATAATTTGTTCTTATATTTTTATTAATTTAAATGAACTTTAAAAATATTATAATTCATAAATATTTCAAATTAATTTTTAATATATAACAAATTTAATATCATAAATAAAATTCTTTATTTTTCTCAATGATATCTATTTTTTTACTATGAAAATTTAAAAATATAGTTATCATTGATCATTTATTTTTTTTAATATAATACACGATTATCATTTACATGTTTATTTAAATTATAATTTCAATTATATTTTATTATATCTTTGAATTTATACTTTATACTATATATTTTTCTTTTGTTTTTTTATTTCTAAATTTTTATTTTTATCTTGATAAACATTTGTTGAATTATTATACTTACTATTTATTCCTTCAAATGAAATATTATGAATGTCATCATCAAAAAAATTTTCATGAATATCAAAATTTTTCATATAATCATTTTTTTTTTCATTTAGTATATTTTGAGAAATAGTAGTATTTTGAGGTAAATTTAATGTATTGTAATTTAAATTATTTTGTTCAAAAAAATCTATATTTAAATTAAACTTATTTGGTATATACTTTAATTCTTCATTTTTATTTAAAATTTTCTCATCAATATTAATTTTATTAATTAATGTTTTCATATTTTTTTCATTTCCATAAATCTTTTCATAATCTTTTAATGTGAAAGTTTCTTTAACAATTCTATTATTCATATTTATTATATTTTTATTTATAAAATCATGAATTGATTTAGAACAAGTTATACTTAATCTATCTTTTTGGTCTACTATTACCAGAAAAATTTCTACGTCACATAATAGTGATAATTCCATTGCTTTTTTTATTAAACCTTTCTTTCTTTTATAATAAGTTATTAAACTAGAAGTTTTATTTTCGATTTTAGATATTTTTATTTTTTTTTTTCCTAAATTTTTCTTTTTAGATTCCATTTTTAGTTTTTTTTTATATACACAATTTGAAACAATCTTTAAATATAATATTTTAATTTAATTAATCCCGAATTTTTCTAAATATAGGATTTTATCAATATAAATAATAAATATCATTATCTCTAAAACTGTTTTATTAAAGTAATATCACTAAATCATTAATTAATAAAAGGATTTAATAACATTAATTTCTAATTAATTTGATACATCCCTTTTTTTCTTAGAATAGATTACATTATATTATATTTTATACCATATTAAGTAACATCATTGATAAAAAATAAAAAATAAAAATGCAATCAAATGCATTTGAATATTAAACAAAGACAATATATTATGATATCAATATTCTTTAATAATTTTCATATTTTTTATAAATTAAATAATCTATCATTTAATAAAATTTATTATTAACCAATTTTAGAATCTAAAAAAATTTCAATTAATCAAAAATTTCATTTTAAGAAAAAATTTAATATTTAAATAATATTTTTAAATTAATAAATATAACTTTTATTGATAATTTTTTATGGATAAAAACAAATAATAAAAAACAAATAGAAAAAAGATTCAATTATATAATTTTTATTAAACATTACGTCACTACATAAAAATCAAAGTGTGAAAGTGAAAAACAATTAATAAATACATTAATTTAATTATTAAAAATAAAACTAAAAATGTTTTCCTTTTTTTCCAAAAGTAAAGAATCAAATAAAATAAAATTAAGAACTCCAAAAATAAAAAAAAGAAAAAAAATTCCTATACCAAAATTAATAATACCAAAAGAAAAAAGATCCAAAAATCCAAAAGACCAAGAATCAAAAAAAAAAGAAGAACAAAATAAAAAAGAAGAAATAAAAAAGGAAGAAGAAATAAAAAACGAAGAAGAAATAAAAAAAGAAGAAGAAATAAAAATCGAAAACCCAAAATTAAAAGGTGACTTAGAAAAAATAATAGGAACAATAATATGTCATTCCCCAATATCATTATATGATCACGACGAAAAAAAACTCCAATTAAAAAAAGAAGACTTAATCCCAGAAAATCTCTACAATAAATTTTATACAAAATACATAAAAAATTTTGAATTTCCAAAAGAAAAAGATGATTATAGACCATCATATGCAAATAATCAATATGGAGGAATGGATTTTCCAGATGAAAAAACAGCATCATTATTAAGAGGAATGGGTTGGGATTTAATAAAAGATATAGGAAAAAAAATCTTATCTGGAAATTTTAATTTAACTCAAGTATCAATACCAATTAGAGTAATGATTCCAATTACAATATTACAACATGTTTGTAATGGACATTTTAATTATCCTTTATATTTAAATTTAGCATCTTTAACTAATGATTATGTTGAAAGAATGAAATTTATTATTGTTGCTACTTTATCTTGTTGGTTTAAAAGTTCTGTTGTTTTAAAACCATTAAATCCTATTTTAGGTGAAACTTATGAAATGATTTGGGAAGATGGTTCTCATGAATATGTTGAACAAACTAGTCATCATCCTCCTTGTTCTAATTTTATTATATTTGGTCCTAATAATAATTATATTTATTGTGGTTATTTAAATTATACTTCTAATGCTTGGATTAATTCTTTTAAATTAAAAAATACTGGAAAAAGATATATTAAATTTAAAGATGGTACTCATGTCGATTTTAATTTTTCACTTGATAATTATTCTAATACTTTCTGGGGTTGTTTTAGACATGAAATTATTGGTCAAATGGAATTTAATGATATTACTAATGGAATTAATTGTAAATTTAATTTAGGAAGTGATACTAATAAAAAATTAAGTGATTATTTTATTGGAGAAATTAAAGATAAAGATGGTAATGTTGTTTCTAAATTTAATGGTTCTTATTTATCTCATATTGATTTTGATGGAATTAGATATTGGGATATTAGAAAAAATATTGATATTGAAGCTTATCCTATTAAAGATCAAATTCCTTCTTCTAGTATTTATAGAGTTGATAGTCAATTACTTTATGAAAGAAAAATTGAACAAGCACAAGAAGAAAAAAATAAATTGGAAGAATTACAAAGACATGATAGAAAATTAAGAAAGGAATTTATGGAAAAAAATAATAATGATGAAGTTAATAAAAATTAATTTTCTTTTGTTTTAAAAAGTAAAATTATATTTTTTTATAAATTCAAATAATAAAAAAAATTATTTTTTAATTTTTTTTTAATATTATAAATATTTATATTTTAAATATATACAAATTTATTTTTTATTATTATAATTATTCAATATTTTTATCATATGTAATTTGAAATATTTCTCTTCCCATTTTAAATATTATTGTTTTATTTAATTCAATTTTATTATCTGAATAAACCCAAATTTCACTTTTTGGATCTTTTAAAATCCAATAATTAAAAACTTTATCATATATTAATAAAGATAATTTTTTTTTTCCAGGAATTTTTAATTTACCACTTTCTCCTATTGTAATTGGAGAATCTTTTTTATTAAATGTAAATATAGTTTCATCAATTTTTTCCATTGCTTTTCTTAATAAACTAATTTGAATTATATTATCTTTTAATTGTATTAAAATATAATAATTTATTGAACAACCAAATTGAATAATAATATTATTTATTATTTTAACTTCATTTTTTTGAATATGAAAAACAATTAAATTAAAATTAATTTGTTCTTTTTTTTCAGTTTTTAATCTTCTAATATTTTTAAAAAAGAATTTTCCTAAAATTTTATCATAAAAAATAGCAAAAATAATTTTTGAAAAAATATCTTTTTCATTATTTTCATTATCATCTTTAATATTTAAAACAAAATCATTAATAATTTTCCCATTAAAATGAGCAACAGATCCAAAAAAAACAAATCCATCTTTATTATTTCTTAAACCATTTTTTAATCCATTATAATCAATAAATAATTTTTTATTAAAAAGTAAATCTCCTTCAACATCAATCATACTTATAATAGAAAAATTAATTGGACTTTTAGTAGATGAAATATAAAATTCTTCATCATCTTCAGTAAAATTTTGATAAAAATGATTATCATTAAATGAAAAATCATCATCTCCAATTGTATTTATATTATTTATTACTATTTGATTTTTATTTTTTAATAATGTTGTTTTTTGAATACTTTTTTTTGTTGATTTTATTATTATTGGATTTACTTTTTTTTGTTCATTATTTAAGTTAATATCAGTATTTTTTATTTTTTCCTCAATACAACAACAATAAGGCTATTAAGGTTATTTTATTTTAATTACAAAAAAAAATGACATTATTGTATTTTCTATTTATTTTATTAGTTTTATTATTTATTTAGTTAAATTATTTTATAATATTTATATTAGATAAAGTATAATTTCAATTATATAATAATATATTGATTCTTATTTATAAAAAAATTAAACTCATATACATATACATCTATTACTTTCTCTTTTTAATTTGATTTTTTCAAATTTTAATTTTTATATTTTATGTACTATCATAATCTAATAAAGTTAATTTTGTTTTTCCTGTTTTTGAAGTTAATATACTATTATCTTTAACATCATTAGAATCATCTAATTGAATAACATTACTAAGACTTAATTTTTCTTTCTTAAAAATACTCTTTCTTTTAGTTTTATTATTATTTATTTTTTTTTTAATTACTTTATTTAGAATTTGTGAAGAAGTAGCAGTTAATTTTCTATTACTATTGTTTTTACTTTCAATACCATCTAATTTATAATGATGTGATGGTCCTCTATGACTCATATTAATTAATTTTATTTTAAAATCATATTCTTCATTTTTTCTATTTAAAGGAATTGTAGGACAAATTACTGTTTTTACATTTTTATTATTTCTGATTTTTTTTTCCTCTTTTGTTGTTTTTATTTTATGTATTATGTGAGTTTTATTTATTAAATTTTTTACTATTTTTCTTAACATCAATAAACCTAATTTTGATTTCTTTGTTTTATTATCAAATAAAATACTATTATTTCTTTTAATATTAAATTTGGGATGATATATTTTTAATTTTTTCTCTGAAATGATTTTTTTTACTTGATAAATTGGTTTTATATCTTTTAAATTTTCTAAGGATTCAAATTCATATAATGAAAATTGCATATTTAAATTAAATGTAGATACATTTTTAATTTTTATTAATTTATTCAATGTTAATCCTATTGTTAACTTATGAATAATACATACTTCATAATTTTCACAATTAATTTTATATAATTCTTCTTCTTTTTTTCCATTTATTCTCATCTGTTCTTTTTTTTTGAAATTTGAGATTATTTCATTATTAATTTTATTTAATAAAAAACTTCTTATTAAATTTGCTTTTTTATTTCTCATGATTGTTATTCTTTAATATATTCATATAAATTAAATTTATTAATTTTATTTATTTTTTATTAATAAAATAATCATAATTCAATTTATTAGAAACTATTTTTTTAATTATCAAAAAAATTTAATTAAATATTAAATTTATTAAATATAGTATAAATTATGTCAATAATTATACATAACATATTATGTTAAAAAATCAAATTAAATTAAGTACCTTTTATTACTTCTTTATGCTTTTGGAAATTTCTTAATTGAATTAAAAAGCCAAAATTAATATCAACACAACTTCTTTTTTCCTTAACAAAATTAATAGCATTATCAGAATCCATATGAAATTTCCACATTAAATAAGCACAAACTAAAGCAGGTGCTCTTGAAATTCCTTCAGCACAATGAATTAAAATTTTATTATTTTTATTATTTGAAATTTCATCAACAAAAGTAATAAATTTAAGAATAGAATCATTAATATTAATATTGCCATCATCTCTTAATTCAATTTGATAATATTTAAATTCTTTAAAATATAAAGGAAAAAAAGTTTTACTTCCTCCAGCACAATTAATTATATGAGTAAAGTTATTTGATATTAAAAATGAATAATCAAGTGTTGGTCGAAATCCACTTATATAAATATTTTCTATTATATGACTGCAGTCTATTGAAGAAACGCTACAAGATAATGAAATTATTTTTTCGTTTTTTTTTTTTGGAATTGATACTTTTAATCCTAATTTATTTTTTAAATTTTTCATATTTTTTTATTTATATTTTTACTTAATTAGAATAAATATTCTTTTTTGATAATTCACTTATTAAATCTATACTATTTTTAACTAAATTTTATTTAATTTATTTTTTATCTTTTTTTTTGTTTATTTAAGATAGGATTGATGAATTTTTAATTTTTTGGTTTTTGGCTTTTAATTCTTTATGAAATCTTTATACTATATTTAGTATGATTTTTCCCTTTTTTAAAACATATAAAACATTTTATAAAAGTTCTTTTTTAACTTTAAAAATTAATCTTATTTAATATTTATTTTTCAAAAAACAATTCTTTTTAAAAATGAAAAAAATTTAATAGTTTTAAATTTATATTTTAATTTATTTCATTATTATTACAAATATTTAAATTAAATTTATATTATAGTTAAAGGAATCGTTTTATATATATTTGATTTTGATTTTATTATATTTAAAGAAATTATAAAAGTATTATAAAAGAAATATGAAAAAAATATGATTTTCTTATTTTCCTTAAATTATTTGATTGTACTCCAATAAACTTCCTAATGGGTTATTATTTGATAGCTTTATATTTTCAAATAAATATTTGATTTATTAAGTAATAAAGAATATTCAAATTAGATAATTCTATATATGAAAAAATAATTTGTTAATTTTTTATAAATATTTTTTTTTAAAATAAAAATAATTTAATGAAAATAAGGACTTGAAAAAAAGAATAAAAAATGAAAAAGAGATTAAAATTTTATGAAACACAAATAAATAAAGATAAAACTTTATTTAACAATTAATTTAAATTTATCAAATAAAAATTATATTATATTATATTATATTGAATATTAATACAATATCCCATTGTTATATAAAGTGATATATTAAATTAAAAAAGAAAAATACTTTCAAATCGAAATAATAGCATTTACAAATTTTGATTAAATTTAATAATAGTTTGAGAATTTATAAAAGGATTAATTCTATCTACAATTTTATCACTTTTTGGAAAAAATTTACTAGTATTATCTTTCTTATTTTTAAAAGTAGATAAATTAAAAGAAATTTTAGACCAAGTATTTTTAGATAAATTTCTTGTACTTTTATAAGATTCATTTTTATAAAAACTAACACCAGAATTTTTTTTTTCTTCAAACCCAGAACAAAAAATAACTGGACTATTTTCAACAATTATTTCTCCATATATTTTAATATTTTTAGTTGAAGAAGGAGCAAAAGATTCAGTTTTTCTATGAATAACATGTAAATTTGATTGAGATTTAAAAGTAGAATTTTTATAAAACGAATTTTCCTTTTTTTTAGGTTTTTTCTTTTTAATTATTAAATTTTTAACAAATCCTCTTAAATAATTCAATGAAGATTTTATTTTTCCTTTATTATCATTATCATTTATTAATTTAGTTTTATTTCTTTTAATAGTTGTATCTAAAGATGATTGTTCTTCAAAATTATTATTTACATTATTTAAATTATTTAAAAAATTTTGATTCTTTTTTTCTGATATTATTATTTTATTTATTTCTTTAAAAGCTTCAAAATAAGGGGTTTCATTTTCATTAATATTATCATATTTTATTAAATTTGAGTCACTGAATTTTCTTAAAAATTCTTTGCTTTTTACAGGTGAATATTCAAATTGATTTTCTATAATAATATTAATATTATTGTATATATCATATAATTCAATTGGTGATTTTGAATTTATTAATGTTTTTGAATTTTTAAAATCAGAAATTTCAGATGAAATTTTCAATAAAAGTATTGTCCTTATTGTATTTGCTTTTTTTTTATTATCCATATTTTTTTTTTGTTAATATTTTTTTTAAAAATTATAATTATAGATATAATTAATATATTTTTTCATTGTATAGAATTTATAAAATAAATCAAATTTATTATTTATTTTATTTAAAATTACTATTAATTTAAATGATTTATTTACGAATTAAAAATAATAAAAAAAAACATATTTTTCATTAATATGTTAAAGAACCATTTTCTAATAAAAAATATAACTATAAAATTAAATGTTTTTTATTTTTTATATTATTTGAAATGTTTAATTTTATTTTTCAAAAATTATTAACAATTGAAAGAAGATATATTATTCCTATTTAAGATAAGTCAAAAAAGAAATAAAACAATTTTTTCTTTATTTTTAAAATCATTTATTTGTAAATATTAATATTATTATATAATTAATTATAAAATTTTAATTATTTTTAATTTAGAGCTCATAAGTATAATTCTCAAAATGATTAAAAAATTAATTTTGAAAAACTATTTATATTTTTATCTTATGTATTTTTATTAAAAAATTCATCTTTGAATGATAATTATACATTAAATAATGATTTATTGGGAAAAATATTAAAATTATTAAAAGATGTTCTGTGAATACAGTAATAATTTTAAATTAAAAATACAAATAAATTTAGTCATAATGATAATTATTAATAATTAATTATTTTAATATAATAATAATTTATTTAATTATATTAAAACTATTGATGGGAAAACAATCCTTTTTTCTAAATATTCTAAAGATTAAATTAAATTTACTTATCTTAATTAATCAATTCTCATTTAAAGATAAATCTGAAAAATCATTTTGATTATTTTTTATAATTTTTAAATTATGAGAATTTCTTTTTTTTTCTATTTTATCTTTCCTTTTATTGGAAAGATCTTTTATATTTATTTCCTTATTAATTATTTCATTATAATTTAAACAAATTGAAGAAATATCATTTAAATTAATATTATTTTCTTTTGCAATTTTTTCATCTTCTTCATCTTGACTTTCTTCTTCAGAATAATAACTATCAATTTTTTCTTTATCATCTTCGTTAATATATCTTTGTTCACAACATTCTTCCCAAGTCTTTTTATATAAAGTATAATTATTAAATTCAAATAAATTAATTTTTTGTAAATTTGAATCAAAAAAAAGTAAATTTTTTCTATCAAAATAAATAAATGGAATTTGATATTTTTTACAAAAATTTATTGTTTGAATTTCTTGATTATAAATAGATAAAATAAATAATACATGAAAATCAGTTATTTTTAAATTTGGAAATATATAATTAAATTTTTTCAATATAAATTTCTTTTTAATACCTAAATTTTTAATTATTTTTTTTATTTGATAAATTTTTTTATTAATTGAAGTTTGAATAACACATAAACTTATTTTATTTAGTGATTGTTTCAAAATTGAAAAATCAAAATCTTTTCCATTATAGTTTTCTTGGAAAAAAAGAAAATTATTTCCTTTAAAATCCTCATTTAAATAATTATTTTTAAAAAAATTTATTTTTTTATTATTTTCTATATAATTATTAATTTCCTTCTCATTCATATTTTCATAATTTTCTTTATTATTATTCAAAATACTATCAATTTTGTAAACTTTATTATAAAAATTTCCAAAAATAGTACTGTTATTTTTTATCAAAATTTGTATTGCTCTTTCCTCTATTCCTCCCTGAATAAAATTATCCAAATTATTAAATAATGATATATCTAAAATATTAATAATTGAACTTTCGCATATTTCGTTTGTTATTTTTTTACTTAATTCATTTTTAAATTTTATTTTAATTATATTATTCCTTTTTAATTGTCCAAATTTAGTAATA
>JAEEGK010010872.1_pt1 | contig 20927 bp, 12 predicted proteins | sample 8958771 | NCBI WGS metagenome assembly JAEEGK01 (sample SAMN16246547, study PRJNA631951) | gut metagenome | biome: gut microbiome; feature: rumen; material: SC-attached | host: Bos | place: Iran: Karaj | collected 2018-10
GCCTGTAAATTTCAAATTCCGATACTGCTTTTGCCTTGGCAGTTTCATGGCTAATCGTCCCATTCCCAATAAAAGCTGGGCGGCCCGATACTTTCAGCAACTCGTCAAGTTTGTCAACCCACTCCTGCATCTTCATGGGAATTTGCTGTAATGCTTGAATCTCGGCAAAATCCAAATACTGCGAAACTATCAGGTTGAGGAAGTTCAATTCCTGTTCCGTCAGATAGTTCTTCGCAATCTGAACATCATCTCGTGTGATATAGTTGCCTTTGAAATTGGTCATACCAACCATAGGTTTCTCAGCATCCACGCGCTCATAGATGACCTCTGCCGCAGTATGCTGGTGGGCTGCATAATGTAACTTGTTTTGAACAGTTGCAAAAAAGTTCTTGGTGCAATCTGATCGCACATCATAGTCAATACTTGTGGCAAAAATATCGGTCACTTGCTGATAAAGGTTTCGTTCACTGCTTCTAATGTCACGAATCCGCTGCAAGAGTTCCCGAAAATAACGGCTTCGGTTGCCTTTCAGTCTGTCGTCATCCAATGTGTAGCCTTTCTGAATGAACTCGTGCAGGTGGACCGTAGCCCATTGTCTGAATCTCGTGGCGACTTGTGATTTCACTCGATACCCAACTGCTATAATCATATCAAGATTATAGTGGCTGATGTTTCTTTTCACGCTGCGTTTTCCCTCGTTTCGAACTAACAAATATTTTTTGTGAGTTCGATTTTCATCCAGTTCGCCCTCCGCGTAGATTTGGTTGATATGGTGACTGATGTTTTGCTGTGAGGCATCAAACAATTCGGTCAATTGTTCGGCAGTGAGCCAAACATCATCTCCTTCAAAACGGACATTCACCCGACTGACACCATTGTCATCTTGATATATCAGGAAATCTTGACGTTTGATGATTTCAAGGTTATTGTTATCGGTTGGTTGGGATTTCATGGTTCATGTATTTGTTATGGGAAGTTTAACACTGATTTTGTAGAAATTGCGGAACCATTTGATTTCTGAACAAAGATCTAATAATTTGCCATCGAATGTGGTTACATCTTTGCAAGTGTCAATGGAAATGTCTTGGCGTTCTTCCTCTGAAAGAGTATCATCGTTTTGGAACACAACTGGTTCTGGATAAATGATAAGGCACTTTATTTCTTCGGAATAGGCTTTAGTAATCGACAGCTTTTGCAAGATTTTCCAATCCCTTGCATAACCGCTTATCTCGCGAATATCATCGATAATGCCACGATTTGAGTAATCGTAATGCGGCTTGTACTTGGCATCAATGATAAGGCACTCATCCTTTTTGATGAAATCAACCGCAGTGCCGCAATGTCCTTTGACCTGAAATTGAATTTGCCCGGGATAGGCCTTTTCCAATTGACTGAACACCCACATTTCATACAATCGCGACATGTCAATCCAAAATGGAGGAGTGCTGTGCTGTTCTTGGCTTGCTTCGCTAATGGAATAGTCGAACCGGCGCAAGAGCATTTTGGCAACCCGTATGGCTTCCTTGTATTCCTTGAAGAGTTTGTTGGTCGACAGTTTTTGCACTTGATAGGGTTCGATTTCGTCAGAAATACCATCTAACCTATTTTTCAATTTGGACAATCGGGATTGTATTTCAAAATAAGAGGATTGAACCTTCAAACTCTCGTAATTGCCGATGATTCTATCCGCAAAAAGCAATGCCTTTTTCAAAAGTCGGTTTTCGGGAATGTCGTCGGTGTATTCTTGAAATTGGCAAAACACTCGGTCGGAACGCTGTTGGAAAACATTATTTTGGAGATGTTTGGTGAACAAAAGCCTACCTTTTACCTTTGTTTTCAAGTTTTCCTCACGAATAACGTAATCCTTTTTCAGTCCTCGTTTGACAAGGCGGTCAAGCAAGGAAACGAAATGCAAAACCAAAAGTGGTGTCAATTGGTTGAGCTGTTCATTAGTTTCAATGGTAGGTTCGTCAAACTGGATGCCGTAGCATTGGGCAAAGTAATCCGATTCGTTCTTGGTGTCAACCTCCAAAGCCGCCAAAAACATGGTCACAAAGTCTATGTTTTTCATCTTTGGAGTAACGATAACAGCCAATTCGTTTTTGACGAGCCACGAAGCGCCAATGTAATAGGATGCAGTCCAATTGAAAACTCCCAAATATTTTGGCGTTTTAGGAAAATCAGGCTCCGTAAATTTCAGACCAAGCCCAATAAGATACTCCATCTTTTCGGAATAGTCACGACCATTACCCCAGCCTTTTGGATTCACGAAAGGTTGGTGCTCTTGCAATTGAATAGTATCCTTCGGCTTATTATTCATTGTTTTCAATGGTATCGCTTTGCGATTCGGGCTTATACGTATTCACAAAACCAGCAATTGACGTATCTGAACTAATGGTTTTGACATTGACGATGTTGTCTTTGATATATTCGTTCAATAGTGGCAAAATCTCATATTGCCATTTTAGAGTCAATTCGTTTTCGTCTTTTGCAAAGAAATAGCTGTGGCCAACCATCAAATCGTCAAAATCCATGTCAATACGGTTCTTTTTGAGAAACGATTCAACTGATTTGAATAGTTCAACAGCTGTTGGAATAGAATTTTGTTCGACCAATTCTATTTCAGCTTTCAATGTCACAAACGCGAACCTGCGCCGCACGGCATAATCGATGTTGCCCACACTGCGGTCGGTGGTGTTCATAGTGCCAATGATATAAAGGTTGGAAGGAACGCCAAACGACTCTTTGGAATAAGGAAGCGTCACCTTGATTGGATGGTCTCCTCCAAGACGCTTGTCGGCCTCAAGTAGCGTAACCAATTCACCAAAAATCTTTGAGACATTGCCACGGTTGATTTCGTCGATGATGAGAACGTAGTTTTGCGGGGTTTCGTCGTCAACTTTACCTGTAATTATATCATTGATAACGTCAACTTTAATTGTTCCGTTATAGTCTGGTTTGCCATACCTGGGTGTAAAATAAAAAGCGTAAATGCTTTGTTGGCTTAGGTTTTTGTCATAAAGTTTCGAAATAGGAATTAAGTCGCCTGTATACAACCACTCAACTTTCCTGAATTGACACATGTCGATAGGCGCATCTTTGCGAAATTCATAATCCCCAGCAATTCGAGCAATGGCTTTGACCGATTTTGTTCCATCTGATATAAGGATAATGTCTCCAATTTGCATCCATTGCTTGAAAACTTCCATCGCAAAGGCACCCCAAGTGTCATCAAGGGCTTTGAAATCTTCTCTCGTTTTGCATTGGCTGAAATCTTTGTCTCCACCCCAACCCAATCCAACTACATTGTTTTCAAGGCAATAATCGAAGATTTCGGCATCATTTTTACCTTTCTCGCCCAATGACATTTTGAACACTCTGGTTTTTGAGAAATCGATTTTTTCGGACTTCTTTTCTGTAATGATGCTTTTAGCATTTTCACACATTGTCTTAAAAATGCCAGGTTCGATTTCGTATAAAACTTGTTCGTTTACCGTCTTTGGCTTAATTCCTTCAACAAAATCCTCATAATCCATTGATTGATGGAAGGTGCAGAAACCGATACGTCCTTCTTTTTGAAGTTCACCATAGCGTTTCATGACATCTTCATGCTTTTCGGGTATTGTTTCTCCACAAATGCTTAATGCCAAAGCAGCCGTGTTATAGGTTTTTCCTGTACCAGGAGCACCTTGAAGGATGATGTTTTTCTTTAGATTTAAAATGTCTTTATAAAGTGTCATGTGAAGTGAACTTTTGTCTTTTTTATAATAGTTACCAAATATTTTGCTTATGGCTTCTTCTCCTGTAATAGGAAAAAGAGTACCCCACCAAGTACCTTTGGGCATTTTGGGTGCTTTACCATGGAACAAGGTGTCTTCTGGTTTATTTAGTTTTTCAAAAAAAAGTTTTCCATTCTCCTCGTCTTTTCCAGTAATTAATGAGACTTGGTATATTGTCAAATCATTATTGCCACCATATCCATGAAATGCCAAATAGTCTCCTTTTTTAACTTTTTTGATGTTTTTCCAAGCATTCTTTGCTCCTTTTGAGTCATCTTCTTTGTCCCAACCAATTTGCCAACAATTATCATTGTTAAAATCTTCAAGTTTATTCGTTTTACCTTCATCCCATTTAATTCCTCCAGACCAGAATGATACATCTTTATCATTTTCCATACTATTATTAAAAGCGCTAAATGAAATCTCAGGAAATGATTTATCTCTTATTTCTCCCGATGCAATTTTACCTTTTAATAATTGTAACAAACTTAAATATGACGCTTCATCGTGAACATCCACATCTACACCATTCTTCTTTAAATAATCAATATTTCTGCTGTCTAAAGCAATATACTCATATGCCTTACACCAAAACAAAGGCATTGTGCATTCCGCTCTTCTAGAAGCAATATTGCAATAGTCAAACCATAACTTCAATTTCTCATTCATGATTGCATCGTATGCTTCCCACAAACTATTACAGCTTTCTTTGAGCGCTTCCCAATGGTAAAAAAACATTCTTGCATAATTCAACACAGGAACTCCATCAAAATCAGAGGGGACCTCTGCTTTAATATCAAACTGCTTTTTTATTCTATCCAATATTATTATCCTGTTGCTTTGCGACAAACTACCTCGATTAAAGATGCCCATAAATGAAAAAGGGTCAATGTCATCAATTTTTTTCGTTTTATCTTGCAAATGAAGATAATTTGAAAAGTCTTGCAATCCATCTTTGGAGAAAACAAAGCTAATCAAATCAGCTCTATTATTCTTATATTCGAGTAGTTTCTCTGCCAATTCTGTGTAAAATGGTATCCATGTAAACCTGCTTTTCTCTTCGTTTTTCATCATGTCTTTCATTTGTTTAATTCTGTTATAAGACGAGGCTTCAAAATTACAAAATAATTCGATTGGTTATCTGTTTTCACCCCACCATCCCCAAAATCACCTCTGGCGCAATGCTCATCTCAGTAACCGCACAAAGGCCCGTCCCCATATCTTTCAAGCTGGCGCCTAACAGATAGACTTTGTCGTCGATGATCAGGAAACGGTCATGGTTGCGGTGTGGTAGTTGGATGAATTCAATCTCTGGATATTGGGCGTTGTGCTTTTGCAAATCAGTGAGAAATTGCTCGTTATAGCGGGTGTAGATGGTCGCTGAAACGCCGTCTTCTCGCTTTGTGAACATGGAAAGCACCCGGTCGTCCATATAATTGTCGATAAGGACGATTCTTTGCTGGGCGCTTCTAACGAGATCGGAAATATAGGTCCAAGCATCCCAGACGCAGCCTGTAGGGAAGACTTGCTCGGGAAGGAGTTTTGGGGAGATTTCTTCTATTCTTTCAAGAATAACACCTATCTTCTCATCAGTTTCTATTTGGTGCTGCTCAATATTGAATATGCGTTGGATAATCTGCATGTTGTGATTGACAAGTTGCGGAATTATGGTAAAAGCGCGCATGATGCGGATGTTGACTTCCACAGCAGTATCAGACCTTAATACGCTGCTGAGCATGGCGATGCCATTGCGGGTGAAAGCATAGGGCAGATATTTTATATTTTGACCTCGTCCGCTCTTTGAGGTAACAAATTGTGACCTCAAAAGCGCCTCTTCATCGTTTAAGGTCGCAAATTGCGACCTTGAAGAAATTTCATTTTCGTTTAAGGTCACAATTTGTGACCTTAAACGACTTGCTTCCTCTTTAGTTAGTTGGAACATAAAATCCGTTGGAAAACGATTGATATTACGTTTTACCTGCTCGTTCAATCTCTTGGTTTCAACGCCATACAACATCGCCAAGTCGGAATCAAGCATTACCTGTTGGCCTCTTATTACACGTATCAGTGATTCTATATTAATGTTGTCGTTGCTTTTGATGTCACAAATTGTGATTTCAAGTTTTGTGTTGGTTTCTTTCTTTGCCATATTCTTATTGTTTTACTGATTATACCGCAAAGAAATACCTTTTGTCAAGACAAAGCCGTTGAATAAACGTTTGTAGTCGACAGCAGTCGTTTGTTGTCGTTTGCTGTCGGATATGTTGTTGTAAATGAATAAGAAGCGTAATGATTTAGCAGGGTTTCCAAATCCGCCCACTGCAACTGTCACTTTCAGCACCAGTCACCGAAGACAGCACATTGGTCTTGCCTTCCATGCGAAGCAGCCCAAGGAAAGCAAAGACCAAAGCCTCCTTGTAGTCGATGATCATCTTTTCGGGAATAACGACTTCATGTGAACTACGGGCTTGAAGGCGCTCCATAAGGAACTTGTTCCTCGCACCGCCACCGGTGACGAGAATCTTTCCCTTGGGCAGATGACTCACTCCCAATGCGATTTGCAAGGCGATGTGCTCCACAAAAGTGGCCAACAAATCTGGCACGGAGAGACCTCGCAAGAGCTCCTTCTGGTTCGCCTCGAAGAACTCTCTTCCCAACGACTTGGGCGGATACAGCCCATAGAAAGGATGCTTGTTCAGCTGTTTCAGCAGCGTAATGTCGACCTCACCGCTACGGGCCAGCTCGCCATCACGGTCGTAGGGTAGGCCTTTCATTTGGGCTAGATAATTAAGGGCTTGGTTGGCAATGCAGAGGTCGAAGGCAATGCGCTTGCCGTCTTCGTCATAGGAGACGTTGGCAATGCCGCCGATGTTGAGGCAGATTTCATAGTCGCCGAAAAGCAACTTGTCGCCAATGGGAACGAGTGGTGCACCTTGTCCGCCCTTGCTGACGTCCTCGCTGCGAAAGTCATTGATGACGGTGAAACCGCAAGCCTTGGCCAACTCTTGTCCATCACCGATTTGAAGCGTGTAATGCTCCTCGGGACGGTGAAAGATAGTGTGGCCGTGTGAAGCGACGAAGTCAGGTGTAGCATTGTGTTTCTTGGCAAAAGCCAGCACTTGTTCGCCTAAATATTTGCCATAGTCTTTGTCTAGTTGTACCAAGTCTTCGGGTTGCTTGTGGAAGGCTTCAGAGAGTTGCTCGGTCCAGTATTCGGGATAGGGTAGGGTCTCTGCCTGCAAGATTTGGAAGTGGTATTTGTCGTTCTCTTCTTGGAAGCGCACAAGGGCGATATCCAGCCCGTCTAACGAGCTGCCCGACATGAGTCCTATGGCGGTGTAAGAATTCAAAATTTAAAGATTTAAGATTTAAAGATTTAAGATTCGGGTCGCTTTGCGTAATTTTGAATATTGAATATTGAATTTTAAATTCTCAAAGCAATGGTAAAACCTTCCCCAATTGTATGCTATTAGAGCCTTTGACGAGTATCGTCTTTCCGCTGATAGGATGGCACTCAAGAAATTGGCATAAGTCACCAACTTTTTCAAAGGTCCTCCAATCGGGATTCTCGTTATAGGAGCAGAAATTTTGCCCAACTAACAAAGCCTCCTTGAACTTCAATTCTTTCATCAATCCGAGGATGTTGCGATGCTCTTCCTCTGAAGCCGTGCCCAATTCACGCATGTCACCTAATATTAATAGGTGTTGGTCTCCGCAGATAGTGGCGAAGTTGATCAAGGCGGCACGCATGGAGGTGGGGTTGGCATTGTAGGCATCCATGATGACGCGGTTTTTGCTTGTTTCAACCACCTGCGAGCGGCTGTTGGTGGGCGTGTATGCCTCCAAGGCCTCGATGATGTCGTTCTCGTCCACACCGAAATATTGACCCACACCGATGGCAGCGGCCACATTCTCGAAGTTGTAGCTGCCCACGAGATGGGTTTGGATGAGGTGTTTTCTCCAAACGACGCTCAAATATGGGTTGCAAGCACCTGGAGCGACAGGGCAGAATGCTCCACAGTGTCTGCCATAGCTGATGCGTTCTTGCCCCTCTGATTGCTCCCATAGCAGCGGATTGCCTTGGTTGACAAATACGGCCTTGCCATGAGCCTTGATATGTCGATACAGTTCGGTCTTGGTCTTGATGACGCCTTCGAAGCTACCGAAACCCTCCAGATGCGCCTTACCTATGTTGGTGATGAGGCCGTAGTCAGGGTCGACAATCTTGCAAAGGAAGTCAATTTCACCTGGATGGTTGGCACCCATTTCCACCACTGCAATCTCGGTTTCGGGCTTGATGCTCAGTAGGGTGAGCGGCACACCGATGTGGTTGTTGAGGTTGCCCATCGTGTGTATGATGTTGTATTTTTTGGCCAGCACTGCTGAGACGAGTTCCTTGGTGGTCGTCTTGCCGTTGGTGCCAGTGATGCTGAGCAGCGTGGCCTTGCTCTGCTGACGGTGATAGGCAGCTAAATCTTGCAAAGTCTTCAGTGTATCATCCACAATCAGGATGCGCTCATGTTGGGGCAGGTCTTTGCGGTCGGCGACGACGAGGCTGGCCACACCTTGCTCCGCCACTTGCAGGGCGAAGTCATTGGCATCAAAGTTCTCGCCTTTGAGGGCAAAGAAGACAGCGTCTTGCTCAATCTTTCGGCTGTCGGTGGAGACTTTGTAAGCCTTGATGTAGTGTTGGTATATGGTTTCTATCATAGGTGTTTATGGGTTCGGGCCCTTCGACAGGCTCATGGACCCTTGGCTTTTAATAAAAGAAGCCGCCTGACGGATCAAACGGCTTCAATGCTATCATGAAAAAGAATCTTATTACTTACTTTGCAAAGGAACTGCCCACCTTGTTCATGGCACAACGGAAGCCAATGGTTGAAGCGGACTGGTTCTGGTTGAGGTAACGGCGTGTGCCAGGGCTCAAGTAGTAAGGACCATCAGCCCAGGAGCCACCTTTGTACACTCTCGATTCGTCGCTGATGAGGGTCGTACCAGGAGTTTCGTTGGTGGCAGATTCATACATCTCTTTGGTGAAGACGCTCTGGTCGTCTTGAGGATCGCTCCAACGGTTACGGATGGCTGACATGTAGTCACCGTCATCATAGTTGGAGTTGAAGCTCGTACGGTAGTTCTGGCGCTTAGCAGCTTCTTCCTGAGGAATGGGCTCTCTACGGATACGACCAAGGGAGTCTTTCTGCAACAGGAAGCCTTCGTCATCAACAGCCTTGCGGGTAAATACGTTACCACGGAATGGGCTATAGTCGGCTACATCTTCGAAGGTCAAAGGACGATAGACGTCTTGGCACCATTCGGCAACATTGCCAGCCATGTTGTACAAGCCGTAGTCGTTGGGCCAATAGGAACCAACAGGGGCGGGCAGGGCAGCACCATCGTTCAGGTTGCCGGCAACACCCATGTAGTCACCAGGGCCTCTCTTGAAGTTGGCCATGAAGCTACCGTAATATCTCTTGTTGTCGGTGCGCAGACCATCACCGTTCCATGGATAAACCTTGCGTTCGCTGACGATTTCGTTGCTGGTGTTACCCACCAAACCAACTGCGGCATATTCCCATTCAGCTTCCGTGGGCAGACGATAGGAAGGCAACAAGATACCATCGTCCATTCTGACGTTACGTACGCCGTCGCCACCTTTCGAAAGGTCTTTCTTTCCATTCTTTACCTTGCCCGTGTATTGTCCGGCCAGATAAGCATCGGTGTTGAAGTTTTCTTCGTCTTGTTGAGTCGGGTCCCAATCGAGAATGCCAGCCTCAACGAGCATCAACTCGTTGACACGGTCGGTACGCCATGAGCAGTAGTCGTTGGCTTGCACCCATGTCACACCAACCACCGGGTAGTCGTTGTATGAGGGGTGGCGGAAGTAAATCTCCACCATGGGCTCATTGTATGACAAACGGTCACGCCAAACCAAAGTATCGGGAGCAGCGTTGCGTACTACCTGAGGGTAGTTTTGGCCGTAAACGCGGTTCAGCCAGTAGATGTACTCGCGATAGTCCACGTTGCTGACCTCAGTGCGATCCATGAGGAAGGAAGGAATGGTGACCTTGCGGGGTGAATTGTCCCACGAATAGGTCAGGTTGTCGGTCGTGGCACCCATCACAAAGGTACCGCCTTCGATGGCAATCAGGCCAGGTCCGATTTCCTGATCGTTGATTTCGGTGACTTCAAAGCCACCATTGTTGGCATCATTGTATGCCCAACCCGTGGTGCGCGAAGACTTCTTGGAGCAGGAAACGGTGAGCAGACCTGCCAAAACGATGATGGCAAATGTTTTGAATCCTTGTTTTCTATACATTGTCGTTTAGATTTGTTATCTTTAAACTATAATGGAATGCATTTATTGTATGCTTCTCAGAAAATTTTCAAAAAAATCACGCAAATTTATGGACTTTTTTTGAATCTGCCGTCATTTTTGTTGAATTTTATTTTTTCGACTGCTTTTTCGCTTTCGGATAATATTTTTTGCGTATCTTCGTTGGTTTAAAATAACTATACATAAAAAAGGTATGGTTTTTGTAATGGATTGACTTTTAACTGATAAAGATTTTATGCGGAATAAAATACGTTTGTTTACGGTGCTTTTTTTGATGGCTTTAGCCTTTTTTACCCCTGTTTCTCTTTTGGGTCAAATGAAGATGAGCCATCCAATCCGTTTGCAATGGAATGGTGTGGCTACGGAACGCATTGGCACCGATACCTTATTATATATTGCTCTTGAGTCGGCTGAATATCAAGGTACCATGCCTGTGTTTTGCGAGTCGTTCCCCATTTATGATGATGCAGTTAAAGTGGTATTGCAGTGTTTGGATGTAAAGACCGAACCGCTTACTGAAGAGGAAATGCAAGTGGCTAGTGATTTCTCATATCAATCTGATTTTGAAATGAATGTTATTCCGTTACGGTCGCGTGACGAGGCTTTGCTCTCGATTCGGATTGTGCCTTTCCGTCAAGAAGGTGACCGCTACGAAAAGATGATTTCAGCCAATTTGTCGATTACTCTGATTCCTGATTTTAGCCATCAGCGGTCAAATCCAACTTACGCAAATCGTTCTGCCATGGCTTCGGGTGAGTGGTATAAGATTGGTCTTCCCGAAACCGGCATCTACAAACTGACTGCTTCTGACCTTTCTGCATTGGGCATCAATGTTTCCAGCATCGACCCACGTCAGATTCGTATATATCACAATGGTGGGGGCGTGTTGCCTGAGTTGAATGCTGTTTCACGTCCTGACGATTTGGTGGAAGTGCCCGTTTATGTGTCAGGCGAATCTGACGGCCGTTTCGACAACAATGACTACATCTTGTTTTATGGACGCGGTCCCGTCTGTTGGTCACTCGAACCAGACAAAGTTGCCTATACCCATAATCAAAATCCCTATGATGACTATGCCTATGCTTTCGTTGTTTTGGGCTTGGGTCAAGGCAAGCGAATCGGCGAAGCAGCCGTACCTTCTGGCAATGCCACTGAGATTGTAAATCAATTTCTTGATTATCAGGTTTACGAAAACGACCAGTATAATCTACACCATGTGGGACGCACTTATTATGGCGACAAGATGGACTTCACTTCGACCAAAAATATTGATTTCAGTTTCCCCAACGTGGTCACGTCAAGTACTTGTTGGGTCAAGTCGGCTTTGGCAGGACGTAATTTCCAGGCGGCCAATTTTGAGGTGCATGTCGACAATGTGAAAAAAGCGACGTATCCGATCAAAGTCACAACAGCTTCGTCGGAGAAACCTTTTGGTTATAATGTTGGAGGCTGGGTAAGTGCACAACCTTCCAATGATAAGGTGCGTATTACGCTGAAACACGATGCTCTCGGTTCTTCTTCTACTTCTGAAGGTTATGTGGATTATGTTCTCGTCAACGCATGGCGCCATTTGACCTTTACTGGCGGGCAGATGCTTTTCCGTAATCCCGAGGCTTCTCTCGTTGGCAAAGTTTATGAGTATCGTCTGGCGGGTGCTTCGCAACAGACTCAAGTTTGGAATGTCACCAACCCGAGGAATCCGGCTATTATGAAAGGTCAAGTCAACGGCTCCACACTCAGTTTCAAGGTGACTGGCAACAGCGAAAATGAATTTATTGCCTACAATGGTAGTACTTATCAAACAGCAGTGGCAATGGGAAAGGTTGACAATCAAAATCTGCACGGTATACGTGATGTGGATTTTGTCATCTTGACTTATCCCGATTTCATTTCGCAAGCGGAACGGCTCAAGGAGATACATAGCCACCTTGACCCCGACCTGAATATCTTTATCACAACTCCCGAGATGATTTACAATGAATTCTCCTGTGGAGCAAAAGACATTACAGCTATCCGTGACTTCTGCCGTATGCTCTATCTTGACAGTAATCCAGGTCGTCGAATCAAGTACCTTCTTTTGTTAGGCGATTGTTCCTATGACTATAAAAATCGAGATGGCATCGTAGATTATGTTCCTTCGTATGAGACGGTGCGTTCCCTTGCCATGGATTCGACCTTCGTTACAGATGATTATTTTGGTTTTATGGATGAGAGTGAGGGCGATATCAATAGCTCGTTGGCAGATATTGGCATAGGACGTTTCCCAGTGCAGACTTTGGAACAAGCCACGCAGATGGTCGACAAGATTGAGCGTTACATCGTGAAGGACGAAACTTCCATGCAGCCTTGGCGCAATACGGTTACTTTCTTTACGGATGACCAATCAGATTTCGTTACCAATGCGGAGAGTTTAGCAGAGAATTTGAAAAATGTGGGAGGTGAAGGCATTGTGGTTGACAAGATTTATTTGGATGCCTATCCACAAGTCAGCGCACCAGGCGGTGAGATTGCTCCTGATGTGAATGCCGCCATCAACAGCCGGATGGAAAAAGGCACACTGGTGCTCAATTATATCGGTCACGGTGGTGAAGTGCAGCTGGCTGAAGAGAAAATTTTGCAAAGGAAAGACGTCGACTCTTGGCGCAACGCCCCGATGTATCCGTTGATGATTACGGGCACCTGCGAGTTTAGCCGTTACGACGACCATAATCGCACTTCCTTGGGCGAATATGCTTTTTTGAATCAATATGGCGGTATGATTGCGATGTTTACTACTTCTAGAGTAACATATGGCAACCATAATCAGGCGTTTGCTGAAGGTGTTTATAGGAATTTGTTCCGCGTTTATGGTGAAGAACTTTACCGTCTGGGAGATGTGTATCGCATGGCAAAAACCACGGGCTACAATGCTGAAAAACGCTATGTCTTTTTCGGTGATCCAGCTTTGCGTTTGGTTTATCCGAAATGGAAGGTGGAGACATTGAGCATCAACGGGCAATATCCTGGTCATGATTTGGACTCCATCCAAATCAATGATACAACATGGCAGACCTATCCGATTTATCTCGATACCATTAGTGCTTTGCAACCCGTTGAGATTGAAGGCGTAGTAAAAGACATGGATGGTCAGGTTGCCTCTAGCTTCAATGGTGTGGTGAGTGTGATTGTGTATGACAAGGAAGCCGAACTTACTGCCAACGGTAAAAACTTTAAGTTGCGTAATAGCATGGTTTTCAATGGTAAGACCAAGGCGGTGAATGGTAGGTTCAAGATTGATTTCATTGTGCCGCGCGATATTTCCTATCGTTTCGGTCAAGGCTTGATCAATTATTATGCAACGGATTATGAGGTTGAAGCCAATGGCAACTGTGATACTTTCATTATCGGTGGCTTCTATGATGAGGCCTCTGACGACGATGAAGCTCCAGAAGTCAGGCTCTTTATTGATGACACGCTTTTCGTGGATGGTGGCTTGACCGGTCAAAATCCGTTACTGTTGGCCTTTGTTGAGGACGAGAGCGGCATCAATACGACAGGGGCAGGCATTGGCCACGACATCTTGGCTACGCTGACCGGACCTTCGAAAAAGGTTTATTGCTTGAATGACTATTTCGTCGCTGAACTTGACCAACCAGGAAAAGGCTCCATCTCATACAAAATGCAAGATTTGGCCGATGGCGACTACACTTTGACCCTCAAGGTTTGGGACATCTACAACAATTCTGGTACGGCGTCCATCAATTTCACTGTGGTCAATAATGGGGGTATGGTTATCGAGAATGTTTTCAATGCGCCTAATCCAGTGACGGACGAGACGCATTTCGTGTTCGACCACAACCAAGTGGGCAACAATATGAAAGTGGATATATACATCTATGATATTATGGGTCGTTGGGTGACTACGCTTTCCGAACAGGTTGCAGGCACTTCAACGCGCATTGCGCCCATTCGTTGGGACGGCCGTGGCGCACGTGGCGACAGCTTGCGCAACGGCATCTACATTTATCGCATTGTGGCCACCAACGACAAGGGTGAAACAGCCACTTTGGTTTCAAAATTAGTGTTAAGTAAATGAAAATCAGTATGAAAAAGAGAAATACATTAGTGGTCGCTATTGCCTTGTTGACCCTGCTGTTCGGACAGATGGGTTGGGCGCAGAAGAACACGTATCAGTCTGTACTGAGCGAACATACTTGGTATCGTTTGTCCGTTACAAAGGAAGGAGCATATAAGTTGGATTATGCCACCTTGGAAGCAATGGGTATCGATGTGGAGGGCTTGAATCCGAATCAGATACGGATTTTTGGTAATCCTTCGGGTGCATTGCCTGAGAAGAATTCTGACAGCCGTCCCGACGACTTGACAGAGATGGCCATTTGCGTTACGGGAGCCGAAGATGGTCGCTTCGATGAGGGTGATTTGGTGCTTTTCTATGGTCAGGGACCCACACGCTGGGTGATGATTGACAATGGAAACAAGACCTATAGTCGTGAACGTAACTATTACTCCGATACCACCTATTATTATTTGTGTGTCGATAGCGGCATGGAAGGTTTGAGGGTGGGGGAGAAGACCAGCCTCTCTTTGGATGACGTCACAACGGTCATCACTGAATTTCCCGACTATTTCTGGCATGAAGAAGAGCTGTTTTCGCCCTATTCCATTGGGCAAAACTGGTTTGGCGAGCGAATTTCGGCAGAGGATTCAGCTCTGATTATTCCGTTTGTTTTTCCCAATTTGATGAAAACAAAGGCTTTGAGGGTAAACTCTCAAGCGTGGGGCCGCATTGCGAAGGATAGTATGTATTTTAATGTGTGGATTAACGATAACCACGTAGTCGACAATGAGAGAGTGCAGAGCTATGGCAATCACGAATATGCAGAGTTAACTTCGTTCGATAGGCAAATCATCCTTGATTCCGACACGGCTGCTTTTGAACTAAGCCTTGTACCTAATCCGGCTGCATCGCTGTATTTGGATTATGTAGAGATTTACGGATGGCGATTGCTGAAACGTTCGGACGACAACTTCCTATTCCGTTTGATGCCAAGCCAATTTGGTGACGATAAGAGCGCCGTTTGGATTCAGAATACCAATGCTGATTATTGGCTTTGGGATGTGACTTCGCCTCTGCAACCAGCAGTGCAAGAGGGCGTCTTGAGTTCGGATAACTTGGTCTTTGCTACCGATGAAAAAATGGAAAAACGGTATGTCTTGTTCCGTTCAGCGGCAGCCTATACGATAAGCAATTGGACTATGTTGCGTAATCAGAATCTTCATGGCATTTCTCAGGCCGATAACTTGATTCTTACGACGCCCCTTTTCATGGAACAGGCTCAGGCTTTGGCTGACTATCATGCCGAAAAGGATGGCTTGACCTGTTTGGTCGTCGATGTGAATGAGATCTACAACGAGTTTTCGACAGGCACGCACGACCCCTCAGGCATCCGTGACTTTGTCCGTCTGGTATATCGCCGCAGTGGTGGCAGGATGAAATACCTGACTTTGTTCGGTAAGGCCTCGTTCGACTTCCGTAACCTTTTGGGTTATGGAGACAATAATGTGCCGACTTACGAAACTTTCAGCAAACCAGAGTCTGAGTTGAGTTTCTGCACCGATGACTTTTTCGCACTTATGGACGATGACGAAGGTGTAAATAGTAAAGGCCATGTCGATATTGGCGTGGGTCGTCTCCCTGTTTCAACAGTGGAAGAAGCAGAGACTATGTTGCGTAAGCTAAAACATTATGACGATTTGTCAGCTTCGCATGGTGAATGGAAGGCTGACTTGCTGCTTTTTGCAGATGACGAAAAAATGAGTTATGTGAATTATGCTGAAAACTATGATCGAATGCTCGATACGATTTGCCCTTCCCTGACAAAAAAGAAAATCTTTTGCGGAGCTTATCCTACTGTGAGCACATCGAGTGGAGTAGAGATTCCTGGTGCCAATGCCGATTTAATGCGCGCTTTTGACAAAGGTATGCTTGCTGTCCTGTATAATGGTCATGGCGGCGTTAGAGGTCTGACGGGTGATAATGTCTTCACTAATGGCGACATTGCTGCACTTGCCAATTACGATCGTATGCCATTTGTGTATGCTGCAACCTGTGAGTTTGCTAAATACGACAACCCCCTGCTCGTTTCGGCTGGAGAGGAAATAGTGTTGAATCCTCGTGGCGGTTGTGTTGCATTGTACACTTGCTGCCGACCTACCTATGGTCCTCAAAACGATTGTCAGACGAGAGCTTTGGTTCCCTTGTTGTCGCAACGTGACGAGGAGGGGAAACCACTGCGATTTGGCGACATGATTAGGTTGGCAAAGAGTAACTCTCTTAATTTTGATAGTCAGGGCAATAGAAACATCCGTTTCCTGTTTTTGGGCGATCCAGTGATGCGTTTCCCCTTGCCAGAGAAGAACATTGAATTGCAAAAAATCAATGGTGTTTCGATAGATCATACTGACGACGTTGAACTTCATGCCATGAGTATGGTCACTGTGGAAGGAGTGGTTAAGGACATTGACGGCCAAATTGATTTGGGATTCGATGGCACGCTGTGGGTACGTTTTTACGACCAAAAAACAAAAATCAGTGTGAAGTTTGACGACATTGCACCGCGCAATGTGTATTATTATAAGGATGTGCTTTATCAAGGACAAGTCAGTGTGACGGCAGGCCGGTTCAGCCTATCCTTCCAAGTGCCTAAAGAAATATTGCCAGGAAAAGGTGAGCCACGCTTCAGTTTCTATGCCTACGACTCCATCCGTGGCGTCGATGCCATGGGCAGGTTCTCCGATATTTCCTTGGGAGGCATCGACCCAGCCATGGTGCCCGACGACCAAGGTCCCAGCATTTCCTTCTATTGGAATTCGCCCGAATTTGAGAACGGTCAGTCGGTTGAACGTCAAGGGGTGCTCTATGCCGACCTTTTTGATGGCCAAGGCATTTATCATTACGATTACAGTTTGGGACGCGACATTATGATGAGTAGCAATCACTCAGCCTACGATCGTCTCGTTTTGAACGACCGCTATGAACCCACCCTGAATGACTACAGACGTGGACGCATTGTTCTTCCCATTAGCGACTTGGAACCCGGTACATACGAGTTCAGTCTGAAGGTTTGGGATACGCAGGACAATCCTTCCGAAGCTTCGTTGTGGTTTGTCGTCGACGAGGATATGTTCCTCTCGCAGGTGCGCAACTTTCCCAATCCTTTCACAGAAGAGACCCGAATCACCTTGAATCACACGGGGGAGGACGGCACGTTTGATGTCAACATTGAGATTTTTGACATAATGGGAAGACCTGTGCAGCGTATATATAAAAAGGTAACGGCCTCCAATGGCGTCATCGAGCCCATTATTTGGAATGGTTGTGGCTATTCTGGAAGTCCTTTGCAAACAGGTGTTTATCTCTATCGCCTCACCTTGACAGATGAAAAAGGATACTTCCGTACGGTCAGTCAACGCATGATCATCAAACGTTGAGACAAAAATTTTTTTTGAACTATACAATAAGCCTTTTGAATTATCGTTATTTTTGCAATTTCAAACATAAACTGAATATGAAAGTGAAGAAAATTCTTATTGCCGCCCTGATGATGGTTGCGGCTGTATCTTACGGACAGAATCACAACTACATCGGACAGGATTACAGCGTGTCACCCAATGTGATTACCACGGCTGTGCCTTTTGTCTCCATCTCTCCCGATGCCCGTGGTGGTGCTATGGGTGATTGTGGTGTTGCCTCTGACCCCGATGTCTATTCCATGCATTACAATGCTGCAAAATATGTCTATTTGCAGGATAAATTTGCCGGGGGATTGGGCTATAGCCCTTGGTTGCGCAATTTGGTTCCCGATATGAATTTGGCCTATTTGGCTTTGGCCTATAAGATCAATGATCGTTCTTCCGTGGCAGGAACCTTACGTTACTTCAGCTGCGGTAAGATTAATTTCAGAGGTCCTAACAACGAGGATTGGGGTGAATACACCCCGAACGAATGGGCTATTGATGCTACCTATTCGCGTATGCTCGGTGATTATCTTTCGGGCGCTGTGGCTGGTCGCTTCATCTATTCTGACCTGACCCAGAACCAAGGCGACATGGATCGTCCGGGTATTTCGGTGGCTGCTGACGTGTCAGTCTTCTACAAACGTCCGGTGGAGTGGTTCAGCAACATGGATGCCGATTTCTCTTGGGGTGCCTCTATCAACAATATCGGTAGTAAGATTAGCTATAGCGGTATTTCCGATCGCCGCGACTTCATCCCGACCACCTTGCGTGCCGGTGCCAATCTGAAACTCGAACTCGATGAGTACAACTCCTTGGCTTTCATGGTGGATTTCTCCAAACTGATGGTGCCTACGCCTCCAGTCATTGCAAGACAGGAAAATGGTAGCCCTATCCTGAATCCTGATGGCACCTATCAGATTCTCTATGGTTACGACAATAATGTTTCCGTCGTGCAAGGTATGATTCAATCGTTCTACGATGCCCCTGGCTATGGCTACAATGCCGACAACGAATTGGTCAACTATGGCAAGTTCTACGAAGAGCTTTGCGAAATCAACATCGGTGGTGGTATCGAGTATTGGTATAACAACATCTTCGCTGTGCGTGCCGGTTATTTCAACGAGACCGCACTGAAGGGTAACCGTAAGTATGTCACCCTCGGTGCCGCATTGAAATACAACGTATTTGGACTGGATGTGTCTTACCTGATTCCCGTCAATACGGTGGCAGGCAGCAACCCCTTGGAGAACACCTTGCGCTTCAACTTGACCTACAGCATGGGTGGAAAGAAGGGCTAATGTCTCATGACATAGTACAATCGAAAGCGGCTATCGAGCCGCTTTTTTTGTACCATTAAAATGCTTTCGGATTTCAAAAAGTCTTATTTTTGCAAACAAATTTCGAACACTATGAAAAAAGTATTGCCTCTTTTATTATTGGCCTTGCTTGCCATCGCAGGCTGCCAGCGCGGTCCTGCAACTTATGAGATTTCAGACAACCCACGCGAATTTGTGCCTCACGCTGAGAAGTTCGTGAATCAAGTGGAGAAAAAGTCGAAACACTATTCAGCCGAGGATTGGACAGTTGCTGTGGACCAATTCGTTGCTATGAGCAAGGATTATGTTGACAAGTCCAAATACTTGACACAAGAAGAACAAATGAAGTTTGACAACGCCCGCGTCAAGTTCATGAAAGCTATCTATGACAATGGCACCGAGGAAGTGGCCATGGAGGTGAAGAGAATCTATGCAGAATTGATGGGAAACTAAAGCAATTCCTTATCTTCTGCTACTTCCCAAACTAACGTAATACAACAGCGAAGCCAGTGACGACAGGGCGGCAACGACATAGGTGCTGGCTGCCCAGCCAAGGGCTTCTTTGGCTTGCGCAACTTCTGTTGTGCTGAGTGAATTGGACGACTGCAACCATGCCAAAGCGCGCTTGGAGGCGTTAAACTCAACAGGCAATGTGACGACGCTGAAGAGGAACACCAGGGCAAACATGGCAATGCCTAACCAAAACAAGGCAGGGAAGGTGTTTATGATGAGTAATCCGATGATGATGACGATCATCGACAGCTTGGATGAAAAGCTGACGGCGGGTACTAGAGCCGAACGCAGGCGTAAAGGTGCATAGCCCACCTTATGCTGCACGGCATGACCGCATTCGTGCGCTGCAACGGCGGCGGCTGATACACTGTTCATGCGATAGACGTCTTCGCTCAAGTTGACGGTCTTCTTTGTCGGGTCGTAATGGTCGGTGAGTTGTCCTTTGATGCAAGTGACCGAGACATCGTAGATGCCGTTGTCATTGAGCATCTTCTGCGCGATTTGCGCGCCTGTAAGACCGCCAGGCGAGAGCACTTTTGAGTATTTGGCAAACACGCTTTTCAATTTCCACTGGACCAGCATTCCAACCACACCGATCACAATGATGAGAATCCAATTTGCGTTCATAATTTCTGTTTCTTTGATGTTTGAGGTGCAAAGATAATGGATTTTTTCTGATTGTTTGGTGAAAAAAACACAGACCAACATGCTTTTTCCTTATTTTTGAAAAATTTTTGAAAATTGTCTCTCAATGTTAGTATCGATGCATTCCTTTCATTTGTTCTTGATTATCATGGCTGTAGTGGCATTGGTGGTGTTTGTCAGCCTTTATTTTGTGGATGCAGGTTATGGCAAGTTCTACGACAAGAAGTGGGGTCCTGCGGTTAACAACAAGCTGGGTTGGGTGCTGATGGAGTCGCCTGTGTTTGTTGTCATGTTGCTGCTATGGTATTTTTCCGATCGTCGTGATGACTTGGTGCGCATGGCATTCTTGTTTTTGTTTGAATTGCACTACATCCAACGCTCTTTCGTGTTCCCGTTCCGTATGCGTGGCAACAGCATGATGCCACTTTCCATCATTTTGATGGGTGTGGTTTTCAATGTGCTGAATGCTTTGATGCAGGGCGGCTGGATTTATTACATTTCACCAGACGACTATTATCCTGCCGACTGGTTGACCGATCCGAGGTTCATTGTGGGCTTCTTGATTTTCATCGTAGGCATGTACATCAATATACAGTCTGACGACATCATCCGCAACTTGCGGCAGGAGGGCGATACCAATCATTATCTGCCTCAAGGCGGGATGTTCCGCTATGTGACCTCGGCCAACTATTTTGGTGAATTTGTGGAATGGGTGGGCTTTGCCATCCTCACTTGGTCGTGGGCAGGAGCAGTGTTCGCTTTGTGGACTTTCGCCAACCTGGGCCCTCGTGCCCACCATATCTACACGAAGTATCAGGCTGA
>JAEEGK010010878.1_pt1 | contig 20923 bp, 15 predicted proteins | sample 8958771 | NCBI WGS metagenome assembly JAEEGK01 (sample SAMN16246547, study PRJNA631951) | gut metagenome | biome: gut microbiome; feature: rumen; material: SC-attached | host: Bos | place: Iran: Karaj | collected 2018-10
ACGCTGAAGTATGAATGGCCCGAGGTAGACGTTGACCCGGAGATAGCCAAGGAGGCCGTGAAGCCTATTGAGCGGATGCTTGAGCTGAGCTAATCAGTATCTTTTTTCTGTTTATGATATAGATACCAGGTTTTGTTACACGACTGCCTATGCGCTGTCCTGTGATGGAATAGACGGCTGATGGCTGACGGATAGAAGTAGTTGGCCGAATGCCGAGAGTATGGTATTGGTTATCGATCCATTGCTGTCGTTCTGTAAACCACGTCAGTGCTTCCTGTATGTTTTCGTTGACGGTTGACGGTTCGTACTGCCAGCGTAGTCCGTCGTAGGTTCTGCTATTCTGTAGTGCGGCAGCTGTTTCGGATGAGGCAAACTGCCGGATGAAGTCGGTCATCTCAGTGAAGATGCTGTCGGACTTTTGTTTCCAGATGTTCCAGTAGGTGTTGGTAAAGTCAGCGTCAGCAAAAAGACGCCCGAAGTAGAAGTTGCTGTCGCTTCTAATGCGCGACCACTGGTTAGTGGTTTTCATGATTGAATTGAAGTCCCAGAGCGTGGACATCGTTATTTTACTGTCGTCCGTGTTGTCGTATTTCGTCAGGTAGATGTTCGCACCTGCACTGTCGAACGTTCCGAGTATGTCGTGGGCCATTATCCAGTAAGCAAACGACGTCACGTCGATGTAGTCAGCATAGTTGCCGGCAGTGAACGACTGCTCCATGACGTTGACGGCTTGGCGCAGATAGTCTGTTTGCTGTGGTGTGATGTCATCGCTGTCAGGATATTTGAAGGTGTACTTAACTCCGGCATTGCTACTGAAGTAGACATCCTCTTTCCACCAGTAGGCATCGCTTTCGAAGATATAGCCACTCTTCTTGTCGACATTCAGGCGGCAGTCGGGATTGCGCCTGATTGACTCGAGCAGCATGTAGATGCCACGGTAGTCGTCGTTGATGAAGAGATTGACAAACCGATAGTCGGGGGTCCATCCTCCAAGTCCCAGGATTTCGTTCATTTTGAATCCTATGAGCGTGTTGAGCCCGTCATTGCCTTCGTCAATGAGAATCCAGTTTCTATCGTTGTATTTATCGTTGCCCCTGACGAGTAGGTCGTTCTTTTTTTCGAGTTCTATCTTGTAAGGTTTCTTGCTGCTGTAGTAGGCACTGGTATTACCGCGTATTCTGATGGTCATGCCACTGACACCTTTAACGTATTCTCCGGAGTCGAATATTTTCTGTCCATTAACGGTTAAGACGGCCCTGCCCGGTACTTTGCTTTGATTAACGGTGCTGATGCCAAAACACCCCTCCGGTGCAAAGACGAAGTCGCACACAGGTTCTTCCTGATTCTGAGTAGTGATACTGAGAACAGGCAGACCCGCACGACTGATTTCGTCGGTATTGTCAGCTCGGGAATAGAAGTTGACAAAGAGTGCGAGCAGCAGAAAACAGCTTTTTCTCATGTTGGCGGCTGTGAGAAGTTAAGGCGACCGTTTTTATTTGATAATGGCAATCTTGCATACAGTTCCCTTATTACCGCCGTTGTCGGCAGTCACGACCATATAGACGCCACTGGCCACCCGGTCGCCGTTACGGTCGCATCCGTCCCAGGTGAACGACCCGCCGTTGGAGCGTCCTTCGGCAATCAGCTTGCCAGAGGAAGAGAGAATCTTCACGTCGGCATTGAGTGTCAGTCCGACGACGGTGATAAGACCGGTATAGTCGGTCGTCACAGGGTTGGGGTAGGCATAGACATTGTCGTCGGTCATTTCAGCATTGGCAACAGTGGCATCGCTGATGAATGAGCAAAGGCCGTTCTCGGTTCCGAAGAACACTTCACCGGTACTGTTGTTGATGGCTATTGACTCGATGATGTCAGACAGTAGCGGACTATTGGCGGTCGTGAAGTGATGAACCTGCGCCATGTTGTCGGCACTGATCAGGTATACACCATCGCCGTCAGTACCAATCCATTTGCGGTTTCCGCCATCGATGGCAATGCAGGTAATGTTGACTCCTGTCAACAAGTAGTCGGCGTAGTCGGAACCATCGTTTCGAGGAACCTTTACTTGCGTAAAACCAGCAGTCGGGTCGGCTATCTGCTGGCTGTTATACATAAAGAGTCCCTGGTCGCTGCCCATCCAGATGTTGCCTTCATGATCCTGGGTTGCACATCGCACGTAATTGATTGCATACGACGTACCGTCCTGATTAGTAAAATTGTCATATCTGACTATTTTCTCTGTTGTGGGGTTCAGTCTGAGCAGCACTGGATAGCTGTGATGGCTATTGAACAGCCAGATGTAGCCGTCCTTGTCGAGGAATGAGCCTTTCAGGATGCGCAGGCGGTCACCGTTATCGTAGAGTTCGTCGTTATTTAATGCTTTCCATTCCTTGTTATTCGGATTAAAGCGCAGTAGCATGTTTCCAGCATCATTTCGTGAACTGCAGGTCATCCAGAGCATACCGTTATTGTCGAATACTAAACCGTCGATACGGATATAGTTTGGATTACCTGCAATACTGCTATTCATTGGACTGTTGGCTTCTTCATAACGTTGGATGAACAGTCCGTTCCTGAACTCATAGAGACCTGTTCCGCACGTACTTACAAAAAGGTGGGTTTTGTCTTTTGGGTCGTAGACAATGCTTGTAGCATCCAGATATTTCAACTTGGTGGTCTGCTCCATGTCGTCCTGCAATGTGCTCCATTCACCATTCTCAAGTATCTGTGCAGTACCTGGGCGTTGGAATTCGCCACCGTCGCGCCATCCTCCACCTGTTGAATAGAGTTTCCCGTTGTCGTACTTCATATAGTTGAAGTAGTTGTACTTCGGACCGTCGGGCTTGAGCGTTCTCACCATGTCGATATACTCCTGCCAGTCGGCGTTGACGGTCGAAGGTGGCAGGTTGGTGGGATAGTCGGGATGGTTTTTGGTGTATTTGTCGCTGACTTCTGCCCGCTGCATGTTCACTTTCACGATGCCGAAGCGGGCGTAGAGATAGGCGTAGAGGCCGTCAATGGTCAGGCTGTCGACGGTCTTGTCGTCGGTCATCGACTTGCGGTAGAGGGCTGAGATGTTGCTGACGTTGCCGCTCTGGTCCATCAGGTCGATGTTCGAGTTCTGGTAGACGATGATGAGCCGCTTGGCCTGCTGGTTCCAGCCGATGTGGGTGATGTAGGAGTCGCTCAGTCCCGTGTTCTTGTCGTAGGTGGTGATGCTGTGGTCGGTCAGGTTGTACTGGTACAGGTCGTTCGAGGCGCGGACAAACAGGCTGTTGCCAGCCTTGACAATCTGCTGCGGTTCATAGTACGACATATAGGTGCGCCAGGTGCCGACCTGCGCATTTAAAGGTAAAAAGGTAAAAAGGTAAAAAGGTAAGACACCAATTACCCACCTTCTTATTGTATTTGTACCTAACTTCATCATTCTTTTTACTTTTTTACCTTTTTACTTTTTTACCCTTTTACCTTTTCAAGAACTCGCAGAGTTTCTTGGTAGCCCGGGCGCGGTGGCTGATGTGGTTCTTCACCTCAGTGCCCAGTTCGGCGAAAGTCTGGTCGTAACCGTCGGGCTGGAAGATGGGGTCGTAGCCGAAGCCTTCTCCTCCCCTGCGCTCGCGGATGATCTGGCCGTTGACGATGCCCTCAAACTCGTGCAGCTCGCCCTGTTGTATTAACGCGATAACGGTGCGGAATCTTGCGTTACGATTGTTATTTTCTCCTAATTCGTTGAGAAGTTTCGTCATATTGGCCTCGGAGTCGTGGTCGATAGGCTGCGACAACGTCGCAGCACAGCCAACAGCGGCGTAGCGGGCACTGTAGACGCCGGGGGCGCCGCCAAGGGCATCGACCTCAAGGCCGGTGTCGTCGGCGAAGCAGTCGATGTGGTAATGGTCGTAGATGTACTGGGCCTTTTGCTGGGCATTAGCCTCTAACGTCGTTCCCGTCTCGGGGATGTCCTCGTGGCAGCCGATGTCGTTGAGCGACAATACCTCGATGCTGTCGCCCAGAATCTGGCGCACCTCACTCAGCTTGTGCTGGTTGTTCGTTGCGAATACTATCTTCATATTGCTTTTTTACTTTTACTTTCATTTCGTCGAAGCCCTCGCCATAGACGCCGATGACGGCACTCTGCGAGACGAAGGCATTGGGGTCGATCATCTTGATGAGGCGGAAGATGTAGGTCGACTCACTCTTGCGGGCCAGCAGACAGATGACCTTGCGCTCCTGACCGGTGTACCAGCCGTGGCCGTCGAGGATGGTGACGCCGTGGTCGGTCTTCGTGCCGAGAGCGTTGGCTATTTCCTGCCATTTCTTCGAGAAGATGAAGAACTGCACCGACTGGCGGCGGCGGTTCATCACGTAGTCGAGCATGAAGTTCTCGATGACCATCGTACAGAAGCCGAACACAATCTTATGGATGCGTTCCATCAGGTCGCCAAACTGTGGGATAAAGAGACAGGAGCCGATGATAATGAGGTCGACAAACGTCAGCACCGTGCCGAGCGACACGTTGCGGAACTTGTTGACCGAGGCCGCAATGATGTCGGTGCCGCCCGTAGAGCCGTTGTTCAGGAAGACGATGGCCAAGGCCGAGCCCGTCATCATACAGCCGATGACCAGCGACATGAAGTCCTGACCCTCGCCAAGAATCTTCACGAAGTTGCCCGACGGGTCCTTGGGGATGATTTCCTGTGCCAAGCCCAGGAGGAACGTCAGCATGAGGATGGCGTAGATGGTCTTGGTCAGGAACTTCCAGCCGAGAATCTTCAGGCCCACGATGAGCAGCAGACCATTGATAAGGAAATAGGTATAGCTGATGGGGAAGTGGGTGGCATAGTAGACGATGGCGCCGATACCGGACACGCCGCCCGTCACTATCTCGTAGGGCATCAGGAAGAACGTGAAGCCGAACGTGTACAATAAGAGGCCGAGGGTTATGCCGACATAATCCCCGACCTCTTTGAGTATCAACTTGTGATTGATTGTCATTTACTTCTTCAGCACGATGTTCACCATACGCTTAGGGACGATGATAACCTTTGCAACCTGGAAGCCCTCGAGGTACTTCTTGGCGCGCTCGTCAGCGAGCACGGCCTCCTCGATGGTCTTATTGTCGGCATCGGCGGGGAACTCCATTTCCAGGCGGGTCTTGCCGTTGAAGGCCACACCGAGCTTGACGGTGTTCTCCACCAGGTACTGCTCGTCCCACTTCGGCCACTGTGCGTCGCAGACGCTGCCTTCGCCGCCGTACATCTCCCAAAGTTCTTCGGCAATATGCGGGGCAAACGGGGCAATGAGCACGATGAGCGTCTTCAGCACCTCGGGGCTCTTGCACTTCTGCTGTGACAGCTCATTCACGCAGATCATAAAGGCCGAGATGGAGGTGTTGTAGCTGAAGGTCTCGATGTCCTGCGTCACCTTCTTGATGAGCTTGTGGACGCTCTTCAGGTTGTCGGGGGTTGCTGTCTCGTTTGTTGCGATATTATCGCAACATACAGAACTGACGAGGTTCCAGAACTTGCGGAGGAAGCGGTGGCAGCCGTCGATGCCGTTGGTGTCCCAAGGCTTCGACTGCTCCACGGGACCGAGGAACATCTCATAGAGGCGCAGCGTGTCGGCACCGTACTTCTCGACAATCATGTCGGGGTTAACGACGTTGAACATCGACTTCGACATCTTCTCGATGGCCCAGCCGCACTTGTACTGGCCGTTCTCGAGTATGAACTCAGCGTTCTCGTACTCAGGGCGCCAGGCACGGAAAGCCTCGATGTCGAGCACGTCGGCCGAAACGATGTTCACGTCGACGTGGATAGGCGTCGTGGTGTACTGATCCTTCAGTCCGACGCTGACGAACTTGCCCTTGTCCTGACCTTCGTCCTCAATACGATAGACGAAGTTGGAGCGGCCCTGGATCATACCCTGGTTGACCAGCTTCTTGAACGGCTCGTCCTCGCAGCTATAACCGCTGTCGTAGAGGAATTTGTTCCAGAAGCGCGAGTAAATCAGGTGCCCGGTAGCGTGCTCCGTACCGCCGACATAGAGGTCGACATTGCGCCAGTATTCGTCGATATCCTTGTCGACAAGGGCTTTCTCGTTCTTTGGGTCCATATAGCGCAGGTAGTAGGCGCTGGAGCCGGCAAAGCCGGGCATGGTGTTCAGTTCCAGGGGGAAGACGGTCTTGTTGTCGATCTCGTCCTTCGAGACCACTTTATTGGTCTTCGTGTCCCAGGCCCACATCTTGGCGCGACCCAATGGCGGCTCGCCCGTCTCCGTGGGCTTGTATTCGTCAATCTCGGGCAGCTCCAAAGGCAGGCACTCCTTCGGAATCATATAGGGCATGTCCTCCTTGTAGTAAACGGGGAACGGCTCGCCCCAGTAGCGCTGGCGCGAGAAGATGGCATCGCGCAGGCGGTAGTTCACCTTTACGCGGCCTAAGCCCTGCTCGGTGACGAACTTCTTTGTGGCTGCAATGGCCTCCTTGACGGTCAGGCCGTTCAGCGAGAACTTCGAGCTGGCCGAGTTACACATAATACCCTCCTTGGCATCGTAGCTCTCCTCAGAGACGTCGGCACCCTCAATCAGCGGGATAATCGGCAGGTTGAAGTGCTTGGCAAAAGCGTAGTCGCGGCTATCGTGGGCAGGCACAGCCATGATGGCACCCGTACCGTAACCAGCCAGCACGTATTCGGCAATCCAGATGGGAATCTTCTCGTCGGTAAACGGATTGATGGCGTAAGAGCCGGAGAACACGCCCGTCACCTTATGGTCCATCTGACGGTCGCGCTCTGTGCGCTTCTTCACGTAGTCGAGGTATTTTTCCACCTCTTCCTTCTGTTCCGGCGTGGTCAGCTCAGCCACTAGTTCACTCTCAGGAGCCAGCACCATGAACGTCACGCCGAACATCGTGTCGGCGCGAGTGGTGAAGATGGTGAAGTGCTTGTCGCTGTCGGCTACCTTGAACTCTACCTCCGTACCCTCCGAGCGGCCAATCCAGTTGCGCTGCGTCTCCTTCAGCGAGTCAGTCCAGTCAATCTCCTCAAGGCCGTCAAGCAGACGCTGGGCGTAGGCGCTCACTCTGAGACACCACTGGCGCATCTTCTTCTGCACAACGGGATAGCCGCCGCGAACGCTGACGCCGTCGACCACCTCGTCGTTGGCCAGCACCGTGCCGAGCTTCGGGCACCAGTTCACCATCGTGTCGGCCAGATAGGCTATGCGGTAGTTCATCAGCACCTCCTGCTTCTTCTTCTCCGAGAAGCCGGCCCAGTCGGAGGCCGTGAAGTGCAGCTCCTCTGTGCCGAGGGCGTTGCAGTTCTCCGTACCCATCAGCTCGAAGTGCTCAATCAGCTTGATGGTCGGCTGGGCCTTGTGCGAGGCCGTCGAGTAGTAGCTCTTGAACATACGCTGGAAGGCCCACTGCGTCCACTTGTAGTAGATAGGGTCGCAGGTACGTACCTCGCGCTCCCAGTCGAACGAGAAGCCGATCTTGTCAAGCTGTGAACGGTAGCGGTCGATATTCTCGAACGTCGTCTTCTCAGGGTGCTGTCCTGTCTGTATGGCATACTGCTCAGCGGGCAGTCCGTAGGCGTCGTAGCCCATCGGGTTCAGCACGTTGAAGCCCTGCTGGCGCTTGTAGCGGGCATAGATATCCGAGGCGATGTAGCCGAGCGGATGACCCACGTGCAGACCGGCTCCACTGGGGTAAGGGAACATATTCAGTACGTAGAACTTCTTCTTCTTAGGGTCCTCCACTACGCGGTAGGTTTTCTGCTCCACCCATCGCTTCTGCCATTTCTTTTCAATCTCTCTGAAATTGTAATCCATTGTCGTATCTTTCTATTATTTATGTCAACAGTTAATTTGCCATTAGCAAAGGCGGTTACTTCTTTAGTTTTTCCTCGATTTTCTTCTGGAGGTCGACCAGTGAAAGGCCACGCGCAATAATCTTGCCATTCTTGTCGGTAACGATGTTGTCGGGAATGGCAGTGATGCCCAGTTGCTTGATGATGGGCGTCTGCCACATCTTGCCGTCACACACAAGCGTCCACGACAGCGAGTCGCGCTTTATCAGTCGTTTGGCCTCTTCGGGATTACCGTCGAGACAGACGCTTAACAGCTGAAGGCCCCAGCCGTACTCCTTGCGCAGCTTGCGCAGTTGGCGCTGGATGTTCTGCGACTCGATGCTCCAGGAACTCCATACCGAGATAACGTTCACGTCGCCTTTAAGGTCGGCTTTTGTCACTCGGCTGCCAGTGGTGGTGATGGCTGAGAAGTCGGGTAGGGTGCTTCCGACCTTCAGCGTCTTCAGCTCCTGGGCCTGCTTCTTCAGGTTCTGAAGTTGGATGTTGCCGGGCGATGCCTTCGACATCACGTCCAAAAGCTGAGTCACCTTCTTGTAATTGGCTGGCGTCTTCAGGAGGAAATACTTGTTGAGGACATACAGGCAGCCCGGTGATGCCGATTGTTCCTTGATGAAGGTCTCGGCCTCCTTCTCGGCCTCAGGGGGTGTCATGTCGGCTACGCGCAGGCGGAAGTCGGTCAGGCGGTCGTTGTCCTTGGTGCCCGTGACTGTCACCTCACGCAGGTGTGAGGCGTCGCCCTCCATTGCCAGCGAGGCGCCGGGGGTGGCTATGACAGGAATCTCAGAGAAGTTTGGGAATACCACTGAGAGTAGGGCCGTGTCTTCCTGCAGGATGTCGTATGAGAACTTTCCGTCGGTCAGCTTGACGGTATCGATTGATGCGCGTCCTGTCAGATTATATATATACAACTCACCCTGATTGAAGTTCTTGAACTTGCCCTTGAGGACAAAGATATCGTTCTGGGACGAACAAGAAACTACAAGCAGGGTGAGCAGTATGTGTCCGAATGCTTTCTTCATTAGGAGTCTACTTCGCCACGTTCTTCAGCTCAATGTCGTTAGCGGCATATTTAGCGTAGCTGGGATCCTTGGCGAGTGCTGCGCGCAGTGCTTGAGCAGCATCGACATTGTTACCCATACGGGCAGCGAGGACGGCCTTCAGATATTCGGTCGTGGCATCTGGATTCTTGACATACTTCAGCGTGACGGCTGCCGAGGCGTAGTTTTTGTTGAGAATCTGGGCCAGGGCTGCACTGTTTGAGTAGACATCCTTGAAGTCCTGCTCAGCCTGTGCGTAGTTGCCCTTGGCGAGGTTCAGGTTACCGAGTACCTCAGCCAGTCCGTTGGCACCAATAGCTTTTGCAATGTAGGTTTCTGCTGTCTGGATATCGCCCTGCTGGAGCGCGATGAGTCCCACGTTGGCAGCAGCCTCGGGCAGGCTGGCATTCACTTTCTGGGCTTGTTCCAGGTATTTCTTGGCAGCATCGAGATTGCCGGCAGCATACTCCATCACGGCAATGTTGTTATAGGCGCGTGCATCATTGGGATAGACTTCGGTAGCCAGCTTGTAGATATCCTCGCGGGCATTCTTCTCGTCGACCAGTGTAGCGGCGTAGAGAATCTCCTCAATGTTGAGCTTTGTGGGGTCGGCCTTCAACTGCTGCTGAATCTGCTCGTTGCTGCGGCCTACAGTCTCGTAGTTAATAATCATGCGCGAACGGCGCAGCTGCGGCAGGATGCCGTCGGCCAGCTCGCTGAAGGCGCTGGAGATGTTCTTGATTTGATGCTCACGCTCCTGCGGGTCTTTATACATGGAAAGCACGCGCAGGATGACATCCTTGTCCTGAATGTTCGAAGCCTTCACCAGCTCCTGGAAGCCGTCCCAGTCCTCGGCAGTGTACTTAGCATCGACGGAGGCATTGTTCAACTGTGCCTTGCGCAGCTCCTGTTCAACATATTTCTGGGTGTTCTTCTGGCGCTCCATAGCGAGGCGGTCGTTCAGCTCGAAGCCGCCGTCGGGCGAAGCGTATGCCGACACCTCGACATCGTTGAGCTTCAGACCCTCACGATCCTTGCTAATCTGGTTGAGCAGCCTGACGAACTCCTGCACGGAGTTGTTCTTCAGCTCGCTCTGTCGCAGCTGTGCCTGTTGGATGAGGAACTTGATGGCAGCTTCCTGCTTCTTGGCGTTGATGCGCTGGAAACCATCGGGGCTGATGGCTGCCTGGGCCGTCTTGAGCGAATTCTTGTACAGTTCGGAAGTAGCGATGATGCCCGTGGCCACTTTGACAGCGGGAATGTAGACGGGCTTCGACCCGACACGTGCCACGAACGACAGGTACATGTCGGCCTTGTTGCAGTTCAAATAGTCAAACGCTGTCTTGATGTTGTAACGGCCACCTACCTGATAGAGGATGGTCTGGGCGTTGCCCTGTACCTTCTCGCCCTGGAATGTGGCGCTTTGTCCCTTGGCCGTCTGGCCGTCGGCGTAGCGCAACTCAGGCGTAACGGTCACTACGGCCTTCTTCTTCATATACTTCTCCGGGAAAGTGCCGTTGACGGTAGCGGGCACTTTGCCTGCCTGAGTCTCCAAAGGATTGGGCGTAACCGTAAAGTTGTCGGCAGAGAGCGCACCAAGTTTACCTGAGCATGATGTCAGAAGCAGAAGAGATGCGGCTGACAAAAGAACTAAATGATTTTTCTGCATTTGAAAATAAAAAATTAGTTTGATTTGAATATTGTGCCGCGAGCGGGACTCGAACCCGCACAACCATTACTGGTCAAGGGATTTTAAGTCCCTCGTGTCTACCAATTCCACCATTGCGGCATACCAACTTTCTCTAAAGCAGTGCAAAGATACTGCTAATTTGCGTAACTGCCAAAACTTTCACACATTTTAAGATTCTATGTGCCCCAAAGTAGTTGTTCTCTGACCATTTGGCCCCCTGTCTTTTGCCGTTTGTTATGTAATAAATCTTAAATTTGACAAGTTTGTGAATCATTGGTTTGTGAAACAATTGTTTTTTATTACCTTTGCACGCCAGCTTACGTTGTTGTAAGGTTTAGAGATTATTTCAAGATGATACAGAATCCGCCGACATACAGAAATGATACCGTGCTGCCGCTACCCATGGAAGTGACAGCCGACGCGTGGGCCGTTGATGCGGCCTGCTCGGGCAATCCCGGCCCGATGGAGTACCAGGCCATTGACTTGCAGACAGGCTACCGCGTGTTTCACTTCGGACCGATGAAAGGGACAAACAATATCGGCGAGTTTCTGGCCATCGTCCACGCCCTGGCCCTCTGCTGGCAGCGGGGGCTGCACGCAAAGACCATCTATTCCGACAGCTACAATGCCATCCTCTGGGTCAAGAAGCGGCAGTGTAAGACCAAGCTGGAGCGGACGCCCGAGACTGAGCCGCTCTACCAGATTATTTCACGTGCTGAGAACTGGCTCCGTACCCACGATTACCACAACCCTATAGTCAAGTGGGAGACCTCAAAGTGGGGTGAGGTACCAGCCGACTTCGGGCGCAAATAGGACAAATACTTGCACTTTAATTCTTTTTAACCCTTGCGACAAGCCCTAAGTCTGCAAATTTTCATATATTTGCACGCAATTTACAGTTTATACGCGCGCTAAGAGAAAATGACAGACATCGTTTTATCGAGTTTTCTTAGCTTGTTTGCCTTGTTTGGCAAAGAAGAGCAGGTTGACGAGACATGGGCCAAGGCCATGCTTGTCAGCTATCTTCGTCACCATTTCGGTATACGCAATACTGATACCTACGTCGACCTTTACAGCGACCTGCGCGGCGCCTACGAGATGACCGCCGACTTAGACACGCCGTCGGTTGTGGCTTCGATCTGTTCCAACCTGCATGGTAAGATAACGATGCGCGAGGAGTCGCTGCTGTTGCTCCGCATCATGGAGTTCTGCGGTTTCAAGGAGGGACAGTCAAACGTCATGTTCAAGGCCATGGCCAAGGAGTTCCACATTACCGAAGCGCAGTTCCGCGACTATGCCGACTACGTGATAGGCAAGGAGACGGAGCGCGTCATGCTGCACCACGTCGACGACGTTGACGGCCAGCTGAAGACCCTCTTCGAACCGGAGACGGGACAGCTCATCTTCACCTACAGTGGCAGCGGCACCGTGCTGCTGAACGACGTGCCCGTGCTCTCTGATACCTATCAGGTGTGGCTGCAGAGCAGTGTGCTGAAGGCTGGCGGAAAGCCGCTTTACTACAGCACCGTCGTCGACGCCTACCGCCGCCGTAGCGGCCAGCAGGCCGAGGCGGTGCAGGCCGTGGAGTTCTGCGGGCGCGACGTCAACTTCCGTTTCCCGGGTAGCGACAACGGCATGCACGACCTGAGCTTCACGCTGCACAACGGCGAGCTGCTGGCCATCATGGGCGGTTCGGGTACGGGCAAGACCACGCTGCTCTCACTGCTCAACGGCACGCTGCAGCCCCAGCAGGGCACCATCACCATCAACGGCCACGACATCTCAGAGCCGGCGGCCAAGGCGCTGATAGGCTATGTGCCGCAGGACGACCTGCTGATAGAGGAGCTGACCGTCTACCAGAACCTGTGGTTCACGGCCAAGCTCTGTTTCGAAGGCATGGCCGACGACGAGGTGGACCGCCGCGTCATGAAGACGCTGAAGGACCTGGGACTCGACGCCGCCAAGGACCTGAAGGTGGGCTCAGCCATCAACAAATACATCTCCGGCGGCCAGCGCAAGCGCCTGAACATCGCCCTCGAGCTGATACGCGAGCCGGCGGTGCTCTTCCTCGACGAGCCTACGTCGGGTCTGTCGTCGGCCGATACGGAGAAGGTCGTCAACCTGCTGAAGGAGCAGACCTTTAAAGGCAAGCTCATCATCGTCAACATCCACCAGCCGTCGAGCGACGTCTACAAGCTCTTCGACCGCCTGTGGCTGCTCGACCGTGGGGGCTACCCTGTGTTCGACGGCAACCCCATCGACGCCATTACCTATTTTAAAGAAGCCGCCTGCTATGCCGATGCCGGGACCAGTGCCTGTCCCACCTGCGGCAATGTGAACCCTGAGGTGGTGCTGAACATCATCGACGAGAAGGCTCTTAACAGCAGTGGCGAACAGTCGGACGAGCGCAAGATGACGCCCCAGGCGTGGCACGAGCTCTACCTGAAGAATCGTGAGCCGATGGCTGAGCCGAAGGTCAGCGACGTGCCGCCCTCCGACCAGCGCAAGCCCGGCCCGCTAAAGCAGCTGGCCATCTTCCTGCACCGCAACTTCAAGACCAAGATTACCAACCTGCAATACTTGCTCATTACGCTGTTGGAGGCACCGCTGCTGGCCGTGGTGTGCGCCATGCTGACACGCTTTGCGCCGCCCGAGGGCTACTCGGTGATGCAGAACAAGAACCTGGTGAGCTATTTCTTCATGGCCGTCATCGTGGCCACGTTTGTCGGCATGAGCGGCTCTGCCGAGGAGATTATCCGCGACCGCGCCCTGCTGAAGCGCGAGAAGTTCCTGCAGCTGTCGTACGGCAGCTATATATGGTCGAAGATCCTGTTCATGGCCGCCGTCTCGCTCCTGCAGACATTCCTCTTCATCCTCGTGGGCAACACTATCATGGGCCTGCACGGGCTGTTCGGCACGTGGTGGCTCATTCTCTTCGTGACCGCCTTCCTGGCCAACCTTACCGGCCTGCTGCTGTCGCAGTGTCTCAGTTCGGTGGTGGCCATCTACATCAGCATCCCTATGCTGCTCATTCCGCAGATTCTGCTCTGCGGACTGGTGGTCAGCTTCTCTGACCTGACGCCCGGAAGCACCACGGGCAACGTGCCTCTGGTAGGCGACCTCATACCGTCGCGCTGGTCGTACGAGGCTCTGGCCGTGACGTCGTTCACCGACAACGAGTACGAGAAGCCGTTCTTTGAGACCGACCGCGAGAAGTTTGAGAATCAATATTATAACATGGGCTTCCTTTACGAACTGCAGTCGCAGCTGGAAACCATGCAGGACGAGCAGAAGCGTGGCAAGGATGTGAACCCCGGCCACATCAAGACCATTGAGCAGAACTTGCCCTTGCTGACTGCCTACTTGGGCATGAAGCCCTATGCAGGGGCTGGCGACTATGAGTCGCTGAAGCAGTATATGAAGGAGGCCGAGCAGCTGCTCTCGGACCGCTGCAATGCCGCCACGCTGAAAGGCGACCGGCTGATGAGCGAACTGCTGCGGACGGAGGGCAAGGACGCCATGCTGCAGCTGAAGCGCGACAACTACAACCTGAAGCTGGAGGAGTTTGTCGTCGGTGCCGACCAGGGCCGTATGCTCGATGTCGTCGACAACGTCATCGTACCCCGTGCCGGCCTGGTGTTCCTCACGCCTCAGAGCCACATAGGCCGTGCACCGTTCTACAGCAGTGAGAAGATTCTGGGCACGTGGCACGTCAAGACCCTGTGGTTCAACATCTGTGTACTGCTGTTGATGAGTATTATCGTAATAACATTATTAATATCTAAACTTTTAGCAAAATGAAAAAATTATCAATTCTCGCTGTAGCATTTGCAGCACTGACCTTCGCCGCTTGCGGAGGTAAGAAGACCACCGAGAACGTTGGTGGACAAGATTCAGTAAAGAGCTTCGAGCAGGAGCAGATTGAAGCTGCCATTAAGATGCACTTCGACAGCCTGGCCAGTGAGCTCGGCAAACTCAAGCAGCTGCCCGTGGTACAGAAAGACGGCGTCATCAAGCTGACCGACGCAGAGAAGCAGGTAAAGCCTGACTATCTGCTTAACGTCGCTGCTGCCGACAACGCCATGACCCTCTCTGAGAAGTATCGCGTACTGAGCGCACTCGAGGTCGACAAGGAAGTGGCCAAGCTCTACGACATGGAGACCGGGGACCTCGACAAGGCTATTGCCAAGCTGGCTGCCGACATCAACGACCCGTCGTTCAAGGCCATCGAGGGTAAGTCTGGTGTCTACGAGACTGCTCAGGAACTCTACGACGCTATGAACCAGAACGGCCGTATCAACTATTTCTGGCAGATTGTCGCTTCTTCGCTCGTTGAGCAGCTCTATGTCACATCGCAGAACACTGAGAAGTTCGTGGCTGCCTTCGATGACGACGCTGCTGCCAACGTGACGTTCCGCATCATTCTGATTCAGGATGCCCTGAACCGCCTGACCGAGTATGATCCCGACTTGGTGCCCGTTGCTGAGGCCATCGCTCCGCTGACCGTGCTCAACGCCACGACCGTCGACGAGTTCAAGGCTCAGCTGGCCGATGCCAAGGAGAAAATCGTTGCTTCGCGTAACGCTCTGGTGAACCTCGCTCAGTAATTTCAGCTTAGCGCACACACACACAGAAAAAGCCCCCGACCGTCGGGGGCTTTTTCTGTGTGTGCGCGCTCTATTGTAAGATACTGTTAACTTCGTCAGTGGAGAGGCCGGAACCCTGTGCTATCTGTTCTGCAGTCAGTCCCAAGGCGTGAAGCCGGCGAACTGTATTCCTCTTTTCAGTGAGAATTCCTTCTTCTCGTCCTTCTTCTCGTCCTTCCTTGCGTCCTTCTTCTCGTCCTTCCTTGCGGCCTTCTTCCCGTCCTTCCTTGCGTCCTTCTTCCCGGCCTTGCTCTCGTCCTTGCTCGCACCCTTTTTCCCAGCCGTCAATCTGGCCTTTCCTGAATCCATCGTCATAGAACGTGCGCTCACGGTAGACTGCATCCCAGAAGCGGTCGTAGGCTATGAGCTGACCCTCGGTGTAGGCCGACTTCTCAAGCAGTTTCAGGGCCTTCGCCGTGGCAGGGTTCTCTAATAGCTCGGCGGGAGCCTCCTCGGTCCTGACGTTAATCTCGGTGAGGAAACGCAGCCACAGCACCGCCATCTTTTTCTCAGCTATCGTCTTGGGTTTAAACTTGGGCAGCTCGATAAACACGAAGCGCAGGCCTTCGATGCGGCGGTCGTTGTGCGCTACGTCTACGATGGCGTAGTCGTGATAGAAGTCGTCGGGGCCGCTCTCAAAGCCTGTGTCGTTGATCAGGTTCAGCGAGTAGACGGGCTGCACCAGCTTGTATTCCTCACCGGGCTTCAGCTGCTTCACTATGGCCTTGGCAGCGTTGAGTACGACGCGCTGGCGGAACTCATTGTTCCAGTTCAGCTGCATTTCCACGATGAAGTGCCGTCCGCCGGTCTCGCGGCAGCGCACGTCGACCACACTATCTTTCTTCGCCGGGTTCTCAGGCACCAGTTCAGCCGGAAGATACTCCACGTGCTCAATCTGCTTGCCCTCGTCCAGGGGCAGCAGGGCGTTAAGCAGGCTTATCAGCAAGTCTTCATGCTCAAAGACGAGCTTGAAGGTGAGGTCTGCCTTCGGGTCAAGATACTTTCCTGTCATGTCTTTGTTCAGCTACAATACCAATTTTCGGCAAAGATAAGCATAAAAAGCGAATGCACCAAACAATTTGCTATAATTTCTTTCAGCTAAGCACAAAAACGCCTGCCTGTGTCACACGGAAACCACAGAATCATCGAAAGTCCGGCACTGTGCCCCCTTTTGGTTGAAAGGCGGCGGGTATAGTTCAAATTGTATATTTATACGGGGGTATGTTGCCGTTGCGGGTGTAGGTTCAGGTGTAGGATGTGGCCTGTCCGACAAGCTTTAGTCTTTCTCTTTTTTCCTGTATGTCACGATCTGGTTGTCGCCGTAGCGCTGCTGGCTGACGACGGTAGCGTTGGCCGGCAGCTGGGGGGCACGGGTGCCGCCGCCGACGGTCAGCGCGAGGTTGGTCTCGACGCGGATTTCGTCCCAGAGGCTCTGCACGAGGAACGACTGGAGCGTCTTGGCGCCGCCCTCGACGATGAGCGACTGGATGTTGTGGGCGTGCAGACTGTTGAGGTTCAGCGGGTGGGTGCGGTCTACCACCAGACGCTTCGGACTGCTGCCCCGCCAGTGGCGGACGGTCAGCAGCGGGTGCTCGCGCTCGTTGGTCACACGGCCTACGAGTATGGCGTCCTCCTCGGCGCGCAGCTTGTGCGAAAGCATCTGCGTGAAGGGCGACGAAATCTGCAGGGCCTTGCCATCGTCGTCGATGAAGCCGTTGGCCGTCTGAGCCCATTTTAATATAATGTACGGGCGCGAGAAGCGGTGGAAGGTGAAGAAGCGGCGGTTCAGCTCGCGGCACTCCTCCTCGAGCACGCCGACGGTGACGTCGATGCCCGCCTCGCGCAGCTTCTCGATGCCGCGCCCCTGAACCTCGGCAAAGTCGTCCTGGCAGCCCACGACGACGCGCCTGATGCCCTTCTTGATTATCAGGTCGGCGCAGGGCGGCGTCTTGCCGTAGTGAGCGCACGGCTCCAGCGAGACGTACATCGTTGCTTCCTTCAGCAGGGCCTCGTCCTCAGTGCTTACCGACGCAAAGGCGTTCACCTCGGCATGGCCCTCGCCGCAGCGCACGTGGTAGCCTTCGCCGATGATCCGCCCTTCTCCCCCTCTTCGGGAGGGGGCTGGGGGTAGGCAAATAACTGCCCCCACCATGGGGTTGGGCTTGGCGTTCTGCCGTCCGTTTCTGGCCAGCTGCAGGCAGCGGCGCATGTATCTCTCGTCGTCTGTCGTTTGGTTCATGGAAGGTTACTTGATCTTTGACGTCATTTCCGAGCGCACACCCTTGTAGTTCTTGAGGAACGCCTTGGCTGAGCCGAAGTTGAGGTTCAGGTCGAGTCGTACGGGGATGTGGTTCTTGTCGTCGGTGACGAAGAAGCGTATGAGTTCGCGGTTCTTGCCATTCTCGCGCTCGATGAACGAGAAGACGAGACAGCGGAACTTCTCCTTGGTGTCGTCGACCTTGAACGTTTCGCGGCCGCGGAACTGGAGCCACGAGTTGCTCAAGTGCTTGGCGTCGCTGATGGGCATGGGAATCTTGTCGCCCTCCTTCATGCCCTCTGACGAGAAGTTGCGTGCGCGCAGGAAGATGCTCATCATGTCGTAGATGCAGTCCTTATAGCGGGCGTCCTTCCAGTGCTCCTCGCCGTCGGCGTCGATGCGGTGCATGCGCAGCTTACAGGTGTTGTTAGGATAGCTGTACCACAGCTCGTCGACATAGTAGCGTTTGCCCTCGCGTGCGCCCTTGCGGAAGTAGAGTGGCGACAGGTCGGTTGAGCAGTAGCTGATCAGCGTGTCGCGCATGGTGAAGAACTTGTCGAGTTTCTTGTTGCCGCCGGTGACGAGGCTCGACCGCCAGGCTTTCTTGCCCTCGAAGGTGGTGAGGTCGGTGTTCATGGTGGCCTGACCAACCTTGAACCACACGAACTTCCAGTTGAAGTGGAGGTCGTAGGTCAGTCGCTCGCCGCTGTTGAAGGCGATGTTTTCGATGCCGCACTGCTGTGCGGCGGCATTGTCAGAGAGCAATGAACAGTGAAGCGCGAGAAGCACGCTCACCATTAACCATCTGTTATTCCTGATTCTCTTCATAGTTTCATTCCAGTTGTTTTTTGTATGTATTCTTTACCCAGCTGCTTGGCACGTTCCAGGTTGCGGTTTCTCTGTTTCTTCTCCTTGTCGGCTTTCTGCTTGGTAATGGCGCCGGGCTTCTGTTCGAAGCGTGCCCGGGCGGTGAGGTTCCAGTCGCGGGTGATGTCCCATTTGGCCTTGCATTCTACCGACTGGTTGTAGTAGTAGACGGCCTCTGGCTGACGGTCAGCGTCGTAGTCGCCGGTGTCCCACTTGTTGTTGCCGTTGGCATCGACGAAGGCTCTCAGATAGTAGGTGCTGGGATTGACGAAGACGAACTTTGCCGTACCCCGCTTGGCTCTTGTCTGCATGACAATGTTGTCGGAGTTGTTCAGCAGCTGCACCACGATGCCCGTGTCCTGCACGCCTGTCAGGTTGACCGTCAGCGTGCCGTAATCCTCAATATTCTTCAGCTTCAGGCTTTGTTTGCTTTTGTTCACCTCAAGTCCGTAGATGTCGACGAATGAAGCCGAGTCGATGTCGAGGCTGTACTCCTTGCCAGCCTGCCATTTGGCATATAGCTCGTACTGCCTGATGTTCTCCTTCTTAGGTCTGAAGGTGTAGTCAATCTTTTGCCACGTGGAGTCGACCTTGACCGTCAGGTGGATGCCCGACGTGTCGACGCGCTCCAGGGGCGTTGGCGACTCGAAGATGATGCGACTGGTGGGCTCGATGTTGCCCGATGGCGAAATCTTCAGCTTCAGAAATTCGCGCGGTGGGATGGAGTCGTATTTCTCGCCTTTCTTTTTCTTCTTTTCCTGGGCCTTCTGCCAGTCCTCCTGCTCCTTCTGCTTGGCCTTCAGGCGCTTTTCGTAGGGCGTCTTGGCCAGAAACTCCAGGGTGTCGGTCTTGCTGACGAGCATGTTCGTCGTGTCGGTTACATTGTACAAGGCTTCGACCATCAGGGTGTCCTGGTTGATGAGCGTGGTGTCGCGCAGCCAGTAGTAGACGGTGTCGTTAGTCAGTGCCGACTCAACGACAAAGGCGCTGTCGGCATCGAAGTTAAGCCCCCTGAGCCGTGGTGGCAGCGAGTCGCCGTAGGTGAAGTAGAAGTCGAGCCGGTTGGGTTCCTTGCGCTCAGTCTTCAGCAGGTAGCGGCTGTCCTGCACGGCGGTGAAGGCCAGCAGGGTGATGTCGTCGGGCAGGAAGTGTGTGTAGGGCGTGCGCATGATGTTCTCGATGTGCAGCGTGTCGCGCCAGATGGTGTCCTGCCTGGTGTCGGGTTTCCATGTCGGCACGAAGGTGTCGTGGTTGAAGGCCAGCATCTCGCTCTTCTGGCTGTAGACGTAGTCGTTGTCGGCATCTTTAAGCGCGTATGCCCGGTAGGTGCCGGGAGCCACGCCCTTGATGGAGAAGTGGCCTCGGCTGTCGGTGCGCGAGATGCGTATCATCGGCTCTGTGGTGAAAGCGCTGTCGGCCAGGTTCTGGTAGAGTCCGACGAGTATGTCCTTGACGGGTTCCAGGTTCTCGGCGCTCAGTACGTATCCTGCCACTTCGAGTGTGTCGACCTGTGAGCCCGTCGAGAAGGTGAAGGCGTAGTTGCCCATGGGATTGCTTTCGGTGAAGTCGCTGATGGCGTCGCCGAAGTCAATGGTGTAGGTGGTGTTCGCTTTCAGCGAGTCCTTCAGCTCCACGATGATGCGCTTGCCGTTGTCCTTGATTTCAGGCATCTCCAGCTGGGGAGGCGAGACGATGACCTTGCTCTGTGCGTCCTGCAGCTTGATGTATTCGTTGAAGTTGATGACGATGCGCTGGCCGTCCACGCCTGTCGACCTGTCCTGGGGCGTCGAGCTGACGACGTACGGCGGTGTCTCGTCGTACCATCCGCCGTCGGGGCTGCCCATCCTGGCGCAAGACACAAGAAGCAGGACAAGAAGCCCACCCAAGGCCTCCCAAAGGGAGGGATGTCCGGTTACATATTTTATTAATCGTTCTTTCATTTCATTATCACTCTAAACATTCCTCCCTTCGTGAGGGCTTGGGTGGGCTCTTAGTTTATTTTCAGCAGTTGCTCTATGTGCGTGCGCTCATTGCTCAGCCGGGGCACCTTGTGCTGACCGCCGAGCTTGCCGTGCTGCTTCAGCCAGTCGTTGAACAGTCCGGGGCGGGCCACGATGATTTCCAGCGGCTGCAGCGTGATGTTCTTGTAGCGCTTGGCCTCATAGTCGCTGTTCACCGTCTGGAGCTGCTGGTCAAGCAGTTGCGCAAACTGGCTGAGGTCCTGAGGCTGGCGGTTGAACTCGATGAGCCACTGGTGGCGGCACTTGCCGTGCTCGTCCATGAAGACCGGTGCGGCGGTGTACTCCAGCACCTCGGCGCCCGTCTGCTGGCAGGCGTACTGCAGTCCCTGCTCGGCATTGTCGACTATCAGCTCCTCGCCGAAGGCGTTGATGAACGACTTCGTGCGCCCGGAGATGACGAACTTGTAGGGGTTTACCGACGTGAAGCGCACGGTGTCGCCAATCTTGTAGCGCCACAGGCCGCACGACGTCGTGATGAGCATGGCGTAATTCTTGCCCGGCTCCACGCCCCAGAGGGGCACTATATCTCCGCTTTTGCCG
>JAEEGK010010879.1_pt1 | contig 20921 bp, 4 predicted proteins | sample 8958771 | NCBI WGS metagenome assembly JAEEGK01 (sample SAMN16246547, study PRJNA631951) | gut metagenome | biome: gut microbiome; feature: rumen; material: SC-attached | host: Bos | place: Iran: Karaj | collected 2018-10
CGGACTCCGCGCACCCGCCGTTCCTCGCCTTCTCCACGGTGTATTCCGAGGACCTCGAAAATGTGAAGTTGCTGGACCGCGTTGGCGCGGTCCCGTCGAAGGCGACCAAGTCCCCCGGGAAAGTGGGTCTCAAGGAATACATGGACCCGAATTTGGACATGCCGCCGGATACGCTGGTCGTCTGGATGTCCGAACCCGTCAAGAATGTCGGCAACGAGAGGGGCTGGGAGAATCTTTTCCGTTATTCTGAATCGTGCGACGACACCGTCACGTATCCGCTGAACCTCAGGCAGGCCCCCAAAATCCGCGAGAACGGACAGCAGTGGCTGCTGGTGCTCGACGACTATTCGGTCAAGACCGGCTTCTGTCTCTCCACCGATCCGTCGGCCACCTACGAGGACCTCGCGGGCAACTCGATGGGCCGCGGAGGAATCAAGATAGAGGGGAAGGACGGCTCTCTCTATCTGGCCGAGGTTCGCCCGTTGCAGCCCATCAGCGGCATCGGCAAGACGCCGCAGTGGATAGCGCCCGGAGGCGACGAATGGGAATCGCTTCCGGATTCGCTCTCCGCAATCAGCGTGAAAGCGACCATGCCGTACACCGCGGAAGTGTACATCTTTGACGGAATCGCATCCTACGTGACGCATTTCAAGCAGAAATTCGGCTACGACGGCGAGATGGAGCAGACCATCCGCGGAAATTCCGGCGATTTGTTTAGGCAGGGCTACCTGCACTGGAACAATCGTTCCGAGAAGGGCCGCAAGGCCGGCACGGGCGTGTACATCTGGAAGATTTTCTTCAAGTTCGAGGACGGGCACGAGGAAACGCGTATCATAAAGACTGGGGTCTACCGAAAAAAAACGCGGCAAATGAACTGAATTCGCAATGTTGATGCAAAAAAAAGCTCCAACTCGACGTGTTGGAGCTTTTTTTTGTTGTGAAAAATTTTACTTACAGATAAATTTTTCTGTTTGTAGATAAATGAAAAGATTTACTTACAGATAAATTTATTGATACTAAGATAAATGAAAATATTTACTTACGGATAAATTCTATATTAGATAATTAATATGTATTATTAAAAATAAAGTGAAAAATTATTTTATTTGTTTCGTCCAAACGAAGAAAATTATACTATATTATTTTTTGCCTTGTAAAATAACACTTCACAACCAAGGCAAAAGAAGGAATATATGAATAAACTTACCTATTCATCTATCGCTGCAGCAATGCTCGCATCTGCTGCATTTGGTCAAATAAGTTACACCACGGTTCCCGGTGACGGTTGCATACCTTTTGTGAACGGGGCTGGCAATTATGCCAACAACTGCTATCTTAGCGGTCTGCATAACATGGCTCCGAACACTTGCTACCATGTAAGGCAGTCTCGCATTAACGATGGCTCTGTGAATACTCAGTACATCAACGACAACGCTGCCGATACATGGTGGTGGAAGACGACGGAATGCATTCAGGTGCCGGTTCAGGTGCCGGTTCAGGGTACCTATACCCTTGATCCGAAGTGCGTCCAGTTCCACAATGGTTCGGGCCATTACGCACAGAACTGCTACAATTCGGGCTTGGCTAATATGGAATCGGGCAAGTGCTATTCTGTGAACCCGGCTAGAATCGCTGATGGTTCTCTCCCTCAGAATGGACACATGAACAACAATGCTCAGGATCCTTGGTGGTGGGTTGAGGCTGAATGCTACAACCTTGTGCCGGTTTACCCGCCTTCTATCTGCAATACGGCTCCTTCGGATCCGCAGTGCCAGAGCTTCTGCACTGGCCTTCCGGTGAACCAGTTCTGCCAGGACAATTTCTGTTCTGTGTTCCCAGGTGATCCGAGTTGTGGCCCGACGCCGGTTTGCAGCAACCCCGCTGATCAGGCTTGCCAGATGGCTTGCGCTGCTGATCCGACTATTTCCTCCATGTGCACTGAAGCGCTTTGTTTGGCAGACCCGACCGATGTGACGAATTGTGACGCAATGTGCGTTGCGGATCCGTTTGGTACGGCATGTCAGGCTCATTGTGCATGGGATCCTTTGGATCCGCAATGCCCGACGGTAACGCCTCCTGTTACGACTCCGACTCAGGAAGATTGCCTTGTTGACCCCCTTGGTCAGAACTGCCAGGATTTCTGCACAGCTCATCCGGGTGATGGCGCTTGCAATGCGAACTACTGCGCCAGCAATCCCAATGACCCGAACTGCTTTGACAAGTGCATCAACTTTGTCAATGGCGATGGCAATTATCGTCAGCACTGCTACAAGTCCGGCTTGGAAAACATGCAACCGGGCAAGTGCTATAAGCCGAATCCGGCTAGGGGTAACCAGATTCCTGTAACGGGTCACATGAACAACAACGCTGCCGATGGTTGGTGGTGGGTCCAGACCACTTGCGAAAAGGAATACATCATTCCGCGCGTTAATTGGACTCTCGATGTGAGCAAATGCGTTGCTTTCGTGCATGGTTCCGGTAACTATGTCGGTAAGTGCTTCAACTCGGGCCTCCAGAACATGCCCGCAAATAACGTTGCTCAAAATAAGTGCTATAAAGTGAATCCGGGTCGAGTCACTGATGGTTCTGCTTATACTCAGTACATCAACAATAACGCCGCAGATCCTTGGTGGTGGGTTGAAACGCTCTGCCAGGACACCCTTCCGGCTCGTGCACCTCGTCCGGCTCCGTCGCCTGAAGGCAAGGTCGCTCCGAAGGCTGTTCAGGCTGCTCCGGCTCTCGGTGAATCTGAAATCTCTGTCGACAACACCACGCTCAGCGTGACCTCCACTGTTGCCGATACCAAGATGCTCCGCGTGTTCGACATGAACGGCAAGCTCCTCCACAGCGAATCCTTCAGTGGCCTGGCCAAGGATGTTGACTTTGCCAAGTTTGCTGGCAAGGGCATTCTCCTGGTTCGCATCACTTCTGGTAACAAGCTCGTTGCCATGAAGAAAGTCTCTATCCGCTAATTGCTGATAAAAAAAAGGCGGATCCTGCGGGATCCGCCTTTTTTAGGATGTTGAATTTATTTGTTGTTGCTTTTTAACTAAAATAAGTATATATTTTATATAAAGTCTGTCTTACAATTATGGGTTCATCTTTCTAAAGAGGGGGCCAGGTGTTGTTCATTTTTATTCTGTTCCTGTGTTCCTCGATTTTTGCGGCGAGTGCGAACGCAAGCGTTACGATTGAAGGCGATTCTACTCCATATAACGTATCCATAGGCGATACACTTTCAGTCACTTCCAGAACGAGCCTTCAGCCCGGAGAAAACTTTGTCAGGTGGGAAATTGTCTCCGGAACGGGATCCTTCGTCGACGAGACCGAGGACTCGACCGGCTTCATCCCGTCGTCCGACCCCGTCGTCATCAGGAGGGTGACTCGAACCCTGCCTTTTACCGAGTTATCCGAAACACCCACCAAACTCTATATCAACCAAAGCAGCGCCATCATCCCCCTGTATTCGCTCTACGGCATCCGCGCGTATTTCGAATCCGGCGAGGGGGTGCAATTCCTGTTGATCTATGACTTTCAGCAGTCGATTACCATGGCGAATTTTTACGAGGACTCCACTTTCAGTAAAGTTGCCTCTCCCAGTGTCCCGTCCGATTCTTTTGCTATTGGAAAAGATTGCTATACAGTAAAAAGAACACGCTATTGTTCCATCAGGACGCAGCCCCACACAAAGCGTTACTTTTTATTCTATACTGTCGGGTACCCCAACGCCAACATGAAGGACTCCCTAACCATCAGGGTCACCCGTACCTATACCCTGGATGTTACGCATTCGGGCAACGGAACAGCGTATGTCGATTCCGTTTTGCAAGGCGGTTCGGGCGTGGGAGTCCAGTCCTACAGCCGAGTCATAAGTTCCGACACCTCCAGGATATACGCCATCCCCGGGAACGACAACGTGTTCGACCGCTGGGAGGTCGTGTCCGGCCAGTGCTCCATCCTGGACAGCGACAAGGACACGACATACGTCGTCGGCATGAAGAGCGACTGCACGGTGCGCGCTGCGTTCCGCGCGGGCACGGTCTACCCGATCACGGGCACGCCGGTCCAGTACAACTTCAAGGACCACCTTTACGCCAAGCAGGCCTCCAGCGGGAGCGCGGGCGTGCGCTTCACCTTCACGGCCCCGAGCGCGGGCACCTACGCCGTCGTCGTGTCGAACGAGACCACGCAGGATTCCGCCGTGTACATCCGTTACGCGGCCACCGACTACGCGACGGCCGCCACGACAAAGAAATTCCTCGGCACCTATTCCGAACCGATGACGCTCTCGGCGGGCCAGGAAGTCGCGATCGTCGTCGCCAACACGGGCAGCGGCGCGAACCCGTTCTACATCAACTACGCCACGCAGGCCCACAAGATAACGCTCGGCACGGATGGACATGGCAAGGCTATGCCGGCAGGCGGCTACGCGACGGCCTATGCCGGCTCGCGGTACTCCATTTCCGCGGAGGCCAATGCGGGCTACCGCTTCTCCGACTGGCAAACGGTTTCGGGCTCGCCCGTCATCGACGACAAGAACGCGCCCTACACCTACGTGACGGTGAGCGGCGACGCCGAACTGAAGGCGCGCTTCAAGGCGAGTTCGGTCTACACGCTCACCCGGACGAAGCAGAAATTCAACCACCAGGACAACTACTACAGCGAAAGCTCCCGCTCGGCCATCCGCTTCACCTGGACTCCGCCCGACTCGGGCTCCTACATGGTCAGTATCGAGGCCGTCGACCCGGTCGGGGGCATCTTTACTGATTACGGCACCGACAAGAACTTCTCGACCCCCGTGTCGGAAAAAATCGTCTCCGGCACGACAAGTTTCACCGTGCAAGGCACCCCGGGCGTCCCGCTCTACTGGACATTCCAGGACAGCAGCAATGCCATCCCGAACAAGTCCTTCAACGTCTGGATTTCTTCTCCCTATGTACTGAACGTGCTGAGCGCGAAGGGCGGCTCGGCGTACCCGTCCGGGACGGTGTACACCGCCCCCGGCAACAAGACCTTCCTGACCGCGTGGCCGCACGGGGGCTACAAGTTCAAGTCGTGGGTGAACACCGAGGGCGACATGACCATCGACGCCCCGAAGGACCCGCACACGACGGTCACGCTGACGGACTCGGTGTGCAGCGTGAAGGCGACCTTCACGAACGACGAGTCCGCGGAGCCGGTGCTGAACATATCCAAGCTTGATGTGGGCAACTACCCGGAGATCTGCGCGCAGGTGTCCGTGACGGACAAGAACTCTGGCTACACCTTCTACGGGCTTACCTCCGACGACTTCACACTGACACAGGACGGGACCCCCATCAAGCCCGAGGTGACGAGCATCGAGAGCGTCACGGGCGTCTCCGTGGTGATCGTGGTGGACGAGAGCGGCTCGATGGTGTACAACGACCGCATGGAGAAGGCGAAGGCCTCGATCCGCAGCTTCGTGAACGACATGGGCCCCCGCGACAGGACGTCCATCGTCGGCTTCCGCGGACGCGACTCGACCGTGGTGCACCAGGCCATGACCTCGGACAAGTCCCTGCTGACAGGCGCCGTCGACCGTCTGGACCCGATCGGCGAGGTGACGAACATCCTCACCGGGGCCTACGTCGGCGTGGAACAGACCCTGAACGAGACGAACCCGTCGGCGGTCATCATCTTCTCCGACGGTAATAATAATAGCGGCCTGACTGCAGTGAGGGATGTCGTGAATTTCGCCAACACGGCGAAGACGTCCATCTACTCCATCGGCCTCGAGACCGACAGCGAATACCCCCTGAAAGACATCGCGCTCAATACGGGCGGCACGCTCACGTTTGCGAGCGACGCGAGCGAGCTCGCCGGCATCTACGCGGCCATCCGCAACAGCATCATGTCGCAGTACATGGTGTGCTACCAGACGCCGGACACGGTCCAGAACGGCGAGACGCACACTGTGGCCATCAGCACGAAGTTCAACAAGATCACCACGAGCGACACGGCGCGCTGGAACGAAAACTCGTTGCCACCGACAATCACGCTCACCGACGCCACGAAAAAACTGATGGAAACCCCGCAGGAATCGAACAACCCGCTCACGATTGGCGTGTACATAAGGACTCTGGTCGGTGTCAGCTTTGCCAACGTGTACGTGCGCACCTCCGGCACGAACGGCGTCTTCACGCAGTACACGATGCGCAACGTGCGCGACAGCCTGTGGGAATTCATGGTCCCTGCGAGCGCAGTGATGGCTCCGGGGCTTGACTTCTACGTGATCGCCGCGGATTCCCTCGGCCAGGCGGGCAAGTCCCCGCGTATCCAGAACCCCGCGAACCAGCCGTACACCATCTTTGTCGATAACGATATCCCCGCCATCGAGGCCGTGTCGGTTGCTTGCGAGGATTCCACCTCCGACCTGAAGACGTTCCGCTTCAGCATCAAGGACAGCGACGGCATCGACCGTGCGACGCTCTATTACAAGAACTCCCACGCCATCATCTTCCAACAGATTCCGCTCTCGTACTCCGGCAAGAACGACACGTGGGTCGCCGAGTTCCCCGCGAACGTGCGCGACTACGACATGCTCTTCTACTACCTGCGGGTGACGGACGCGAAGGGCGCGTCCGTCCGCAGCCCGAAGGAGGGAACCCTCGCGACGGACGCCTGCCGCATCCACTACGTGGACAACGATTCCTCCGTCATCGACCCGCTCCCCGAGGATTCCATCCTCCCGCCGTCCCCGCGCGACTCGATCGTGTACTCGCTCATCGCGGACAGCGCGGAGATGTACGACAAGGACCTGGACGGGCGCGCGGACTTCGTGCGCGTCCACTTCAAGGAGGAGCGCAGCGACAACATCACAAGCGTCGACTCGATTTTCTGGAACTCCAACCGCGGCGAGTGGCGCTACGTGCCGGCGGAAGCGATAAAGCAGAATCGCACGGATGGCAAATGGTTCGAAGGCTACATCAACAAGCCCTACAAGTACGGGCTGACCAAGGCCGACTCCGCGCACCCGCCGTTCCTAGCTTTCTCAACGATATATTCCGAGGAACTCGAAAACGTGAGACTGCTTGACCGCGTAGGCGCTGTCCCCGCGCGCGCAACCAAGTCCCCCGGGAAAATCGGTCTCGAGGAATACATGGACCCGAATTCCGAAACCCCGCCGGATACGTTGGTCGTGACCCTTTCGGAGCCGGTCATCAATGTCGGCGACGAGAAGGGCTGGGAAAAACTTTTCCGTTATTCTGAATCGTGCGACGATACCGTCACGCATCCGCTCAAACTGAAACATTCTCCGAAGATTCGCGAGAATGGACTGCAGTGGATGCTGGTGCTCGACGACTATTCGGTCAAGGCTGGCTTCTGCCTTTCGACGGACCCGTCGGCCGCCTACGAGGACCTCGCGGGCAACTCGATGGGCCGCGGCGGAATCAGGATAGAAGGGAAGGACGGCTCCCTATACCTGGCTGAGGTACGCCCGCTCCAGGCTGTCAGCGGCATCGGCAAGACGCCGAAGTGGATTCCGCCGGACGGCGACGAATGGGAATCGTTGCCGGATTCGCTCGCCGCGATCAGCGTGAAAGCGACCATGCCTTACACCGCGGAAGTGTACATTTTCGACGGAATCGCATCCTACGTGACGCATTTCAAGCAGAAATTCGGCTACGACGGCGAGATGGACCAGTCGATCCGCGGCAAGCCGGGCGATTTGTTTAGGCAGGGCTACTTGCACTGGAACAAGCGTTCCGATAAGGGCCGCAAGGCCGGCACGGGCGTGTACATCTGGAAGATTTTCTTCAAGTTTGAGGACGGGCATAAAGAAACCCGCATCGTCAAGACCGGTATCTATCGCCGCGGGCATAAGAAGAAGTAGGGTGTGAGGTCGGCACTTCGTGCCTTTGAGGTATGAGGTCGCTCGCAAGCTCGCTGTGAGGAAAGTAGGAAGTGGAGTTGTCATTGCGAAGGGCGAATCGCCCTGAAGCAATCTCCGTTAGAGAATCTAGAGGTTATATTGACGCACGAAGTGCGTGATTCTTTTCACTAGCCACTAGCCTCTAGTCTCTATTCTCTAGTCTCTCAAAGATTCACTGCTCATTGCTAAAAAAATTATCCGTTTTATACAAAATAAGTATATATTTAGAGCGGACTTTTTTCATTTTCCTTATCGCTTGAAGTGGGGGCTGGGTGCTTATTTTCTTCTTTTCGTTGCTTTGCTCTATAATATTTGTAGCAACAGCCAACGCAGATGTGACCATTGAAGGGGAGCCAAATTCATATAACGTATCCATAGGCGATACGCTTTCTGTCACTTCCAGAAAGGCCCTCCAGGTCGGCGAGAACTTTGTCAGGTGGGAAATCGTCTCCGGAACGGGAACATTTACCGATGCGACTGAAGACTCCACGGGTTTTATCCCGTCGTCGAACAATGTTGTCATCAGGAGGGTGACTCGAAACCTGCCTATCTATGAAATATCCGATAAGACGGCAAAATTTAATTTTGACAAAAATAGCGTCGTCATACCTAGGATGTCGTATTATGGCATCCGGATGTATTTCGATACCGACGAGGGTGGACAATTTCTGCTTACTTACATAAACAACCAATCGATAGGATTGATTGATTTCTATGGGGATTCCACTTTCAGCAATTCTGTACCCAATGCTCCGTCTGATTCCTTTGTCATATCAAGAGATTGTTTGGGACACAAATGTGCTATTAGGACGCAACCCCATACAAGGAACTACTTTTTTTTCTATGCCGTGAGCTATCCCGATGCGAATATGAAGGATTCTATTCTCGTTAGGGTTGATCGAACTTATACTCTGGAAACATCATGCTCTGGTAACGGAACGGCGTATTTTGACTCCTTGGGACTGGGAAATCGGTCTTTCAACGTCCAATCCTATAGCAGGGTTATCAATTCCGATACGATCAAGGTATATGCCATCCCCGGCACTGACAACGTATTCGACCACTGGGAGGTCGCTTCCGGTTCGTGTGCCATCCTGGACAGTACGAAGGATACAACGTCCGTATTCAACATGAAGAGCGACTGCAACGTACGTGCCGTGTTCCGTGCCGGCGTCGTCTATCCGGTCTCGGGCACTCCCACCCGGTACAACTTCAACGACCACATCTTCGCCAGGCAGGCATCCAGCGGGAGCGCCGGCGTGCGCTTCCTGTTCGTTGCCCCGAACTCCGGCACCTACGCGGTCGTCGTGTCAAACGAGATCACACAGGACTCCGCCGTCTACATCCGGTACACCGATACCGACTACAGGACAGAAGCGGTGAAGGAGCGCTTCCTCGGGACCCATGTCGAGACGATGACCCTCGCGGCGGGGGACGAAGTCGCGATTGTCATCGCTAATACGGGGAAGGGGGCCAATCCCTTCTACATCAGCAACTCGACACAGGCCAACCGTATACGCCTCGTCTCGGACCCCTACGGCAAGGTCCTGCCCGCGGGGGGCTACGCGACGGCCTACGCCGGCGCCCGCTACTCGATCGCGGGCGAGTCGATCGCCGAAGGCTACCGCTTCTCGAACTGGCAGATTGTTGCGGGCGATGTCACGATCGACGATGCCAAGGCCCCCTACACCTACGTGATAATCGGTGACAACGTGGAGCTGAAGGCGAACTTCAAGGCGAGCTCCGTCTACAAGCTCTCCGGAAACAAGCAGTCGTTCAACTTCCGTGACTACTACTACAGCGAAAGCACGCGCTCGGCCATCCGTTTCAGCTGGACCCCTCCCGACACGGGCACCTACGTCATCACATTTGAACCCGTCGATCCGCTGGCAGGCATCTTCAAGGATTACGGCACCGACAAGACGTTTGCGACGGCCCTATCCGAGAAGGCCGTCTCCGGCACGACGAGCTTCACCGTAAGTGGCGCCCCCGGCGTCCCGCTCTACTGGACGCTGCAGGACAGCGGCAGCGCCATCCCGAACACTTCGTTCAAGGCCTGGGTCTCTTCGCCCTACGTGCTGAACGTGCAGAGTGCGAAGGGGGGCTCGGCCTATCCATCCGGGAAGGTGTACACCGCCCCCGGCGACAGGACCATCCTGACCGCGTGGCCTCACGGCGGCTACAAGTTCAAGTCGTGGGTGACCACCGAGGGCGACATGACCATCGAGTCGCCGAAAGAATCGCGCACGGTCGTCGTGCCGAAGGACTCAGTCTGTTCCGTGAAGGCGACCTTCACGAACGACGAGTCCGCGGAGCCCGTACTGAACATCTCGAAGCTGGAGGTGGGCAACTATCCGGAGGTCTGCGCGCAGGTGTCTGTCACGGATAAAAATACGGGCATTTCCTTCTACGGGCTGGTCTCCGACGACTTCACGCTGACGCAGGACGGCGTCCCTGTCACGCCGCAGGTCACGAGCATCGAGAACGTCACGGGTGTCTCTGTCGCGCTCGTGGTCGACGAGAGCGGCTCGATGGCATACAACGACCGCATGGAGAAGGCGAAGGCGTCCATCCGGAACTTCGTCGAGAATATGGGCCCCTACGACCGTACGTCCATCGTCGGCTTTCGCGGGGACGACTCGACCGTGGTGCACCAGGCCATGACCTCGGACAAAACGCAGTTGTTTAGGGCTGTGGATCGTCTTGAGGCAATAGGTGATGTCACAAACATCATCGTAGGTACTTATGTCGGTGTAGAACAGATTGTGAACGAGACGAACCCGACTGCGGTCATCGTGTTCTCTGACGGAGTAGATGGCAGTGGTCACAGAACATATAAGGAAACCATATCGTTCGCCAATGAAAAAAATACGACCGTCTATTCCATTGGCCTCGAGACGGATGCCAAATATCCGCTAGAAGACCTGGCCGTCAACACGGGTGGCACCTTCACGTTTGCAAGCGACGCGAGCGAACTCGCCGGCATCTACGCGGCCATCCGCGACAACATCATGTCGCAGTACATGGTGTGCTACCAGACGCCGGACACGGTCCAGAACGGCGAGACGCACACGGTGGCCATCAGTACGAAGTTCAACAAGATCACCACGAGCGACACGGCGCGCTGGAGCGAAAACTCTCTGCCGCCTACGGTCACGCTGACCGAGGCCACGAAGGAACTGATCGACAACCCGCAGGAATCGAACAACCCGCTCACGCTTGGCGTGTACATAAGGACTCTGGTCGGCGTCAGCTATGCCGACGTGTACGTGCGCATCTCCGGCACGAACGGCGTATTCACCCGCTACCCGCTTCAGAACGTGCGCGACAGCCTGTGGGAGTTCACCGTCCCGGCGAGTGTCGTGACGGCTCCCGGCCTCGACTTCTACGTGATCGCCGCAGACGCCCTGGGCCAGGCGGGTAAATCCCCGCGCATCCAGAACCCCGCGAACCAACCGTACACCATCTTCGTGGACAACGACATCCCCGCCGTCGAGTCCGCCACCGTGGCCTGCGAGGACTCGACGTCCGACGTGAAGACGTTCCGGTTCGGCCTCAAGGACAGCGACGGCATCGACCGCGCGACCCTCTACTACAAGGACTCCCGCGCCATCATCTTCCAGCAGATGCCGCTCTCGTATTCCGGCAAGAACGACACGTGGGTTGCCGAGTTCCCCGCGAACGTGCGCGACTACGACATGCTCTTCTACTACCTGCGCGTGACGGACGCGAGAGGCGCGACCGTCCGCCATCCGGGCGAGGGAACTCTCTCCACGGATGCATGCAGAATACGCTTTGCCGAGGACCCGGACGACACCACTGCCACCGAGGACCCGCTCCCCGAGGATTCGATCCTCCCGCCGTCCCCGCGCGACTCCATCGTGTACTCGCTCATCGCGGACAGCGCGGAGATGTACGACAAGGATTTGGACGGCCGCGCTGACTACGTTCGCGTGCACTTCAAGGAGGAGCGCAGCGACAACATCACGAGCGTGGACTCGATCTTCTGGAACTCCAACCGCGGCGAGTGGCGCTACGTGCCGGAAGGCACCATCAAGCAGGACCGCTCCGACGGGACGTGGTTCGGCGGCTACATCAACAAGCCGTACAGGTACGGCCTGACCAAGGCCGACTCTGCCCATCCGCCGTTCCTTGCTTTCTCAACGATATATTCCGAGGACCTCGAAAACGTGAGACTGCTTGACCGCGTAGGCGCTGTCCCCGCGCGCGCAACCAAGTCCCCCGGGAAAATCGGGCTCGAAGAATACATGGACCCGAATTCGGACATGCCGCCGGATACGTTGGTCGTGACCCTTTCGGAGCCGGTCATCAATGTCGGTGACGAGAAGGGCTGGGAAAAACTTTTCCGTTATTCTGAATCGTGCGACGATACCGTTTCGCATCCGCTCAAGTTGAAACATTCTCCGAAGATTCGCGAGAACGGTCAGCAGTGGATGCTTGTGCTCGACGACTATTCCGTCAAGGCGGGCTTCTGCCTCTCCACCGACCCGTCGGCCACCTACGAGGACCTCGCGGGCAACTCGATGGGCCGCGGCGGAATCAAGATAGAAGGGAAGGACGGCTCTCTCTACCTGGCCGAGGTGAAACCGCTCCAGGCTATCAGCGGCATCGGCAAGACGCCGAAGTGGATTCCGCCGGACGGCGACGAATGGGAATCGTTGCCGGATTCGCTCGCCGCGATCAGCGTGAAAGCGACGATGCCGTACACCGCGGAAGTGTACATTTTCGACGGAATCGCATCCTACGTGACGCATTTCAAGCAGAAATTCGGCTACGACGGCGAAATGGAACAGACCATCCGTGGCAAGCCCGGCGACCTTTTCCGGCAAGGCTACTTGCATTGGAACAAACGTTCCGAGAAGGGCCGCAAGGCCGGCACGGGCGTGTACATCTGGAAGATTTTCTTCAAATTTGAAGATGGGCACAAGGAGACGAGGATAGTGAAGACCGGTATCTATCGTCGCGGGAGTAGGAAAAAGTAGGAAGTGGTTAGGGGTTAGGATCTAGAATCTAGGGGCTAGGGAGAAATATCACGGCTTCGCCGTCTTATATTGACGCACGAAGTGCGTGATTCTTTTCACTAGCCTCTATTCTCTAGTCTCTAGGCCCTAGATTTAAAATAAAATAATTTTTTTTGTTCGCTTTGTACAAAATAAGTATATATTTAGGGCGGGATTGTTAATTTTTACTTCATTTTTCTGATGAGGGGGCTGGGTGTTATTATTTTTTGTTTCGTTGCTCTGTTCTATAATTTTTGTAGCAACAGCCAACGCAGATGTGACTATTGAAGGGGAGCCAACTCCCTATCGTGCTAACATTGGCGACACTGTTCATATTTCTTTCAAGAAAAGTCTCGCTATCGGGGAAAATTTTGTCCGCTGGGAAATCGTATCGGGCTCGGGAGTTTTTGTTAATGCCTCGGTTGATTCAACCGGATTCATTCCATCTACGAATTCTGTTGTCTTGAGAGCGGAGACTAGGCTGGTCCCCATCTATGAGATAAGCGAAACTGCAACCAAATTGTATTTTGACCAAAATAGCGCCAAAATTCCCAATGATTCATACGGCCTTCGGATGTACTTCCAAGCCGGAGCCTCTTCGAACTATATGTTCTCATGCACGTTCAATCAACGCATAATGGGGCTTAACTATTTTGGCACGGATTCCACATATACAAATGTGCAACCTCGCACCACCGGTGACTCTTATGGTCGCAATTTTTATTTTACGGCACAGCCTAATAGCAAGAATTACCTTTTCTTCTATATTGCAAATTCGAGCGCTTTTGTTCAAACATTGAGGGACTCTACCATAGTATCGGTTCGTCCGATTTTCACTCTCGATGTTTCTGCTTCAGAGGGGGGGTATGCACAAGTCGATTCCTTGGGGACTTTAGCCTCATCTTTTAACAGGGCTCCTGCCAATCAATCAAGTTACATTTACGCTTTCCCCGATCCCGATTACAACTTTGACCATTGGGAGGTCGTATCGGGTAATTGTACTATTTCTGACAAAAAGAATTCAAACACAACGGCAGTTATTCGCCAAGGGGATTGTAAGGTAAAGGCGGTCTTTTCACAAGGAAGCGTTTATGCCATTACAAAGACTCCAACCGAATACAATTTTACAGATAACGTGTATGCAAAACGAGTTTCCAGCGGAAAAAATGGTGTCCGGTTCACCTTCACGGCTCCTAGTAGTGGTTCCTATACCATCATCATGTCGAATTCGCGTTTTCAGAGCCCTCTTGAATACATCCGGCACGCATCTGCCGATTTTTCAACAGTGACCGATTCGACGAGATTTACCGGGACTCTTTCCAAAACCCTCAATCTCACAGCCGGGCAAACCGTCTACATAACCCTTGCCAATACAATACAAAAAGACAACCCGTTCTACATCAATTACGGAACGCAATCTTATAAACTCACGCTAACCCCGGATTTGAACGGCAAAACCATCCCAACCAATGGTTATGATACGGCTTTTGTCGACACAAAATACTCAATTAGCGCCCAAGGGAATGCTGGATACCATTTTTCCGATTGGGAAATCGTATCAGGAACACCTGTGATTGACGATAAAAACCAACCCAACACATTCGTCACGATATCTGGGAACGTCGAACTGAAAGCTCATTTTAAACAAAGTTCCATATATAAGTTATCTGAAAAAAAACAAAAATTCAATTTCAAAAAGAATTATTACAATGAATCCACCCGGTCGGCAATCCGGTTCTCATGGACTTCGCCTGATTCTGCGTCTTTCGCGCTCCGCGTTGCGCCTGTTGACTCCGTCTATGTTATAATTCGTGATTATGGGACAGACAGTACTTTTTCAAAAATTGTGTCAACTGTCATGGCCAATAGCGCATCGAATCTCAATTTCGCTAATACGCCCAATACAACCCATTATTTTACGATACAAGATACATCTTCAGGAATTCCGGATAAGTCGTTCAATGCTTGGATTTCTGCTCCATTCTTGTTGAACATAACGGCCTCAAAAGGCGGCTCCGTGAATCCGTCTGGGACGCAATCGACTAAAATAAACGAAAAAACAATTTTGACAGCATGGGCACATGGTGGCTATAACTTCGATTCGTGGGAACTTGTTGAGGGCAATGCGAATCTCTCGACGACTACAGAGGCTCGGTCCATTTTAACCACAACCGATTCGCTCTGTACCGTAAGGGCCGTTTTCAAAGAAGATGCTCAGGCAAAACCCTCGTTAAGCATATCGCAGTTTGAATTGGCCAACTATCCTGAAATCTGTGCAAACGTTTCTGTCACGGATCTCCATAGTGGCCATTCTTTCCAGGGCTTAACTCCCGATGACCTCGTGCTGACTCAAGATGGGCAAGTCGTCCCGACTCAGATTTCGACCATCAACAATGTCACGGGAATCTCTGTTGTCATTGTCGTTGACGAGAGTGCTTCGATGACTGCCAATAATGCCATGGATAACGCCAAGGCGTCTATCAAGGCGTTCATCAATGGTATGACTCCGTACGACAGGTCTGCCATTGTCGGGTTCTATGGGGGAACGGGTACGACCATTCATCAGACAATGACCTCGAATAAGACGCTACTGCTCCAAGCTGTAGACAGCCTCAAAGCGTATGGCGGGACAAATATTATTGCCGGGGCATGTGCCGGTTTGGGCCAAATTGTAAACGAGACCAATCCCACAATGGTCATTGTATTCTCCGATGGCGGAAACGATTCCGACGACAATCGTATACTGGATTCCGCTGTGAGTCTTGCTCAAAGTAAAAAAACGATTATACACACTATCGGAGTCGGAACCACGAATACGATGCCTTTGGAACCTTTGGCCAAAAGAACGGGCGGGATATACACATATGCAAATAATGCAAGCGAATTGGCTGGTATTTATGAGGCGATGCGAGATAATTCCCTTTCTCAATATGTTGTCTGCTACGAGAGTCCCGATACGCTTCAAAATGGGGATACGCACAATGTCATCATTAGCATGGCGTTCAACAAAATTACGACGAAAGATTCCTTCCAATGGAACGAAAATTCACTGCCGCCAAGGGTCTCGCTTACAGATGCAACGTGGAACTTGATAAAAAATTCACAGCAAGCGAATTCTGCCATCACAATATCGGCTTATATCACGACGTCGTTGCAAATTAAAAATGCGAATGTTTTCTTGCGGAATTCCAGTACAGTGAATACGCAATTTACTTCGTATGCCATGCGGCATGTCAGGGACAGCCTTTGGGAATACACGGTCCCGGCAAATCAGGTTGTTGCGCCGGGAATCGATTTCTACATTGTCGCGACAGACACCGCCGGGCAACAGGGCAAATCTCCAAGAATCCAGACCCCTGCCATGGAACCCTACACAATTTTCATTGGCAACGATATTCCCGTCATTGATTCCTTTACGATTGCTTGTGAAGATTCTACAAGTGAACTCAAGACATTTTCCTTCCGGATGAGCGATAATAACGGGATTCACAGTGCAGTCCTGTACTACAGCGGTTTAAACGCTTACATCTATCAGACTCATCCGTTCTCCTACACAATCGAGAACGACACTTGGACAACCAAGGTCCCTATGAATATCACAGAATATACCGGTTTCAGATACTACCTTCGCGTTACGGATGCCCTTGGGGCGTCTGTTCGTTATCCTGAAACCGGTTTTTTGACTACTGACGCCTGCGAAGTAAAGGAAGTTATCCCGGAACCGGAAGATTCGAGCATTGTTGACTCGATTCCCAAGGATTCGAATATGGTTCCTTCCGATACGAATACGGTTCCCGAGGATTCGCTTGCGCCGTCGCCCCGTGACTCCATCGTGTACTCGCTCATCGCCGATACGGCCGAGATTTACGACAAAGATTTAGACGGCCGCGCGGACTACGTTCGCGTGCACTTCAAGGAGGAGCGCAGCGACAACATGTCGGGCGTGGATTCCATCTTCTGGAACTCGAACCGCGGCGAGTGGCGATACGTGCCGACCGGGAAGATGAAGCAGAACCGCTCGGATGGCAAATGGTTCGAGGGGTACATCAACAAACCTTACAAGTACGGCCTGACCAAAGCGGATTCCGCACATCCGCCGTTCCTCGCATTCAATACGGTGTATTCCGAGGAACTCGAGAACGTGAGACTGCTTGACCGTGTGGGTGCTGTCCCATCGAAGGCGACAAAGTTCCCGGGGAAGGTGGGCCTCAAGGAATATATGGATCCGAATTCCGAAACTCCGCCGGATACGCTGGTTATCTGGATGTCCGAACCTATCAGGAATGTCGGCAATGAGAAGGGGTGGGAGAATCTGTTCCGCTACTCGGAATCCTGCGAAGATACAGCCTCGCTGCCACTCAACTTGAAGGGAACGCCAATTATCCGCGATAATGGTCAACAGTGGACAATTTTCTTGGATGGTTATTTTCTCAAGGAAGGGGCTTGCTTGTTTACGGATCCCGAAGCTAGCTATGAGGACCAGGCGGGCAACCCCTTGGGTCGCGGTGGGGTCAAGGTCGAAGGGGAGGATGGTAAGATTTATCTCAGCGAGGTACGACCGCTACAGGCTATCAGCGGCATTGGCGAAACGCCACAGTGGATTCCGCCAGAGGGCGCTGGTTGGGAACTCCTGTCGGACTCAATTTCTGCCATCAGCGTGAAATCTTCGATGCCTTACACGGCCGAGGTCTACATTTTTAGCGCCATTGCGACATACGTGACGCATTTCAAGCAGAAATTCGGATATGATGGCGAAATGGATCAATCTATCCGTGGAAATTCCGGCGATTTGTTCAAGCAGGGGTACTTGCATTGGAATAACCGTTCCGAAAAAGGCCGCAAGGTGGGGACGGGCATCTACATCTGGAAGATATTCTTCAAGTTCGAGGATGGACACAAGGAGACGAGGATAGTTAAGACGGGAGTGTATCGCAGGGGGAGTAGGAAGTAGTTAGACGAGAGAACGCCGCTGCGCGGCTACAGACGAGAGACGAGAGAGAAAATTGTCATTGCGAGGGGCGATTAGCCCTGAAGCAATCTTCATTAGAGAATCTAGAGGTTAGAATCTAGGGGCTAGGGAGAAATATCACGGCTTCGCCGTCTTATATTGACGCACGAAGTGCGTGATTCTTTTCACTAGCCTCCAGTCTCTATTCTCTAGTCTCTCTACGACTCACTGCTCGTGCCTGGAGCCTAAAAATTTGTCATTCGCAGGCGCATGACTTGTCGGCTCAGCCATGCCGAAACGCAAGCGTTTTGGCACGGCATTCGCCTTGGTTGTCATTGCGAAGGGCGAATAGCCCTGAAGCAATCTTCATTAGAGAATCTAGAGGTTAGATTGACGCACGAAGTGCGTGATTCTTTTCGCTAGCCTCTATTCTCTATTTTAGAGAATCTAGAGGTTAGAATCTAGGGGCTAGGGAGAAATATCACGGCTTCGCCGTCTTATATTGACGCACGAAGTGCGTGATTCTTTTCACTAGCCTCTATTCTCTAGTCTCTAGTCTCTCAAAGATTCACTGCTCATCGCTAAAAAAAAATTATCCGTTTTATACAAAATAAGTATATATTTAAAGCGGACTTTTTATCGTTTTCTTCATCATTTGGAGAAGGGGGCTGGGTGCTTATTTTCTTCTTTTCGTTGCTTTGCTCTATAATTTTTGTTGCAACAGCCAATGCCGATGTGACCATTGAGGGAGAGCCTGATTCTTACAATGTCGCCATTGGCGATACGCTTTCCGTCACATCCCGGAAGAGCATGCAGGTCGGCGAGAACTTCGTCAAGTGGGAAGTCGTCTCCGGAACAGGTACATTTACCGATGCATTTGAAGATTCCACGGGATTTATCCCGACATCAAATGACGTTGTCATCAGGAGGGTGACAAGGACCCTGCCTTTCACCGAATTAACCGAAACACCCACCAAGCTATACATCAACCAAAGCAGCGCCATCATCCCCCTGTACTCGACTTACGGTATCCGCACGTATTTCGAATCCGGCGAGGGAAGCCAGTATGTGATTGTATTTACATATCAACAGTCGTTAGGTCAAGCGCCTTTTTATTATGACTCCACTTTCAGCGATTTAACTCCCCCCAGCTCGGTATCCACCCCCTTTAATGTTACCAGGGATTGTCGAACTACTCTTGACAGAAGTCGATATTGCTACATCAGGACGCAACCCCATACAAAGAACTATTTCTTAATCTATGCGGGCGACTATCCCAACGCCAACATGAAGGATTCCGTAACCGTCAGGGTCGCCCGTACCTATACCCTGGATGTTACGCATTCGGGCAACGGAACGGCGTATGTCGACTCCCTGGGGACGGGAATACTGTTTGCCGGGGTCCAGTCCTACAGCAGAGTCATCGATACCGACACCTCCAGGATATACGCCATCCCCGGGAACGACAACGTGTTCGACCGCTGGGAGGTCGTGTCCGGCCAGTGTTCCATCCTGGACAGCGACAAGGACACGACATACGTCGTCGGCATGAAGAGCGACTGCACGGTGCGCGCTGCGTTCCGCGCGGGCACGGTCTACCCGATCACGGGCACACCCGTCCAGTACAACTTCAAGGACCACCTTTACGCCAAGCAGGCCTCCAGCGGGAGTGTTGGCGTGCGCTTCACCTTCACGGCCCCGAGCGCGGGCACCTACGCCGTCGTCGTGTCGAACGAGACCACGCAGGATTCCGCCGTGTACATCCGTTACGCGTCCACCGACTACGCGACGGCCGCCACGACAAAGAAATTCCTCGGCACCTATTCCGAACCGATGACGCTCACTGCGGGCCAGGAAGTCGCGATCGTCGTCGCCAACACGGGCAGCGGCGCGAATCCCTTCTACATCAACTACGCGACGCAGGCCCACAAGATAACGCTCGGTACGGACGGCAACGGCAAGGTTTTGCCGACCGGCGGCTACGCGACAGCTTACGATGGCTCGCGATATTCCATCTCCGCGGAGGCCAATGCGGGCTACCGCTTCTCCGACTGGCAGACGGTCTCGGGCTCGCCCGCCGTCGACGACAAGAATGCGCCCTACACGTACGTAACGGTGAGCGGCAATGCCGAACTGAAGGCGAATTTCAAGGCGAGCTCTGTCTACACGCTCACCCAGACAAAGCAGAAATTCAACTACCAGGACAATTACTACCGCGAAACCTCGCGCTCGGCCATCCGCTTCACCTGGACCCCTCACGACACGGGAACCTACGTCATCAGTTTCGAAGTAATCGACACGCTGGGGGGCATATTCAAGGACTACGGCACCGACAAGAATTTCTCGACCCCCGTTTCGGAAATGCCCGTTTCCGGCACGACGAGTTTCACCGTGCACGGCACCCCGGGCGTCCCGCTCTACTGGACCTTCCAGGACAGCGGCAACGGCATCCCGAACAAGTCCTTCAACGCCTGGATTTCGTCACCCTACGAGCTTAACGTATTGAGTGGAAAGGGGGGCTCCGCATACCCGTCCGGGACGGTGTACACCGCTCCCGGCAACAAGACCGTCCTCACCGCGTGGCCTCACGGCGGCTACAAGTTCAAGTCGTGGGTGAACACCGAGGGCGACATGACCGTTGACTCGCCGAAGGACCCGCACACGACGGTCTCGCTGATGGACTCCATCTGTACCGTGAAGGCGACCTTCACGAACGACGAGTCCGCGGAGCCCGTGCTGAGCGTCTCGAAGCAGGACGTGGGCAACTACCCAGAAATCTGCGCGCAGGTGTCCGTCACGGATAAAAATACGGGCATTTCCTTCTACGGGCTTGTTTCCGACGACTTCACGCTGACGCAGGACGGCATCCCAGTCAAGCCCGAGGTCACAAGTATCGAGAACGTTACCGGCGTCTCGGTGGTAATTGTGGTCGACGAGAGCGGCTCGATGATATACAACGAGCGCATGGAAAAGGCGAAAGTGGCTATCCAGGACTTCATCGACAACATGGGCCCCTACGACAGGACGTCCATCGTCGGCTTCCGCGGTGACGACTCGA
>JAEEGK010010882.1_pt1 | contig 20920 bp, 16 predicted proteins | sample 8958771 | NCBI WGS metagenome assembly JAEEGK01 (sample SAMN16246547, study PRJNA631951) | gut metagenome | biome: gut microbiome; feature: rumen; material: SC-attached | host: Bos | place: Iran: Karaj | collected 2018-10
TATATGGAAAAGGACAACTGGCTGTATAAGTATTGGTTTGTGAAGAAATAGAAAACGAATACCATATTGAAAATATTTTTCCGCAATTCGGACAATGTCTGGGTTGCGGAAATTTTTTTATAAAAATCCAAAATAATTTATTGCTGTATTCGAAAAATGCGTTTTCTTTGTCAGCGTAATAAATGCATTTGATATGAGAGATAAATGTTTGTTAATTATGAGTAAGGTGGCTTTATGTGCTGTAGCATTTGTGGGTTGTGAAAAGAATTCTGTTGTAAAACCATTGGAAATATAAGATAATAGAAAATGAGTATGAGTATGAGTATGAGAAAAGTGTTCTTATTAATAGCGTTTGCTGTATTGTGTGTAGGAGTTATATCGTTTGTTTCTTGTGAACAAAAGGATGGCGTTTGTTATAAGTTTGATAATGAGGAAACTATAACTATACCATTGGACAAACATGTGTTTCCATTATCTCGATTGCAATATTGTAAAATTGATGGGAAAGAAATGGTTGTCGCTAATTTTGAAAATAGCGAGCTGGCTTTTTATGATATCGCGGAGAAAAAACAGGTTCATATAATTAATTTATTGAAAGATAGGGGACTGTGCGCTTTCGAATATGTCAATAAGGATAGTATATTTTTATTATATACATTGCCACATTCATATTATCGTTCTGGAATATCTGATTCTGTTATTCTTGCCGATACATTAAGTTTTCAATTGATTGATTATGATGGTAATGTAAAAAAATGCTATCATTTTAATTGTGATGGTTCTAACATTGATGGCGTTAACCTTACGGTTAAAGATGTGTTGCCTCCATATTCGGGTTCGTTTTATCACAAGATTATGAGAAGTGGCAACATGGTGTTTTTTTATCCATGCAGGTATTTGTATAACGATGTCGAAAATATGCGTAATTCTAAACCGTTCATTGCCTGTTACGATTTGAATACAGAGAAATATTACTTTACAAAGCAGAAGTTTCCCTATTTAAATGATACGGCATACTGTCCAATTCTGGAAGGGTCTAGCAACTTTTTGTATTTTTGTATTTCGCCAGACGGATTGCCAGTATTGCGTTTCTCATATTCTTCCGATGTGTTTGAATGGGATTATAAGAACGATGTTCTGATTCCGCATACTTTAAAGTCTAGAATAATAGATACAACTTTTCTGAGGAACGCGTCAGATTGGCCATATTATGAAGGTGCATATTATAGCGATATAACTTACGATCCCAATATGGAATTGTACTATTCTTCAATAATGTTTAAGTTGAAAAATGTGCATACGGCATCGACAATTATCGCCGACAGAAACTTTAACTACATTTGCGAAACCAGTGGCTTTTTTGATTCCAATACGCAATTCTTTCATGATACAATTATTAACGCAGGTGTGTCATTATTTGGTGATCCTAATATTTGTATTTCCAAAAGCAAATTGAATGTTTGTGATTCTTGTGGCGGCTATGTAGATAGTATGCGAAATTTGGTCGGTAAATCAATGATTAATGACTGACGATTTTGCTTGTATGAAGTATAGATTATGGTAGATTAAAACAAAAATTATGTACACTTTTGTTGGAACATTTCTTTCGTGCGGGATTATTTTGTTTATTGCAGTATTTGTTGCTGGCTATTTCTTTCACATGAAGGTAAAAGGCGACAGCGGAGCAAAAACAATGGTAGTCCTTTCTGTTTTCGGCATTTTGCTGTTTCTGTGTTGTATATATACGATTTATATCCGCAGTTGGGAAGGAAGTTGGTCGGATTGGATAGGAATAATTCTGCACATTGTATGTTTAGGTTTCGTGGTGTATGCCTTAATCAGAAACATCCGCGACTTAAAGAAATCACAGGAAGAGGAATAGCTTATAATTTGATTGAAACCAATTGTAATGTCGGAGCAGAAATCTTTGCCTCGACATTATTTTTGTTCACTATGCTTTTTTCCGATAATTAGTCTTATTTTTGCAGAAGTTATTTTTGAAAAGGAATTTTATAGAAATTTTACGAAATAATTGGATATGAGAAAGTTATATTACATATCGTTCGTTCTGCTGATGTCGGTTATGCTGTATTCCTGCAAAGAAAAAGCTCCAGAAATCACCGATGCCAAGGACATTGAATACGACGAGTTTTCAACGAGCCGTTTTCCCGAGTTCGATGCCAATCTTGAGGTTTCGATTTACCTAAAACTTCCGAAAACCAACGGCAACGAGTTCCTCGACAGCATTTATGCCGACCTTGTGGCTTATTACACCGACAGTTCCAGACGAGAAATCCAGAGCGGCATCGAGATTTTTGCCGATTCCATCGAGTCGGAATACTACACGACCAAGGAGGACATCGGCGCCGACATTTCGGGCTACATCTACGCCGTCAACTACTACGACAGCATCTATCCCGTCTATGCCGACGGCAAACTGCTTGTGTATTACGACGATTCCTACGAATATCAGGGTGGAGCGCACGGCATCTCGGGAAAGACATACACGGTTTACAACATTGCAACCGGCCGTCGCGTCACCGAGGACGACATCTTTGTGATGAACGACGAGAACGAAAAGGCTTTGTCGGAAATGATTGTCGAGGCTTTTGCTGTAGAGTTTTCCGACGAGAAGGACGACATGTGGAACGAAGGCATAAACTTCATCAACGGCAACTTCAGCATTGGTGCCGATTCGCTCTACTACCAGTACTCGCCGTACGAGATTGGTCCGTATGCAATGGGAATGCCGCGTGTCGCCTTGCACAAGGAGGCTGTAAAGCCTTTCCTGAAAAAGGATGGCGTGCTGTATGAATATTGGTTTCCGGAGAAGAAGAAATAATAATGGGCTAAAAGGCTAGCAGGCTCACAGGCTAACAGGCTAACAGGCTGCAAGCCAGAGAGCCTTTAAGCCTGGAAATATAGAAAGTACAGTCGCGGCGCGCCACGACTCAACAAGAAATTTTTGAACATGAAAAACATACATTACATATTTTTCGCCCTTCTCGCTTCTGCAGTAGTTTGTTCCTGCAAAAGCAAGATGGCAGAACCATCGGCAGATGAAAACAGGGCAAAGTCGGAAGAAGTGGCAAACGACAGCCTTCCTGAATCTGATACGGTAACGGTAGAGGAGAAGGCTTTCAAGCTGGAAATGAAGACTTACCGAGTTGTAAAGGCAGCAAAGGGCTGTTCGTTTACATACCATGCCGTTTTGCCTGCTGACACCGACAACAAGGCGATTCTCGCCATTCGTGATGATGTGCTTGGCGAAATTTCAAATGGCGTGGATGTGGATGCCGATTTTAGACGCAGTGCAGCCAAGTCGGTAAGCATGTACCAGGAAGCAATTGCCGATTCCACCGACGAGTATTTTGAATACTTCGAGGAGTACGATTTGGACAGCATTTATCCAGTGCTTGTCACTGATGGATTTATTGTAATGGCGTATTATTCATTCTACGAAGTTTCAACTGCTCCGCGCAACGCTTTGGAATATCATTATATGATGTACGACCTTGCTACTGGCAAGCGAATGACGGAAAAGGACATTTTCTGCGATACGCGTAAGGCGAAGAATGTCATTGAGAAGTTTATCTGGGAGCAGACAACCGAATGGCAGAACGGCGACGAGGATGACGCATCGCAGATTACAAACGAGGAAGTGTTTAACGGCAACTATTATGTTAGTGAGGACAAGTTTTTCGTCTGCTACAATTCCACAGTTTATTTTATCCCGGGAGGCATCGACATCGAGATTCCCAAGGAAGCATTGAAGCTTTGTCTGAACCAGGATTCTCCGCTGTATAAATATTGGTTTGGAAAGGAGTAGTACTCGCTTGAAATTCCAAAATTTGTCAGATTAATATTTTTTATTTATTTTTGCATCAAATAATTGTTATTATGGAGCAGACATTAACATTGAACAATGCACGCGAAATAAGGATTGCACGGCTAATAAGCAAACTTGAGCAAAGACAGCAGGAAGTCCTTGAAAACGAGTTGGAGACATACATTTTGCTATCCAAGGCATCAGAACTCGACAAATCGGTAAAAAAGAACGAAATAACAATGAGTGAAATTGTTGAAGAAGTAAAGAAGGCAAGAAATGAAAATTAAGGTAGTTTTCGATACAAATGTCTTGATTTCTTTTTTCATGGGGGAAAATTGCTTGATTTGGCCAAGATGGTAAGGTTAAAAGGCATTGAAATCCTTAGCAACGAACATCTTTTGAGAGAACTGGAAAATGTCCTTTCAAGGCCGAAGTTCAAAAAGTACCTTTCGCTTCCCGTACACGAATACACAAGTTTTTTCAGAATGATATGCACTGAAATAACAACAACTGAAATCTTTTCCGAATGTCGTGACCCTAAAGACAATTTTCTGTTTGACATAGCGGAACAGGGCAATGCTTGTTATATTGTTTCAGGCGACAATGATGTTTTATCCGTCAATAATCCGAAATTCAGAACAATTACTTTGGGTGACTTTTTGAATATCGTTGAGAATATAAACTGAATTCCTGCTGGATTTTTCCAAACGAAAACATAATCCCTCTTTTTTGTGACTAATATTTAGTGTATTTCTCTCATTTTGTTGATGAATACTGCGGATTTTCTATACATCACATTTTGTGCATTTTTTCAATAATTAGTCGTATTTTTGCAGTCCTTTTTGCAAAGCGATTTTTACAATGAACTTCATAGAGTTTCTACATAGCATCGATTATTTTGATTTGTTCAGCAATGCGCTGATGATTACCAGTTTCGTGGTAATAATGATGTCGCTCATCGAATATGTGAATGTGTGGACGCACGGGCGTTTCATCAAGGGAATGAACCGTAACGCCTTTGTGCAGGCGCTGATAGGAACTCTGCTCGGCGTGATTCCGGGTTGCATGGGAACATTTACTGCCGTGTCGCTCTATACGCACAAGGCTCTGTCGCTGGGTGCGCTGGTCGCTTGCCTTATTGCAACTTCGGGTGACGAGGCTTTTGTGATGCTGGCAACCATGCCCGTGCAGTCGCTGTGGCTGTTCGGAATTTCGGCTGCGGTTGCCATCGTGACGGGTGTGGCTGTGGATAAGTTGTTCAAGAACAAGGATTTTACTCCTAAAATTGACGATGTGCCTTTCGAAGTTCACGAACACGAAATTCCTGCCGACGGAAAACTGTTCGCGTGGAAAAACTTCGTGCCGTCGAAGTCGCGACTGAAACTCATCGGTGTATTTGCCTGCATAATAATTCTATGCTGTGTGGGCGTAATCGGGCATTCGCACTCCGAAAATCTCATTTTCAGCCTTCCCCAGCAAACCGAAGTCGTTGAGGCTGACGAGCATCACCATCACGACGAATGTTGCGAGCATCATCACCACGATGACGAATGCTGTGAACATCACCACCATCACGATGAATGCGAAGGAGAACATCACCACGATTCCGACTTGCCAGAAGGTTTCGAGCATCATCATCACCATCACGGAGCATTGGACATTGTGAACATAATAATTGTGTCGCTGTCGGCATTGATGCTGCTCATAATTTTCTTCTCCAACGAGCATTTTGTAAGCGAGCACCTTGTGCAGCATGTTGTGCAGAAGCACCTGCCTCGCATTTTCTGGTGGACATTCGGCGTACTTGTTGTAATGGCTATCATATTGAATTACACCAACTTTGGAGACTGGATATACAACAATACCTACATACTTCTGCTGATTGCCGTGGCTATAGGTATTCTGCCCGAATCGGGACCGCATTTGATTTTTGTGGTGCTGTTTGTTCAGGGCTATATTCCGTTCAGCATCTTGTTGGCCAACAGCATTGTGCAGGACGGACATGGTTCGCTTCCGCTGCTTGCCGAAACCAAGAAGGGCTTCCTTGTCACCAAGGCAATAAATATGGTTGTCGGACTAGTCGTAGGATTGGTTGGGCTATTGATGGGATTTTAATTTAATGATATGAAAATTAAGAGTTTAGTATTATTAATCTGCGCTGTTTCATTTTTCGGCTGCGGAGAGTCAAAACAAACAAAAGTTGAGGGAGAACTTCCTGCTGTTGATTCATCGGAAGTTATTAAGCAAGATACCGTAGCATCGGTTTCTGAACTTGCAGAAGCGCAGATGGACGAAAATACCATAATGGAAATCTGGGATGCCTATATCAAGTCTGATTACTGCGATATTACCGGCGACACCAAAAAGGCTCGCACTCAAATTGTTCGGGAAGGCGCAAATGTTGCCTCGCTTAAACTTGACGAGGCGAATGCACCTCTGGATATTCCTGATGGTGAAGAGTTTTTGCCTCCGACGGTAACCGAAACTTTTGCCTGCTATCCGCTTTCGGCTGGCGGTTGCCTTGTGCTTTGGTACTACGATGGTTCGGAGTGGGGACGCAAGATTTTCGCCGTTTTCAGCTATAAGGATAAGGAACTTACGAGATTGAAAAATAGTTTCCCGCCGTTTGCTGATTTCGTCGATAGCAATTATTCGTCGGATTGGGACAGTCTTGCAAAGCTTAGCGGAACAGAGGTCGTATATTTCAAGCAGGATTGCTGGCCGACAAAGTTCGATTCCGAAGGCTTTGGAATGTCGGAAGGTGGAATGGAAGAAACTTGGTATAAGTTTGATGGTAAAGGTTTTGTGAAGAAATAAAATAGTGGATATGAGGGGTGAAAATGAAAATGTAGCAAATGTTATCCGCTATAAGGCTCATTATGTTGTAGAATCGCAATGGATTGACGAAAATTCTATCAGCAACGACTTCGACTACGACAGCAACGAGGGTGTTATTGTCCTGAAAGATGGCGTTACGGAGATTGGCAATGGCGCTTTTACAGATAGTTTTGACATTGTTTCCGTTGAAATTCCCAGTACGATTACAACAATCGGAATAGGTGCTTTTGCATATTCGGTGCTTTCGTCGGTGGTTATTCCCGACTCTGTGATGGAAATCTGCGAAGGGGCGTTCAATAGTTGCGATGAATTGAAGTCGATATATATTCCCGCATCGGTGGAACGAATTGGCATTGAGGCGTTTCTGAATTGTACAAAGTTGAATTCCATTGAAGTGGACAAGTCGAACCTCGTTTACGACTCGCGCGAAAATTGCAATGCCATAATCGAGACAAAGGCAAACAAGCTTCTCTGGGGCTGTAAAAATGCTTTTATTCCCAATTCCATCACCGAAATTGAAGACGGCGCTTTCTATTGTTGTGAGGGCTTGAAGTCTGTTGTTATACCCGATTCTGTAAGAAGGATAGGGGAGTCTGCTTTTTATGCTTGCTATGGACTGAAATCTATTGTTATTCCGTCGTCGGTAACGAGAATTGGTGATGGCGCGTTTTATGAATGTTGCATGCTGGATTCGATTGAAGTTGACCGTAATAATGTCGTTTACGATTCGCGCCAAAACTGCAACGCCATAATCGCAACTCGGACAAATGAACTGATTGCAGGATGTGTCAATTCGTTTATACCAGAAGGTGTTACGAAGATTGCCGTGGGTGCTTTCGGTGGTTGCGATAGGCTTACGAACATCGAAATTCCCAGTTCGGTTGAGAGGATTGGCGAAAACGCTTTTTGCACCTGTTATAGCCTTACTGATGTGAAAATTTTAGGCAATTTGACCGAAATAGCCGATAGCGCATTTGCCAAATGCGGTGAGTTGAGAAATTTGAATTTCCCCGAATCGTTGAGGAGAATAGGTGTGTCGGCATTTTATGATTGCAATAAGCTGTCGTCCTTGAACATTTCGCGTAATGTGGAAGAAATTGGTGAGGATGCATTTATGGGCTGTGGCAGTCTGAAAAACATTGTAGTTGACGACCATAATCCATACTACGACTCGCGCGAAAATTGCAACGCATTAATCGAAACACATACCGGCATTCTTTTGGCTGGTAGCGAAAGCGCAGTAATTCCCGATTCTGTGACCGAAATTGCCAATGGCGCATTTATGAAATGCAGTGGGTTGAAATCGATAATTATTCCGGATTCCGTTACAAAAATAGGCTACGCGGCATTCTATTGCTGCGAAGGGCTTACATCGCTTGTGATTCCAGATACTGTAACCGAAATTGGTGAAAATGCATTTAACGACTGCTTCGGCCTGACCTCCGTCAAAATTTCCAATTCTCTGACCGAAATAGCAGAGGCTTCCTTCTGGCAGTGCAAAGGACTGAAATCCGTGGCTATTCCCGATTCTGTGAAGAAGATTGGCAAGTCGGCGTTCTGGGGCTGCGAAGGTCTTGAAACAGTTATTATTCCGTATTCGGTAGAAGAGGTTGGCGAAGAGGCTTTTGCTAATTGTGACTCATTGCAAAAAATTGTTATCCCGAGGGGAATGACATATCAGTTTAAGGAATTTTTGTCCGAAGATTTGTGGGATAAGCTGGTGGAGAGGTAGTGGCGGTTAACAAATATTTTTCTCTCCAATTTCCAAATTCCGAAAATAGTCTTATCTTTGCAACCGAGTAGAATGGTCGCCTAAAAACGATGCTTCTGCTTGACGGACAACATCTTGATTGTGTTCTCCGTGACCTAAAAAATAATTTATGGATAACAAAGTTAGACTTTATTCTGAAATAGGAAAACTCAATGCGGTTCTGCTGCATCGCCCGGGAATCGAGATAGAGCGTATGACTCCCGAAAACGCACACGAAGCATTGTACAGCGATATTTTAAACAAAAAGTTAGTCGATGGCGAATATGCCAATTTCGAGGGCGTGCTCTCGCGTTGGACAAAGACTTATCAGGTCGTCGATATGCTTGCCGAAGTGCTTAAGAATGAGAGTGTAAAGAAAAATCTCGTGGAAACTTCCTGCCGTCTCGACGACTGCGGTTTCCTTTGCGACGAACTCCTGTCGCACGACGAGAAGACTTTGGCTCGCGAACTTGTCGAAGGCTTTGAATATAGGAGAGGGGTTGACCCTGCAAAATACGAGGACGAGCGCTACATCCTCAAGCCTTTGTACAACCTTTTCTTTACCCGCGATGCTGCATCGTCGATGTACAACATGCTTCTTATGAACACAATGTCGTTTAAGGTGCGCATGCGCGAAAACATCATCTACCGTGCAATTTTCGAGAACTATTTCGGATGCGAGTCGATAAATGCTGGCGAATGGGACGCATCTGCACGCACCGAGGGTGGCGATGTGCTGATAGCCCGCGACGATACCTTGTTTATTGGTAACGGCATCAGAACCAACAAGAAAGGTATTGAGTTTCTTGCCGAATATTTCAAGACACGCAAGCCCAAGTTCAACATTCTTGTTCAGGAATTGCCAGAAACGCCCGAGTCGTTCATTCATCTCGACATGGTGTTCACTTTCCTCGACAAGGACCGTTGCATGATGTTTGAACCGCTTATCCGCAAGAATGCCAAGTATTCGCATTTGCAGACCACTCATATTGAGATTGATAACGGAAAAATTACATATCACCAGAAACCGAATTTCCTGCAGGGCGCACGCGATTTGGGCTTCGACCTAAATCCTGTCGTCTGTGGTGGCGACGATGCTTGGGTTCAGCAGCGCGAACAGTGGCACAGCGGTGCAAACTTCTTTGCTTTGGGCGAAGGCAAGGTCATCGGTTACGAGCGCAACTGGAAGACCATCGAGGCTCTCGACAAGGCAGGTTTTGCCGTACTGAAGGCTGCTGATGTCTGCAAGGGCTCGGTTGATATGCACAACTACGAAAAGTTTGTCGTAACCTTTGCAGGCAGCGAACTTCCCCGTGGCGGTGGTGGTGCAAGGTGCATGACCATGCCGATAAATAGGGAAGAGGTTAAGTGGTAAAAGCTTTTGCTGGCAGGCGTGATCTTATTTGCTATCCCCTCCATGCCTTAAGGCCGTTAAAGACCTTAAAGTCTTTAACAACGAGGAGGGGAATATTGCAAAAAAAGCTGCCAGCAATGTTACAATTCGACCAAAAACTTTTTCTTTTTTCTTTCAACTTTTTTTCTCCAAAATGGTTAATAACTATCTCCAAAAACTTCGTTTTTCCGTTGGAAAATTGTTACCTTTGCACACGTTTTTAGAAAATAAATAAATTTTTATGGCAGAAGATAAAGAGTTGGAACAGAATGCTGTTGCAAACGCTGGACAATCTGGTGCAGATTATTCTGCGAATAGCATTCAGGTTCTTGAAGGCTTGGAGGCAGTGCGTAAGCGTCCGGCTATGTACATCGGCGATATTAGCGAGAAAGGTCTCCACCATTTGGTTTACGAAGTTGTTGATAACTCCATCGATGAAGCGATGGCAGGATATTGCAACGAGATATATGTTCGCATAGGTAAGGACAATTCTATACTTGTTAGGGATAACGGCCGTGGTATTCCGGTCGGAATGCACGAGAAGGAACACAAGTCGGCTCTCGAAGTCGTTATGACAGTACTACACGCTGGCGGTAAGTTTGACAAGGGTTCGTACAAGGTTTCCGGCGGTCTGCACGGCGTAGGTGTTTCCTGCGTCAACGCATTGTCGAAGAAACTCATCGCTACCGTTTGCCGCGAAGGCAAGATGTACCGTCAGGAATACGCCTACGGAAAGCCTATGACTCAGGTTGAAGTTATCGGCGATTCGGACAAGACTGGTACTCAGGTGGAATTCTGGCCAGATGATACAATTTTCACCGTCACCGAATACAAGTACGATATCCTTGAAACCCGTATTCGCGATTTGTCGTACCTGAACAAGGGCATAAGGCTTGTGCTCGAGGACGAAAGAGTAAAGGACGAGAACGGCGAAAATCTCCGCAAGGAATTCTATTCGGAACACGGCTTGAGCGAATTCGTTGAATACCTCGACGAAGGCCGCGAGAAACTCACAGGCAGCGTTATCCACACATCTACTGTAAAGAACGGCGTTCCTGTTGAAATCGCACTTCAGTACAACAACGAATACACCGAAAACCTTCACTCGTTTGTAAACAACATCAACACGATAGAAGGTGGTACTCACTTGACAGGTTTCCGCCGTGGTTTGACAAGAACCTTGAAGAACTACGCCGAAACTTCGGGAATGCTGGCAAAGGCAAAGGTCGAAATCAATGGCGATGACTTCCGCGAAGGTCTTACCGCTGTCATTTCGGTCAAGGTTGCAGAACCGCAGTTCGAAGGACAGACAAAGACCAAACTTGGTAACAGTGATATTATAGGTGTAGTTGACCAGGCTGTAAGCGAGATGCTTAGCATTTACCTCGAGGAAAATCCCAACGAGGCAAAGGCAATCGTCGATAAGGTAGTTCTGGCAGCTCAGGCTCGTATTGCAGCACGCAAGGCTCGCGAGCAGGTTCAGCGCAAGAATGTTATGACAGGTGCGGGACTTCCCGGCAAGTTGGCCGACTGCTCCGACCGCGACCCCGAAAAGTGCGAGCTTTTCCTCGTCGAGGGTGATTCTGCAGGCGGTACGGCAAAGCAGGGTAGGGACAAGAACTTCCAGGCAATCCTTCCGTTGCGCGGTAAGATTTTGAATGTGGAAAAGGCAATGCCTCACCGCGTTCTCGACAGCGAGGAAATAAAGAACATATATTCGGCTCTCGGCGTAACAATAGGAACCTCGGAAGACAGCAAGGCTCTGAACCTCGAAAAGCTTCGTTATCACAAGATTATCATCATGGCCGATGCCGATGTCGATGGTCGCCATATTGCAACGCTTATCATGACTTTCTTCTTCCGCTACATGCGTCCGATTATCGAAAAGGGATACCTATATATAGCTATGCCTCCGCTGTACTTGGTTAAGAAGGGCAATGTAGGCAAGTATGCTTGGACTGAGGAAGAACGAATCGCACTGGTCAATGAAATGGGCAAGGGCAGCGAGTCGGGCTTGAAGGTTCAGCGCTACAAAGGTCTTGGAGAAATGAACGACGACCAGCTTTGGGAAACTACTATGGACCCGAACGGCAGAACCGTAAAGCAGGTGTCGATAGAAAACGCAAGTGAAGCCGACAGAATTTTCTCGATGCTTATGGGCGACGAAGTCGGTCCGCGTCGTGAGTTCATTGAGGCACACGCAACATACGCCAATATCGATGCTTAAAAACATGTGTTATATAACAATTAAAAAAGCGATTGTAATTGATATAAAAGAAATAATTTTGCGGTAAAATTTTTAAATACACAGCAATGAGTGATAAACAAAAGAAAATAGTAGAACTTGAAGAAGTTGTAATAAAGTTCGCTGGCGACTCTGGCGACGGAATGCAGCTTACAGGCACTCAGTTTTCAGATGCTTCAGCTTCATTTGGAAACGAATTATTAACTTTCCCGGATTATCCTGCTGAAATCAGGGCTCCTCAAGGAACCGTAGCAGGCGTATCGGGATTCCAGGTACATATCGGTGCAAAGGAAGTACAGACTCCTGGCGACCTTGCAGATGTTCTCATCGCAATGAACCCTGCAGCCTTGAAGACCAATATGAAGTGGGTAAAGCCGGGCGCAACAATCATAGTGGATGTTGACAGCTTCGACCAGAAGCACTGCGAAAAGGCAGGTTACGACTACGACCCGCTACAGAGCAACGACCTCAACGACTACACAGTAATCAAGGCTCCGATAACCTCGTTGTCGCGTTCTACAGTGAACGACCTCAACCTCGGAATCGATGTAAAGACGGCCGACAAGACTCGTAACCAGTTCGTTATGGGAATGCTTATCTGGTTGTTCAACCGCGATATGAAGGTTGAAGAAGAGTTCATCGAGAAGAAGTTCGCAAAGAAGCCCGCTTTGATTGCTCCGAATGTTGCAGTTCTTCACGCTGGTTACAACTACGCCGACACTCTCGAGGCTATTGCAACCCAGTTCTATGTAAAGCCAGTTGCTGGAAAGAAGGGTATGTTCCGTCAGATTACCGGTAACACCGCAACCGCTTGGGGCTTGATGGCTGGTGCTGAAAAGGCCGGCTTGAAGCTCTTCCTCGGTTCTTATCCTATTACTCCTGCTTCGGATATTTTGCACGAATTGTGCAAGCACAAACACTTGGGTGTTAAGACATTCCAGGCAGAAGACGAAATTGCTGGTATTTGTACTGCAATAGGTGCAAGCTTCGGTGGAAATCTTGGTGTTACTTCGACATCGGGTCCTGGTCTTGCTCTTAAGACCGAAGCCGCAGGTTTGGCAGTTATCACCGAATTGCCATTGGTAATCGTAGATGTTCAGCGTGGTGGTCCTTCAACAGGTTTGCCAACCAAGACCGAACAGAGCGACTTGCTTCAGGCTATCCACGGTCGTCACGGCGAATCTCCAATGCCGGTTATCGCTGCTTCGACTCCAGGCAACTGCTTCAACTACGCATACGAAGCATGCAAGATTGCTGTTGAACACATGACTCCAGTTATCCTCCTTACCGACGGCTATTTGGCAAACGGTACCGAATTGTGGGAAATCCCCAACTACGAAGCTATGCCAAAGATTGTTCCTCCGTTCGTAAAGGACAACGACCCAGAATACCAGCCTTACAAGCGTGATGCTGAAAAGTTGAACCGTATGTGGGCTTTGCCGGGTCAGAAGGGCTTGGAACACAGAATCGGCGGTCTTGAAAAGTCGGATGTTTACGGTGATGTTTCACACGACCCGATGAACCACCAGGTTATGACAAACTACCGTGCTGAAAAGGTACAGCGCATTGCCAACTACATTCCTGAACAGGAAATCATCGGCAGCCAGAACGGTGGCGAACTCCTCGTAATAGGCTGGGGTGGTACTTTCGGTGCTTTGAACATGGCAGTTAAGGAATTGCGCGAAGAAGGCTACGATGTAAGCTTGGCTCAGTTCAACTACATTTTCCCGTTGCCAAAGAATACCGAGGATGTTTTGAAGAAATTCAAGAAGCGCGTTGTATGCGAATTGAACCTTGGTCAGTTTGCCGACTATCTGCGCACTCAGTATCCGCAATATCCTTACGAACAGTTCAACAAGGTACAGGGATTGCCGTTCTTTATTAGTGAATTGAAAGAGAAATTTAAACAACTTTTAGCAAAATAGTAATTATGGAAGAAGTACAGAAACTTACAAGAGAAGACTTTCAGACCGCAGGTCCAGTAAAATGGTGTGCAGGTTGTGGTAGTTATTCAATTTTGGCTGCAGTGCAGAATGCTCTTCCGCAGATTGGAGTTCCAAAGGAAAAGATAGTATTCGTATCGGGTATTGGTTGCTCGTCGCGTTTTCCGTACTATATGAAGACTTACGGCTTCCATACATTGCACGGAAGAGGTGCTGCTATTGCTTCGGGCTTGAAGTCGGCACGTCCAGACCTTAATGTTTGGCTTGCTACCGGCGACGGCGACTCGATGGCTATCGGTGGAAACCACTTCATTCATTTGATTCGCAGAAACATCGACATCAACGTGTTGGTATTCAACAATAAGATTTACGGTCTTACAAAGGGACAGTATTCTCCGACAACTCCTTACGGTTCGATTACAAAGTCGTCACCCGATGGAACAATCGAGAATCCTTTCAAGCCGGGCGAACTCGTAATCGGTGCAGAAGGCAACTTCTTCGCAAGAGTTATCGACAAGGAGCCGCGCAACCTCGAAAAGACCTTGATTGCTGCTAATGCGCACAAGGGTGCTTCGATTGTTGAAGTATTGCAGAACTGCGTGATTTTCAACGATAAGATTCACGAAAGCATTATTGGTAAGGATGTTCGCGACGACAATGTAGTAATGCTCGAACACGGCAAGCCGATGATTTTCGGTAAGGAACGTAACAAGGGTCTTGTACTCGACGGTGCCGACCTCAAGGTTGTTACCATTGGCGAAAACGGCATTACCGAAAAGGACATCTTGGTTCACGATATGACAACCAAGAATCCGAGCATCCACTACTTGCTTGCCAAGATGACTTACCCGCTGGCAATCGGCGTTATCCGTTGCGTTGACGATGCAACTTACGAAACCAAGTTGCAGGAGCAGGTTGACAATGCAGTTGCAACCACCAAGGTTAAGACTGTTGACCAGTTGCTTCACAGCGGCCAGATCTTTGAGATTAAATAGGTTTTCATAATAATAATGTTTTGGCTCGGAACTTTGGTTCCGAGCTTTTTTTTGTTTATGCGATAGTTGCGGTTGTATTACTTCGCTGCTATATTTTTTTTAATTCTTAACAACAATCTTGTTTGTGACATGACCAGATGCACTTACTCTGAGATTGTATGCCGCTTGGGGTAGTCCGTCTATGCTTATTGTTATTTCGTGGTAATTGCTTGGATTCAAAACAGATATTGATTTTACAATTTTACCAAGCATGTCGAATATTTCAATGGTTGTATTTTGTCCGTCGAAATTATATAGGCTTATTGTAAGTTCATCGTTGAATGGATTGGGGTAGGCTTCTACCTGCATGTCTTCGAGTTTGTTGTCGTGGCATTTTGCGACAATAATTTCCGATTGCGTGCGTGTGCCGTCGGTGTCGATTTGTACAAGGCGGTAGTAGTTGTCGCCAGTATTGGGATTCTCGTCAGTGTACTGGTAATTTATGGCTTCGATAGAATTGCCATATCCGCCAATGCGAGCAATTTCGATGAAATCAACGGCGTTTGATGATCGTTCGATAATGAAAGCTTCATTGTCCTTTTCGCTTGAGGTTGTCCAGATAATGTAAACTTTGTCGTTGTGGCATTTCGCTTCAAATTTTGAAAGTTCGATTGGAAGAATGATAGTGCTGGCATCTTTGCAAAATTTGATATCGGCTCGATATAAACTTGGTGAGCCTAAGTCTGATGGCAGTTTAGTTGTCGGATTGAGTGGAATTTCTGTTGCACCACCAATTTCGCTTGACTGTTTGGCTACATATCGTGCAAGTTGTTCACTATTTTGTGTGCAGAAATGATAATCTGCGTATGAAGGAAGTATTCCGTATGAATTAACTGCTACTACAATATTACTTGTGCCATCCCAATCAAATCCATCTGTAAGTTCTATATATGTCCAACTGTCTTGCGAGAAACTTTTTGCAGCAGAAAATTTTTCAACAAATCCAGAAATTGGTGTTGCCCATTCTGTATATAGTGATGTAGAATTTGTAGCTGCGATAAAAACTCTGAAATTCAGAGTGAAATCATGAGGAGAAGAAGGTCTTCCATATAAATGGAAAGCAATTTTATTTATTCTTCCAGCACTAAGGCCTGTTGCTCTTAGTTCTGTTGCATGATATAGCATTTGAACATATGAATATGAGAAGTAACTTTCTGTATAGAATGGGGATATGCAATTAAGGCCTCCATGTACGCTGCAATTCCCAGATGTGAACGGCATGCAGTTTTCGTCGGGCGATACATATACAACGAATGTGGCATTTTTCTGGCAGTAGTTTCCGCTCGAAGCCAGTTGTGCGGTAATTGTCGTGTAGCCTTCCGATATGCCTGTTACAGCGCCAGTGCTTGGATTAACGGTGGCAATTGCTTCGTTTCCAGAACTGTATGTTATGTCGGATGAAGTGGAGTTTGTCGTGTATGCAGGTGACGAAACCGAATTGCCGATTGTGCAGAATACTCCGTACTGCGAAAACTCAAAGCTTGGTTCGGTGCAGTTTACTGTAAGAATGGCAGTGGCATCTGCAGCACATTTGCCGTTGTAGGCAGCAATGTGGGCTGTAATTGTTATGTTTCCGCCAACATGTGGTGTTATTGTTGTGCCCGATATTGTAGCCTGGGCCGGATCGCATGAGTAGGTTACAGTACGACTGGTAGGATTGTCAAGTGTAAATAGGGTTGTAAGGTCATAGTTTCCGCCAAGTGCGCATGTGGCGGTGGAAGTTGAGAATTCGAACCCTACTATTGGTTCGCAGTAGGGGGCCATGCAGAGTTTTAGAAGAGGAAGTGTATTTTTGGTATTGCCACTATCATAACTGCTTCCATTTCCATCAGGTATGTGAGTGCTGCTGTTTAGATATATTTCATGACTGCTAAGACTTGTATATCTTATCATATCGTTGTTTGGCGTAAAATAAAATTTATTGAAGTTTGGACTAGATGCCTTTTGGTGTGTATGCATTGCTATTACAAGGTTTTTGTTGTTATCCCATACAAATCCATCATCAAGGATAATTTCTATCCAACTATCTCGTCTAAATTCTATTGTTTTGTTATTGACAACAAGTTGTAGTCCAGTGTTTTCCCAACCACTACTGAGATTAGTTTTTGTTGTATTTGCCATATAAAGATCAAAAGACATGCTTTGTGATGTCGTTCCATAGTATTTAAAATATACCTTTTTAATCATCTTATTTTCATTACAATCGCTGCATATATTGTCTTTTAAATATAATTGCTGTGTATATGAATAGTGTGTGTTGCATGAATAATATGGAGCATATTCGCCTCCTGTATCTGTGCCGTCATTAATAGTTTCTACTCTACATTCTCCATATTGTGCATAAAGAGTAATATCGTTGTTTAGTAATGATATATTTTCTCCAGAAAAGTAATATAAGCCACTTCCATCTTCTTCGGTGTTCCATCCTAAAAAGGCAGGGGTTGATACAGATGAGCATGAAGGAGTGCTACTTGTTATAACTGCTCCGGATGCCATAACTCCTGCTGGGGCAGGACTTGATTCGTCTGAACAGTTGTCAGAAGTGTTGTATGTTAGGGTATGTGTTGCACACACATTAGAACCTGAACAGGTTATTTCTGATATCCAACCGCTATATGTAGACGAAACATCAGATTCCCAATTTATTATCATTTTGCCTGACGTAGCAGTATATGTTTCTGGTGATGACGAAGTGAATCCATATCCTTTTATTGTAGCTATACATGTTGATAGATTTCCATCGTATATGTACAATTTGTCAGAAGAAAAATCTGCGCCAAATTCTGTAATTGTTATTGTGACAGGATTACATGATTCAAACGTATATGTGTAATCCTCATTATTTCTATATTTTTCACTATTTCCTCCCGAATCATAGAAATAATACGTTGTTCCACATTCTACGTAAGTGCTTTTGCCGTTACTATCGGCATTTAAGATTATTGTTGTATTTTGTCCGTATGCACATGTCATTGCAAATGCAGAAAAGGCGATGAGCACAATTGCATATTTACGAATAACAGTGTACAGATTAAATAGATTAACGCAGCAAGTATTCTTGCCGTTAGGGTTCGTATTCATATTTTTCTCTACACAAAATTTGGCAATCACAAAGATAATCATCATTTTGGAATGAATGATGAAATTATTATAAAACTTTTTCAAAAAAACTAACCTAAACCAATAAATCATATTACCTTTGTCCTTTAATTTAAATATTAAGAACATGAAGAACATAATTCACTCAGACAATGCGCCTGCAGCAATCGGTCCTTATAGCCAGGCTGTCGAGGCTAACGGTATGATTTTTATTTCCGGTCAGTTGCCAATCGACCCCAAAACGGGAACTATGCCCGAAGGCATTACAGCACAGACTGAACAGAGCATGAAGAACTTGGAAGCTATCCTGAAGGCTGCCGGCTGTACTTTCGACAACGTTGTAAAGTCAACCTGCCTGCTCGCCGATATGAGCTATTTCGCCGACATGAACGCTGTTTACGGAAAGTATTTCACTGCAAATCCTCCCGCAAGAGCAGCTTTCGCTGTAAAGGAACTCCCCAAGAAGGCTCTTGTAGAAATTGAAATGATTGCTGCTAAGTAGTCGATTGTAGAACTTAAATTTACAGCTTTGAAAATATTTTTAGCATCATCGGGCGACGACAGCGACATCCCTCCGTCGTCCGTCGTCACCGATTTTCTTGGGCGTTTCAACCTTACGCCCGACGTTTTCGTACAGTCGAATCCTGATGTAATATGGTTCCTCTCTGGTGGAACCGAGCACAAGGTGCTTAGCAGGATTGAATCAAAGAACCGATATTGTTTCCTCGCATCACGCAACTGCAACTCGTGGGCTGCCGCTACCGAGGTGAAGGCTTATCTTAACGAAAAAGGCATCAATACCAAGCTTTTCGACGTTGATAAGCTCCAAAGTCTGCGGGAACTGGAAAACTATCTTACACCTCCGGCTCCGTCACCAACGACTAGGCTAGGTGTGGTCGGCGGAGTTTCCGACTGGCTGGTGTCGAGTACGCCCGACGAGGATTTGCTTGACGAAGTGCTTGACATTGAACTTGTTAATTTTTCGTGGGACGAGTTGCTTGAATTGCCTGAAGGAGAGGATTTCTGCAATTTTGCTGAAACTTTCGGCAGGTTCGGACACGATAGCTTTGCTTCGGAACTGTCGCTCGTGAAGAGGTTCGATACGCTAATCAAGCAGAACAACCTCGATGCCATTACGGTAGGCTGTTTCGGTCTTATCGGCAAGGTCGGCAATACGATTTGTCTGCCAGTATCGGCTATGAACAACTGCGGTTTCCCTGCTGCCTGCGAAGGCGATTTGTGTTCGGCAACGGGCATGATGATTGTCAAGCGTCTTACTGGTAAGATTCCGTGGATGGCAAACCTTAGTTTCGCTGATCGCGAGGCGGCAATTTTCTCACATTGCACGGTACAACAGAATCTACTCGACAAGATGGAAGTTACAACTCACTACGAGACAGGCAAGTACGCTGCAGTGAAAGGCGAGATGAAGGGCGGAGAAGTCACCATTTTCCGTATCGACAGGAAACTGGAGAACTGCTTCTTGTCGCTTGGCGAGATTGTCGGTAACTGCGATTCGCCGATGGCTTGCCGCACGCAGGTGAAGGTGAAGATGTCGGCAAAGGGTTTGTTCTCGTTGCGTGAATTCCCACTTGGAAACCACCACCTTATAATCGATGGCGATTGTACCGATGTGATAACTGAATACTTTACAAATAAGGGATTTAGAATTGTATAATCACGGCTCAGCTTGCTAGCCGAATATTATATATAATATTGTACAGACGCAAAATTTTGCGTCTCAACAGAAACGGGCTTTTGCCCATAGAAACTAAAATAATATGACCATGAAGAAACTTCTGTTGATTTTGGCAACTATGCTTATTGCAACGCAGTTTGCAACAGCAACTCCCGGATGCTACTGGGTATTTTTCAGCGACAAGGCTAATACCTCGTTCAATCCATACGAATACTTTGACGCAAAGGCAATTGAGCGTCGTGAGAAACTTGGCATGTCGTTGTACGACATTACCGATTATCCGCTAAACGGCGGTTATGTTGATGCTGTTTCGGCTTTGTCGGAAGAAGTTGTTGGCGAATCGCGCTGGTTCAATGCGGTTGGCATTATGGCAGAAAGTGCAAACATCGAAAAGATAAAGGCATTGCCGTTTGTGTCGCGAGTTGTCGAAATAGCAGGGGAGATGGTTGTAGCTTCGTATGCTGGTATGGTTGACGAAGAAAACGACGAGACCTACGACCTCGAAATGCTGAAGCCCGAACTTCTGCCTCAGCTCGTAAGGATGCAGGGCGAAAAGTTTGCTGAAAACAACATCGATGGTAAAGGCGTCAGGATTGCCGTATTTGACGGCGGTTTCCCAAGCGTTGACAAACACGAGATTTTCAGCCACCTTCGCGACAATAACCAGATTATCAAAACTTGGAACTTCCCGAACAAGAAGGAATATGTTTATAGCTGGTCGTCGCACGGTACTATGACATTGAGTTGCATAGCTGGTGTTTACCAGACAAGCAGCAAGGTTCAGAAACTTGGTTTGGCTACAGGTGCAGAATTTCTGCTTGCCCGTACCGAGGTGAATCCGGAACCTTTCAAGGAGGAGATTTGGTGGACGCAGGCAATGGAATGGGCAGACCAGAATGGTGCCGACATAATCAGCAGTTCGCTCGGCTACGGCAAAGAAAGATACTACACAAAGGATATGGACGGCACTTCGCATGTTGCCAAGGCTGCAAATATGGCGGCTCGCAAAGGTATGCTGGTTTTCAACTCGATGGGTAACGAAGCCGACGACAATTCGTGGACAGTGCTTATAACTCCAGCCGATGCCGAC
>JAEEGK010010883.1_pt1 | contig 20920 bp, 27 predicted proteins | sample 8958771 | NCBI WGS metagenome assembly JAEEGK01 (sample SAMN16246547, study PRJNA631951) | gut metagenome | biome: gut microbiome; feature: rumen; material: SC-attached | host: Bos | place: Iran: Karaj | collected 2018-10
TTTGTTTTTATTCGTAAAACATTGAAAATGTTTTTTAGATAATTCGTTTTAATTCGTTTAATTCGTTGTTGTAAAAAAATATATATCGTGCAGTTCGAAAAAGACATAGATATTTTCCAAAAATCAAAAAGTCCCATCAAAAAAAATCGAAGTGTAACAATTCTTAAAACGAAACGTCTTCATTCCACGCGGTCGTGAAACTCAAAATGCGAATTTTTAACCCTATGTCGTTTCTGTTTTGTGAGGCGGATGAAACACGGATAAGGGGCTGCATGTATCCGCCGTTGGGCTGCCAATTGTGAAGTATTTCTACAAGTTGCTTTTCTGTTTCATATATCTGCAAGGCGGTGGCACGTGCCTTTTCAGGGGCTTTTTGTGCGCTTGACGCATAATTGTCGAAAAGGAGACGGAATGAAATGCGACTCTCAGCAAGCTGGTTGGCTCCGCCCGTCATGGAATATTCCGTGCGGTCGAAGTCGATAAGAACCGCAGGATAGGCAAGCGTTGGACGTATCCTTGTCTGATCCTGTCCCAAATACTGGTCTATCCATGCTATCTCTGGCACCGACTCTGCAATGTGCGCCGACACGTCTGTTATGAATTGCGAAAAAACACTGCTCATAATTCCAAAATTTTAGTTAGTTCTTTTTCTATCATTTCGTTGATTGCCTCGTCCAGCTCCTCGCTCTTGCCTATAAACTGACGCTTGGGCATCGTAAAACCCTTGCCCCTACCAGCGTGAAGTCCCTCGTTGTGAACCGCCGCATACTCCACGTCGTCCTCTATCACCACTTCCGCGTCAGACACTGTGTATTCGATGCTGTCGTACAGATTGTTTCTACTGCTCATCAACGTCTTGTACTTGCCTTTTGCACCCTTGGCGGGGGGGATGTGCTTGACGTTCCCGTCATCGTCCTCTACTGTTCCGCCCAACCTTTTCGCAGGCTTCCATTCTTGCAACCCACCATCTACAAAGCCGCCGAGCAAAAAGTTCTCTTGGAAATGTTCTTTTGCCATACGTCCAGCCTTGACAGGCATCGTGCGGTTCACGCACTTCTGTATCTCGGCGGCTTTCTCCGTTATGCGCGATATGAACTCATTGTCCGTCATACTCCTATGTATTGAATGTATGCCAATGCGAAATACGGCGGTCGATTTTCGTGCGGGGTGTCGCCGCCTGTTTTGTACAGTTCTATTGTATGGCTATGTGCGCCGTCTTTGTCTGTATGTCCGAATTGGGGACTTCCCGCCGAATTATCATCGTCAGTCGGACTTTTGAAGGTTGATCCAGAATCTGCACACCAAGCATTTTTTGCATAATCGGTATGATGCGAGCCGCTGTCGTTGTACACTACATGCCAATGCTTGCCCTCCGTAGAGCACTTATATAGATTATGCGTATGGCTCGGCATCTGCGAAGTGGTAAGCGTTACTTTGTCGAGACCGCCAAAGTCTTCAATTTCATACTTTCTGCCTGCGCCGACGATAAACAAGTCCCTTAAATCCTTTGTGCCGTGCGTGCCGTCGCAAAGATGCCAGCCCCTCGGTATTTCGGATATTGGGCGAGACCACATCATAACCATTCCCGGCACGAAAACCACTGCCGGCGACTTTATTTCTCTTTCGTACTCGTCCCGCAAGGCGTATATTTCGCTGCCCACCACAAACTCGCCCCATTCCAGTGTCTGCGTTGCGTCATACGGATGTCTGCCGTTTTCGAGTGTTCGCGTCGTGTAGGCGTCCTCGTATGGCTCACCTTTGGCAGTAACGTCGCTATCCTTGGCGTTAATATGACAGAAAGATTCGGTGTAATCGCCGCCGGGGAAGTACAGCACCTCGCCGGTATCCGTCAGCTTCACATATACGTAGCCCTCGGTGCGTCGGTTGCCGTTTTTTTCGCAGCCGGTCAATATCACCGCACGCTTGCCAAGTGCCGCGCCAAGCACCGCAAGCAGTGCAGTGTTTTCCTGTAACTTTTCGAGCGTGTTGGTGTCCATTGGGAACTTCCCTTTGTCCTGTGCCACCCTCGCAAAATTGCCTAATATCGTCTTCATAGTTCTAATGGTGTTATAATGTAATTATCTTATCCTTACAAGCCATCTTTTAGAGGCCAGTTTATATGTATTGACAAGAGCTTTCAGTTGCGGGTCGTCTGCCAGTTTTTTCAGTTCCCTTGGCAGTTCTACATAGAAGTCGGTCGCAATGCCCGCAGCCTCGCTGCTTAGTTGGAGATATACCTTCGGCTCTTCGGGATATAGGTGGAGTACGTTGTTAGTGTCGCCCTCGGGAAACACATAGACAGCTGGCAAATCGACCAATTCCGAGTCCGTTATCCTGATGCGGCGTTTTTGGGTGTCGTCGTCGCCATCGTTGTCAAACACGTCGTTGAGCAATTTTTCAAGTTTACAGGTCTGCCCTGTTATGCGCAGCTCCCTCTCCTTCTGGTCGGCATATTCCGACAACAGGCGTTTGATGTACGACAAAGGATGCACCATAACGTCCAATATCGCCATCATTATGCCCTGCCGCAAACGCACTGGCAGCAACAACGCCGCCAGCCGCTTCAAGTCCGTCAACACTGCATTATTCATAGGGTTCGAGGTTTAAGGTTATCTGTTTTTCTCCGTCAATGTTTTGCAGCCTGAAATAACCGCTCAACGGACGGATGTGGCTTGCTATCTCGCGCATTTCGTCGGTGTTCTCTGTGTTGCTTTTCGCCCACACAAGGTCGGCAATCTTTACGCCATCCACTTTTTGCAGCACGTCAACTAACGACATGTTGCTGTATTCGCCGTTAAATGGCAACCCCTTCAAATAGACCTCCACTGCCTCTGTACAAGCGTCCCGCACGGCAGTTACTGTCAGCATCGGGTTGTACCACACGTTTAGTTCGCAAGCAAAGTCGTCGGCGTTCCTGTTTATCAGGTTTATCTTCACACCAGCAAATTTTACGGCTTCGAGATACCCCTTTATTTGGGTTTCAGTGTCAACGTCAAGAGGGGCGAGGTCGCCGTCCCTTTCCCCTGCTATCTTTATGGTGAGGTTTGCCATCGCCCTATCTTCGTATGCTACGGCGTATTTCACCACTTTTTTCGCTGCAATTTCCTCGTCCGTGAGCATGGCTGTGTCGTACTCGTCCTCGCCTTCGGGCAGGAGTTCGTCTTTAAGAAACTCCGTCGCCTTGTGTGCATACCATTCGGCGCGTCCCGGCACAAGTTCCTTTATCATAGCTTCCACCTCCTCCTTGTGCGTGTCAAAGAGTTTTTCTACGGTGTTGATTGCTACCGCCACTATGTACAGCAGAAGCCGCCATATCGACACGGCGGACGCATCGGTCAGTACGTCCAGTTCGCGCATCTGCTTTTTCCGCTCCACCATGCTCTTGAATATCTCGTCTATCGTTCTCATGTCTGTTATGGATTATGATTGTTGATTTATCGCACCCAAAAGTCTATCTGTATTCCCATATAGTCTATGCCGCCAAGTACGCTGTCGGCGGTCAGTGCGCTTGCGGGTTCAAGGCGGTTGTTTTCATACCCTCGCACCACGGCAGCGTCCATCTCCAATTCGTCGGGTATCTCTATCTCCGTGCCGGGTACAAGCTCCGCATCGAGCGTCAGTCCGTTGGCGACGGCTATCTCGTACAGGTTCTCCACGCTGCCTGTATAGCGCACAGCGATGTCGGCAAGGCTCTGATATGGCAATACTTTAACTTTCATAATATTCGGCTTCTATTTTTATTTCGGGTAATTGTGTCTTGATGTCTCGCACCTGCATCCCGTCGGCAGAAAATTGCGTCAGTATCTCCCTGTTGAGACCTGCAAGTTCCGAGCGTTCAAGGTATGTCTCCACTCCCACGCATTTGTCGGGGTGTTGCTTAAATTCGCCTTTCTGACACAACAACAGCAGCGTCTGGTTCTGTCGTGTGGTCTCGCCCACGCAGAAGTCGCCATCCGCCGTCTTTATATTCTGGTTCTCGTCCAGTTCTATGTCGTGTACTTCCATAATCGTTCAATGTTTTACCGTTGTGTCTTCAATGTCTTCGGCTTTTGTTTCTGTTATTGTGTCAGCTGCCCAATTTGCCGCCGCAGATTTGAGTGCCGCGCCGCCATCTTGCGGAGCCACTACCCAAGTCGTGGAAAATACCTGTTTCAAGTCGTTCAAACTTTTTTCCAACACGTTAAGCCGGTTTATCAGGTCGTTGATTTTTATTAGCCCGCCGTTGACACCGCCGTTTATTATAATCTTTTCATATTCTGCGCAGTCCGCAAGCATCCATCCGTCGCCGCCCTCAATTTGCACCACTAATGCCGCCGCGCCTTTTTTCGGTACACAGAGTATGCCGCCCGCCGCGTCGGTTACACATTGGAGGCGGATGCCGTACATTACAAGGCCGTCGTCGTCGATGTCGCACGTCTTGGCGGATTCGTCAACCGCCGCCACCGTGCCAAGCACCGTTACTGGCTTTGCCCCGTACTTTTTTGCAAAAGCCTGTCTAATCTCCTCGTTAGTTGTCATATTGCCTCAGTGTTAGTTTCTGTCGTCCGCCGCTCGCCGAATATTCGCCCTCAACTGTCTCCACGAAATACCGTCCGCTCCTTTCGGGGAATTTAAGGTCGTCTATATCCGCCACCATGCTCTTTTCAAATGCAGGTTCCAGAAAAAACGTAACGCTGCCTTCATACCCCTGTCTGTTTTCGTCCTTCTCCATCGCCGCAGCCACCTCTTGCAGATAGTCAGGTGGAAGCCCAGAGCGGACGTTCACAGTTTTTTCTGTTTTTGATTTTTGGTTCTTCTCCTTGCTCTTGGTCTTCGTTTTCTTTGCCTGTCCCGTCGAATCCTTAGCCACTATGGTTATCCGTACCGTTTCATCGGCGGCTGCTTTTTTCAGTTCGTCGTCTTTGACGGTGTTGAATCCGGGGCGGAGTTTCGCCGTACCTTTTGGATTTGAATACATCGATGGAGCAAGATACAGTTTGTCGAAGTCAAACCAAATGCGGCAGGCGCAGTTCTTTTTGAGCCAGTCGAGCACTTCCGTAGCAGGATAATCTTTGAACCATACGTTGGTTAGTGGTATGTCGGCGATGTTGTTCTTTTGTATTATGATGTCTGTGCCATTGCAAAGGTCTTTTATAAGTTGCAACGCCGTCGTCTTTTGGTACGACTTGGTAAAACGTTTTTTGCGCAAATCGTAGGAGTAGCCCTCGCACTCTATCTGCAACGGTACGGCATAGTTTATCCTCAGAACCTTACCCATAAAGCGTGTGGTGGTTCTGCCGTTGTAGCCGAGCTTTACAATTACGTCCCCGCCCTCGTAGAACGGTAGCGACTTGTTGCCGCCGCCGTTGGTCTTGGCGTAAAGAGACAGCGGCAGTTCTATGGTGCAGGTGTCGGTGTAGTCAGAGACCGAGCAACGCCACTTGACAGCCGTTGGCTTTACGCTAATGCCGCATATTGATATGTCCGAGGTCATCACAAACATTTTATTCCAATATTAATGTGTTCACATAGTCGCTCTCACACGTAAAGCTAAAAGGCCTGTGCCTTACTGTCTTTCCCTGAGTTTCGGGAAATTCCAACGCCGTCACGCACACTTGGCAACTGCTGTCGAGAAACAGGTCGCTCACCGCGTTGTGAAGTTCCACAGGCTCGGTGCTTTCATAAAATCTTTTCAGCGTCAGCATTTCTCGGTCGGGCATCATGCTGTCTTTCGCTATCAGCACGCCGCTCACCGAAAATTCGTAGTCGCCCACAGAAAACTGTTCCTTCACCGTGCCTCTGCGCTCAGATATTGCCGTCCGTATCACGGTCTTCTGACCCGTCACTCGGATGGTGGCGCACGGAATGTACAACTCGTCGCAGCCGCATTTCAGTTTCACCGGCAGGAACACCGTCCTGCCCATATACTCCTCGCGCACTGGGCTGCCGAGCGACGTGGTGTTGTTTTCAGGCTCTTTCTCGTCCAACGCGAAGTTGTTGGGGAAATATGCCCTGTATATCTCTTTAAGGTTTATCAGCAACGAACTCATAATGTCATACTGCCTTTGCTCCGTCGAGCAGTATCCTCGACAGACATTCTGTTACTACGTTTTCTATTTTTGATACGGATTGCTCTAAGTTGGTGGTGTTGAACACAATGTTGTCGAAAAACTTGCCAAGGCTGATGTTCACCACCTTCGGACCCGACGACGCCACGCTTTGCGACGCCTTTTCCGACGACGCGCTGTTGCTCTTGGTGTTTGCGGCTATCTTTTCGAGTACTTCCGTGTTTCGGGCTTCTTTTGTCTTTTCGTCCAACGGCTTGGCTGGGGTGTTGCTTGGCGATGCAACTGCAACTGGTGCGGCAATCATGCCAGCACTTGGAACCACGCTCTTGTCCGGCACACCTTTTATAAAGCGGTATGCTTTTTCTATGCCGTTTAATATCGGCATTACAATGTTGTCGAAAAGCCATTTCAATAAGTCAACAATGTAGCCTATATAATCCCACACACCAGAAATGAATCCCTGTATTGCGGAGAATATGTCCTTTATTATTTCGCTCTGGCTCACGAACTCATACACGCTTCCTATCAAGTCGCCTACAAAGGACACTATTTTCTGTATCACAGGCCAAACATGGTTAACTATGGTGTCTTTGAAAGCATCCACATAGCCCATAAACACCGTTGCCTTTTCGTTCATCGACGACCACCATGCCCGCACCTTTTCTACGATTCCCGACACATATTCTGCTATCGGGCCAAACACCTGCATAAGCAGCGGCTTTACCGCCTTGATGTAGCCGATTACCTTTTCCACGCCATGCGTCAGAGGGTCGAGCATCTTTTCGAGGTACGGCATCATCTTGTTGCCAAATTCCAGCGCAAATGTTACAAGCGGCGTAAGGGCGTTGCCTGCCTTTATCTTGAACTCCTCCCACGCTCCATTCAGTTGCTGCATCTTGCCAAAGGGAGTCTTGGCTATCGTGCCGAGCATGTTGTTGAACTTGCCGCCCTCGCTGGTGCAGCCCACCAACGCCTCGTGCAGCATTTCAAAACTTATCTTGCCTTCGCCTATCTCCGCTTTGAGCGTTCCGATGCTCTTGCCGGTCTGTTTGCTCATCTGTTCGAGAGGGTTCCATCCCGCGTCGATGAACTGGTTGAGGTCGCCAGCGTTCATCTTGCCAGCCGCCATCACCTGCGAATATGCGAGTACAAGTCCGTTGAGGTGGTCTTTGTCGCCCATCGACACGTCGCCGAGCATTTTAAGGTTTTCCGTCACGCTCTTGATGTCGCCCTCGCCATCTTTCAGCGCGTTGAAGCCGAAGCCCATCATCGTCTGCGCGTTGGCGAACACCTCGGAGCCGAGTATGGTGTTTTGTTGCAAATCCACCAACTGCCTTGTCAGTTCCTGCCCGGTCTCCTCGCTTCCTGCAAGCACGTTGAACGACGTCTGTATCTTCTGTCGGTCGAGCCCTGCCTGCATAGCGTCCACAAAGAAACCAGCTGCCGCGCTTCCCGCCGCCATCATGCCGTTGTAGAGCGCAGTGCCTTTTACGTAGTCCCATGCGCCGCCGCTCTTGTTTACCTTTCCGTTCTTGCCGCCTTGGGCATCTCCGCGCCTCTGCGAGCCTATCTTGTCCGCCGCCTTGGTCGCCTTCTCCGCCTTTTGTTTTACCTCGTCGATCTGTTTGCCGGCCTTGCGTGCCGCGTCGGTTACTTCGTTGAAGCCTACGGCGGTAGTCTCCGCCATCTTCTTTACCTTCCTGCTTGTTTCCGCACTCTTGCGACCTGTCTCCGCTATTTCGGCATTGGTCTTGGAAGACGACACGGCGACCGCCGCCGAAGTCTTTCTGGCTGTCTCGCCAAACCTCAGCAGCGCACCGCTTGCCATGTCCTTCAATTTTATGCCGAATTGTACGATATTCATTTGCTATCCGTTTTTTGTTTCGACAGCTTTAACGCCGTGCCTGTAAGGTAAAAGAATAGGTCCTCGTCTTGCTGCAACACTTGGAATCCGATTTTTTCCAATCCGAATACCAACGCCGCAGAGAATCCGTCGTCCGTGTTTTCGCCGCGTTCTAAATCCTCGAAAAACTGCTTTTTTTTAGTTCGATAACATTCTGCATCTGCAACATTGCCGATATGAAGAAGTCCTCGTCGTCGCGGATGCAGTTGTCGCCGTCTATCCACAGAGCCTCCATCAGGTAGCGGCAGGCGGTGTCCAGCCCGCCGTTCTGACCTATCATCAGGCTGTACTGTCCGACGACGGCGGCGGTTACGGGTTTGAGGATGGCGGTCTTGTCCTCCACCCTGATTACGGAGAGTTTGCGCGGGGCGTACTGCTTTTTGTACTCGTCGAGTTTTGCGCCGTAGCGTTCCTTCAACAAGGTTTCTGTTTCTTTTGGCATGATAATAACACGTTTTTAATGGTTTTACAATGTGGTTTTGATTGCGTCCATTGCGATAAACGGCAGTGTCACCTCGCGGTATTTTACGCCCTGGTCCATGCTGTCGCCGCACTCCGTGAAGGCAATGCCGCGTATCGCGATGTTGGTGGTCTTGTCGGCGAGGGAGCGTTTCATCTTGATGTTCGCCACTATCGCCTCGTGAGGCACGGCGGTGATGTCGTCGTAGCCCGCCTCCTGCGCCGCCCTGTTGAGTGCGTCAGCCTCGAAGCCAAGCACCTTGATGCTGCCCTCCACCTTTACGTTGCCCTCGGTGATGTCCAACGGATGTTGCCCCGCACCGTACAGAGGCTCTTTTTCTACGGTCTTCTTGATTTCCCAGCCGCGAGTGCCTTGCAGCGTCCTGCCCAGCACCTTGACTTCCGTCTGGGTCCACGCACATTCCGAAGACCTGATGTTCATGTTTGCCATGGTGATTACGAATTAAGAGTTGAGAATTATGAATTAAGCATTGCTTGTGGCCGTGGTAAGACCCAGCGTTACGCTGATCCACGTTGCATAGCCTAACGGCAGGATGCGGCAGCTCACGGCGAGGGTGCTTGTGTTGATGATGTCCTGCTCCTTGTCTATCACCACCTTCACGCCGCTTATCTGAGCCGACATATTTGCAAGGATGCTGCTTTCAAGCACGTTTTCGAGGTACGAAACGTCGCCCTCGTCCAATGTGCCGTCCTCCGCCACCCTTATCGTGTCCTCCACGAAGGGCGCGTATGCCTGCTGGATTATTGTCTGCGCCTTGTCGATGATGCGTCCGTGCGCGAGGATGCGGTAGTCGCCGACGCTGCACATATTGTCCACGCCGAAGTAGTAGCCCGCCGCGCCGCTCCTGTGCTGAGGCATTATGAAGCCGTTGTCGTGCATCACTTCAAGTTGTGCCAGCGTGTACTCGCTGTACGCCTTGCCGCCAAGCACGATGTCGGTGATGCTTGTGAGAGCACCGTTTTTGCCGCAGCCTATCTTGACCTCCGCGCCGTACTTGCAGCACCTTGCCAATGCAGCTGCCGCTATCGACGCGCCTGTATCGCTGTCCTCGCCTGCTACGATGCCGAGGTAGGGGTTGTCGAGCGTCTTGGGCGACAAGTCGCTCAAATCGTTGCTGCTCATCCCGCCGCCTGCCAATACGCGCACCGGGAAGCCGCCCGCCTGCATCCTTTCGCAGCTGCTCTTGATTGTGTTGGAGAGGGTCTGCAACGCGCTTGCTGTGAAGCTCGTCTCCACCCACGCCACGATGTTGACGCCGTGGGAGGCAAGTTTTTCGAGGTTGGCAGCGTTGGCGGTCGCCACATAGAGCCGCGTGTTGCCGGCGAGTTCCTTGTAGAACATCTCCACCATCGCCGTAGTCTTAGGCACGCCGTCGCCCGTCACGCCCTTTGTTGCCGCGTCGTCGGGCGAATACACCGCCACGATGCCGCCGCTGTATTCTTTGGTAAGCAGCGCGGGCACGGCGTCCGGCGCGTTGATGGAGCGCAGGAGGTTGCCGTCGCTGATGTTTACTTGTACTTTTGGAAATCCCATTTTCTTATGTGTTATTAAGTTTTATCAATAGTGCTTCAAAGCGTTCTAATGTCGATGAAAAACGGTTGAGTGCCGAGGCGTTCTCTTTGAGTGCTGCGGCAGTTTCTTTAAATGCCACGGCGTTTTCTTTGAGTGCGCCGGTAAGTTCCACATTAGACATTTGCAGAGACGCAACAAATTGTTCTTGAATTTTATCTACTTTTTCGTCGCGCTTGTCCATGCGTTTGAGCAGATACCTTCCAAGAAAACCCACCGCCATGAGCGATACTATGGCCACGGCGATGGGAAAGCCGAACTGTTGGAAAACTTCTATCATCTTTGGAGTGCGGGTATCCTGCCCGCTGTTGTGTTAACTTGTCTGTTTAACTGCCATAATTGCCACTACGCCGCTCCAATCGGCACGCTTGCACCTGCCGCCCATCTTGACCTCTGCGGAGAAGATGTCGCCGTAGTATTGCGGGTTGCCGTAGTCCTGGTAAGGCATGATGTCGCCCTTCGCCACCGTCACGCAGTCCTTCTGCCAGCAGAGTGCCGCCGGGTTCATCGTGTTGGTCACTTTCGTGCCGGGCACCACAGGGGCGTTGCCCGCAAAGAGCAATACACTTGACCTCTCCAATACGTCGAAGCCGAACAACCTGCCGCACACGCCGTTTTTCAAGTCTGCCGCAGCTTGGAAAGCCGCCATCTGGTTTGCGCTGAGGCTGTCGAGGAGCTGCTGGTACATCTTGCTTTCCAAGAGTACGTAGCGGTCGGTCTTCGGCACGTTCTGGTGGTTCATAAGGTACTGCGCCTTTTCGAGTTCCTTGTAGGTGAACGCCTTGCGCTGCACTGTTACGCCGGAGGCAATCTCGATGTCCTCTGCCGTGCCGCTTGTCTCCACGATGTTTGCCGCCGGGATGGTGTCTGCCGCGCCGTTCTTTAAGCCTGCCACCCAGTCGTAGAGGATGTTGTCGCCCACGGCTTCCATAAGTGTGGCCACGTGGTCGGCGAGTACGCTGTCGGTCTTGTCGTAGGAGAGTTCAGCCGTCTCCGCCCATTGCACGTGCACGGGTTCTGTGGTGTAACTGTCGAGGGCGTAGGTTACGCTTGTGTCGCCTCGGCGGGTAGCCACTGCTGGAAATTCGCTGCGGTTTTTCTCCACCGAGGGAGACGCGCCAGCCTGCGGGATGTGTACCACCGCGCCCGCCTTCACGTACTGCGACTCGTCGGACGCAAGTCCTACGTGCGGGTTGGTTCTGCGGAGTTTCTCTACTACGTAGTTAGCGAACACCTCCGCCGGGATGTTGATGTTTGTTGCCATTGTCTTATTGATTTATTGATTTACTGATTTCGTGATTTGTCGATTTCTATCCTCTTTTCTCCCTCAGCCTCTCGTAGTAGTCGGGGAACTCCCTCTTTACCTGTTCGAGTTCGCCGCTCACGTAAAGGTCGTGCCACGTCTTGCCGAGCCATTTTTCAGGCACGTCGCCTGGTTTCAGCTGCTCGGTCAGGAGACCCTGCACAGGCATCTTGTCTATGAGTTCTTGCAGCTCCGCCGTCCTGCCTGCGTAGTCGCTTTTCAGCTGTGCTGCCATTGCCGGGGTCATCTTTCGCGCCTTTACGGCGTTGTCGAGGATGGCGTTGATGCTTGCGTCTTTCTGGGCGGCTACCTGTGCCGTGAGGTCGGCAATGAGTTTTTCGCTCTCCGAGTTTTTCTTCATAAGTTCCTGCACCGCGAGCACTGCGTCTTCTGCGGTCGCGCCTTCTTTGAGGTCGGGCAGTCCGAGGGCGGCTACCGCCACCATTACGCCCGTCGTTGGGTTGTCCTGTTTCATTGTGTCTGTGTTTATTAAGTTTGCTGATAAGTCGTGCAGCACGTTGTCGCTCTCGTCGTACAGGCGTGCTATCGCGTTGTAGTTGCCGGGGATGTCCACGATGGAACATTCTCGACAAAACCATTTCGTCACCGTAGGGCCAGTCTGGCCTTCGAGCTTCATTCCCTCGCTGTCGTCCATTTCGAGAGCCACGATGTGACCCACAGAGGCGGCGTTGTAGAACCCCTGCTCTATCTGCGACGCCAAAGTCGGAAAGAGTTCGTCGTTCACTACGGGCTTGGCGTACACTTTGCCAACCTCCGTGCGGAAGTCCTCCCACCTGACAGCCACGCCACGCTCCCTCTCGTGCATCAGGAAGCCTATCGGCGGATTGAACCGCGAAAGGTCCAGCCCCGATGTCAGCAGCCGGTAGCCATAGACGTTAACACTGTCGTCGCTTATGCAAAATTCTTTGTCAATCTTTTTCATATTGTTTTGTGCGTTTAGTTTCGTAAAAAAAGGCAGGGCGTCTGTTGGAGTCCGGGCGGCTCGCCCGCATTTCTCTTCCTCGCTGCCCTGCCGTGGGTCAGGCCAAGCACCCAGTTTTTGCGAGGCTTTTTCCTAAGCTTTCTCCGTGAATGCGATGCAAAGTTACCCCCTTCCCACGCGCCCACAAAAAACCTATGCCAACTTGTCACAACTTTTTGAGCGTCAATATATCTACATATAATTTTGCAGTGTAATTGATAAACAACATACCCTATATATACCACTACAATGGCAAAGGCAAAAGACAACATAAAGGAGATTGCACAGATACTCTTCCTGCAAAACAGACTCTCCCAAAAGGAGATTGCAGAAAAGTTGGAGGTGTCGCAGCAGACAGTTACCCGATGGGCGAAGGCGGGCAACTGGGACGCCTTGCGCAAGAACCTCCTCACCTCCAAGGCCACACGCCTCTCCGAACTCTACGACGAACTTGAAGAGTTCAACCGTATGATCAGGGACAAGGACAACTACAAGGTGGCGGACTCCAAGCAGGCTGACGCCCGGCGCAAGCTCATCATGGACATCAAGGCTCTCGAAGGTCAATGCTCCATCGCCCAGATAACAACCACCGGTATGGAGTTCTGCGAGTTTGTCAAGACCGCCGCGCCCGACATCGCCCCGCAGGTGGTGGAACTATTCAACGCATTCGTCAACAAGTCTATTGAAACAGCAAAATGGCAGGATTAACCAAGGCTTCGGACAAGGACTACCTCAAACAATGGCAGCGGTACTGCGACAGTTTCCGCTCCGCAACTCCTACGGACATCAACGAGCCGGAGGCGGTGAAATATGCCCGCATCCGTCGGCTCGAAGACGCGCCGGAGTTGTGGTTCCAGTACTATTTCCCGCATTACTGCACCGCCAAGCCCGCCGCCTTCCATATAGCCGCCACCAAGAGGCTCATCGGACACCCCGAATGGTTTGAAGTGCGAGCATGGTCGAGGGAACTCGGCAAGTCTGCCCGCTCGATGATGGAGATATGCTACCTCGCGCTCACCGGCAGGATACATAACCTCCTCCTGGTATCCAACTCACACGACAACGCCGTAAGCCTCCTTTTGCCGTTCAAGGCTTGTTTCGAGGCCAACAGGCGCATAGAGAACGACTACGGCACACAGACCACGCTCGGACAGTGGACGGCGGACAAGTTTCTCATCAAGGCGGGCTGCATGTTCCGCGCATTGGGCTGGGGTGAGTCGCCCCGTGGTACGAGGAACAACGAAAAGCGTCCCGACTTCATCCTCATAGACGACCTTGACACCGACGAGGAATGCCGCAACGAGGACACCATGCGAAACAAAATCAACTGGCTCGAACAGGCTCTTATTCCAACGCGATCGATCTCGAACCCCACGCGCATACTCGTAAACGGCAACATCATACACGACAACTGCGCCGTCAAGTACCTCGGCGAAAACACCGCCGACAAGTTTGACATCGTAAACATACGCAACGCCGAAGGCAAGTCGTCGTGGCCTGAAAAGAACACCGAGGAACAGATAGACCGCGTACTTGCCACCATCAGTTACGAATCGGCGCAAAAAGAATACTTCAACAACCCTATGGACGGCGGCACGGTGTTCAAGGAGTTGGTGTTTGGCAAAGTGCCAAACTTGAAAAACTGCCTTGTCCTCGTATATGCAGACCCCGCCACGTCAAACAAAGACGTAACGTCAGGCTCTGACAAGGCGGTCGGCGTCATTGCAAAACAAGGCTTCAACTATTACATCGTAAAGGCGTGGCTCGACACAATGTCAACAGCACACTTTATCGAGGCATTATTTGCCGCTTATCTCCACGCCCAAGTCCTCGGCGCGGAAAACGTGAAGGTGTGGATAGAGAACAACACCCTGCAAAACCCATTTTACGAGCAGGTCATCCTGCCCGCAATCTATCGAAAGTCTCAGGAACTCGGCGTCATGCTCCCCATCACGCCCGACATCCGCGTCAAGCAGGACAAGTTCACCCGCATAGAAGGACTCCTTGAACCGCTCAACCGCAACGGGCAACTCATATTCAACGAGAAGGAACGGGAAAACCCCGACATGAAACGCCTTGGCGCACAATTCCGCAACTGTTCGCGGAAGCAGAAGCGCATGGACGGCCCCGACATGGTGGAGGGCGGCGTGTTCATCCTAAAACAGACCGAAGCCACCGACGCCATAGACAAGGGCATTTATACCGTAAAACGCAAAAACAGGCTCAAACTATGATAGTAACAGTAGAGGAACTCGGGCAGACGTCGCTCTACCCCGAAATAATAGAGACCATAACGCGAGGCGACCGCGAAGCGGCAGAACTCCAAATCGTCGCCGCAGAATCCCTCTGCAAGTCGTACCTATTCAAATACGACTTGAAGGCGGCGTTCGGAGAGCACGGCGAGCCGCCTGCAATCCAATGCGAACTCCTCAAAAAGATTGTCAAGACGATAGCGTCGTACTACCTCGTCCGCCTTGCCAACCCGAATGTGGACTTGGAACTGTACCGCCTCGACTATCAACTGGCGTTGGACATGTTGAAGGACATCCGCGACGGCAAAAACAACCTCGTGGAGTTGCCATACGCCAAGGACGACCCCGAAACCGAAGACAACGAAAGCGACGGCTCGGTGGCGTGGAACTCCAACGTAAAGAGGGTGCAGCACTTTTAATTCATAATTCGTAATTCATAATTCGTAACCAATATATGGAAACAAAACAACTCATAGTACCAGAAATCACATACGTCGCCCCCGACAGAAACCGAAAGGACATCGCCCATCTCAAACAGGCAATCCTCTCGGCGGAGAGCATATACGCCGCCAACCGTGTGCGTCTCTACGACCTCTACCACGACCTCGTTACCATAGACGGACACCTATCCGGCATACTCGAAAAGCGCACCAAGTCCGTAACCAACAAGAAGATGGTTTTTGTGGATGCGGAAGGCCGCAAGGTGGACGCGCTCGATGCGCTTATAGGTTCGCAGGACTTCGAGTGCCTTATCGAACTCATAATGGACTCCATATACTGGGGCATCTCCGGCTTGGAGTTTGTTCCCGGTCATACTTTCGCCTTCAACGAAATAGACCGCCGACACATCCGCCCCGAGAAACACCAGGTGGCACGCTCGCAGTACGACTACTCCGGCATCGACATCTCGCAATATCCCGGTGTGTGGCTCATTGGTCGTCCCAAGAACCTCGGCAAACTCCTCCAATGCTCCATGTACGCCCTCTACAAGCGCAGCGGTTTCGGCGACTTCGCACAGTACGTGGAGATATTCGGGCAGCCGGTGCGCATCATACAGTACGACGCATACGACCGACAGACAGAAGCCCGCCTCCGCGACATCCTCGAACAGTCGGGCTCGTCCCTCGTGATGATGATACCCAAGCAGGCGCAGTTTCAGATGATGGACGGCAAGACCTCCAACGGCGACGGCGCATTGCAGGAACGTCTCATACAGGCGTGCAACCGCGAGATGAGCATCGCCATCCTCGGCAACACCGAGACCACATCGTCGTCATCCTCGTCAGGGTACGCACAGGCGGAGATACACGCAGGACAGCAGAACCAACTCACACAGGCAGACCTCCGCTATGTCCTTTCGTACCTCAACTCGCCGTTTTTTCACGGCATCCTTGCACAATACGGCTACCCTGTCGAGGGCGGCAAGTTTATGTTTGAACAGGCAAAGGACGTCGCCGCGCTCCAACAGAAGTTGCAGATAGACCTCCAAGTAGCCACCAAGGTGCCCATCGACGACGACTATTGGTACGACACATACGGCATCCCGCGTCCCGACAACAGTCAACGTGCCGCTGATGAAACGCCATCCGACGAAAAAGATGACGAAAACGACGACAAAAAATCCCTCTTTGACCGCGCCCGCAGTTTTTTCGTGTAACCCCCGCCTCTGACGGGGTAGCCGAAACCTTGGACGCTCTCTATGGCTTGGAGCGCGGGCGTACTGCCCGCCTTGACGCCCCGAACCATTCCATCTCATTCGATGCAGACACCATCGCCAAGGCATTGGTGAACATATACCAAAAGAAATACGGCAACGGCTCGCCAGACATAGAGCCGACGCTCTTTGAAAAGACGAAAGAAATACTCAGTGGCGCGGTTAATAAGGGCGTTGCAGGACAACGCTCCGGCAAGACATCCGACGCCTTTATCCACGCACTTACACACAGCACTGACGTATTCTCGGCATTCCGGGTACACAATATGCAGAGCAAAATCGCTTCGTACCTTGTGGATGCCAAAGGCAAATTGAAGCCTTTCGGTCAGTTTGTGAAGGACGTGAAGCCATACATCACCCACCAGAACCGCCAATGGTTGCAGACGGAGTACGACACCGCCGTCCGCCGCGCACACCTCGCCGCCGACTGGCAGCGGTTTGAGGACGAGAAGGACGTGCTGCCCAACCTCGAATGGAAGCCGTCAACATCGCCCAATCCCGGCGAAGACCACAAGCCATACTGGGGGACGATACTCCCGATAGACCACGAGTTCTGGAACCAGCACCGCCCCGGCGACCGCTGGAACTGCAAGTGCAGCCTCCGCAATACCGACAAGCAGCGCACTGCAATACCAGTGGAGCACTTCTACAAAAACACCGGACCACAAAAAGGTCTTGACACCAATCCCGGCACTACCGGCGAAATCTTCTCCACCTCACATCCGTACTTCCCTGAGAACTGCGGCGTGTGTCCGTTCAATAAGGGAGTGGGGAGGTTGTTTGCGGCATTGGTGGGAGGGGAAAAGCATTGTTTCAAATGTAAGAGGTCGGATATGTTTAGCAGTCAGGTCAAACTACCTAAAAATATCTTTAACGAAGACGAAAAACAATTACAGCCTCCACAAAGTCAAGATTACTACAAGTACGACGATAATGTGTTTCATCATCCTCTACATGGGGAAAACGAATATCGCGCCAATCTTGAAACAGCTTTGCTTGTTTCAAGGATTTTGGAAGCTCCTGTTTGGTTGTTACCAAGAATTAACGCAAACACTGAACAGGATAGACAACAGAGAGCTATTTTGTTGCCTTTCGCAAAACCCAAAAAGAATCCAGATTACTTCATTTGTGGACACACATTCGATGCTAAGGATATGTTCAACATAGAAGCAAAAACGAAAGTTGACGTAAAAAAAAGCATAATTAAACATATTCAAAAAGCAAAAGACCAAGCAGACAACATTATTTTGAGGATGCCCAAGTGGATTAAGAGGTCTTGGATATATCAAGCGGTAAATGGTTTTTTAAACCAATCGAAACACGAAAGAATCATTATTGTCTTGATTAATAACAAGTCGATAATATTCAAAAAAAATCTGCCAAACAAATAAAATTGCTTGGCAGTGTAGGCCAAGGAACCGAAGTAACCTCGACCGCCACAAAAGTACAAACAATTTTTGAACCAACAAATAAAAATTGAAAAAAAAATGAGACAATTAATAATTGACGACTACAATGGACTCCGTGGGTTAATCGACTATGTTGAAAAGGCAGCATTGGAAAGAGACGATATACACTTCCAGGTTGTTAATACAGACACAGACAACACTCAAAAGCAAATGGAATCCAAACAAAACACCATTCGCAATCTTAGGCGCGAAATCCGCCATCTGCGCAGCCTTCTGAAAACAAAAGATCGACAGCTGGACGCTCAAAAAAGCCTTTACGAGGAAATGATTAGGTTCAACGAATCGAAGGCAAAGACGGATGAAAAAAAGATAGAATCCACCGTTGTTGGGTATCTCAAAAGGATACTTATAGACGGTGTTAATACTAACTAATAACGATAATACAAAATGATAAAGCAGAACTGGGACAACAGAGAGGTTTTGGTATTGGAAAAGGGAGATGTGAGGTACTTCCTTCAATACCTGAAACCCGAATACGAAAGACGGAAAAAGGCCTATGAAAAGGTAGATAAAGAATACCACAAAAGGGCAAACACTTCGCCGGTAATCATCAACGACGAATACAGGAAACTCGAAAAGAAGTACTTAGACCTCAGACAGGACTTCAACGGGTTCAAAACAAGGTACGAGTATTTGGAGAGGTTTTCTATCCAATACCCTTGGGAACAATAACGGACTACTAACCGCATTGTAACCCCGTTGCAATGCAATTATAAATAACAATTATTACAAACAATTAAAAACAGCTTACATCATGAGTAAAATTTCAAGAGCGGCCAGCAAGGCGCGTTTCCGCACCGGCATGTACCCGACGCAGGCAGACTTCGAGAACCTGCACGACTCCTACGTCCACAAGGACGACACCATCCCCTTGGAGCAGGTGGGCACCAACGGAGCCACGGTAGTCTCCCTTCTCAACCAGAAGGCAAACTCCTCGCACACACACGAGATTGCCGACGTCAACGGCTTGCAGGCCTTCATCACCAAGGTCAACACCTTCCTCGGCACGGTGGACGCTTCCGACGAGACCATCAACCGTTGGAAGGAGTTGGAAGCCTTCCTCCAGGGCATCACCGACACCGAGACCCTCACCGGTCTCCTCGCAGCCCTCAAATCCGAGATTGAGGGCAACCTCAGCATTGATGCTACACTTTCATCCACTTCCGAACACGCATTGCAGAACAAGGTGTTGTACAACGAGTTGAGGATAACGGAAAGCGGTTCGGTTAATTCGCTGATATTTACCCCAACCAATACCGAATATGAGGCAGTTCCTATCTTGAATATCAGTGCAAACGATTTGCGAACAATAGTTGTAGATGGGACTTCTGTGTACTTGTTGCCTGACAGTTCAGAGGCGTACAATATTTCCGATACCGATGGAAAAACATTTGGTATTACAGGAGATAACGATGCAACCCTATTCAAATTTGACAGCACAAATGTCCGCATTGTAAATGATGTTGATTCAACAATACGCTTACAGGAATTTGCATCTGTAACAACTTCCGATTACATTCGTTTTGAATTAGGCTCAGAACTTAATTTTGATGAAACTCTTTACGTTCCAATAGGCACTTTATTTGTTAATGGCACCGTCAGTGGTGGCACAGGAACTACCACCGTCAAGTCCCTCAAACAGAAGATTGCGGAACTCGAAGCGCGCCTTGCGGCAGTTCCTACCAACTATCTCGAAGTTGCTTTCGATATGTCGGCATACGCATCCGCGGAAGTAGGAAAGGTATTGCTGTACCTCGGCGCGACCACGCAGGACTTCACGCACTGCTACTTTTACGAGAAAACCGCGAGCGGTTGGAAAAACGCAAGAGTTTCGCCCGTAATCCAGTAACGCCACACCACACTCTGTCTAAATAAAAAGACACCGCAGCGTCATCTTCGACCCTGCGGTGTCTTTTTTATTACCAAAGGCTCAGCTGCACCGCCTCGGGTGGCGGCTCAGCCATCATCAGCTTCTCATACTCCCCTATGTACCGGTAAAAAGTTCGCTCGCTTATCTTAGTCATCGGATACACATAATGAAGGTACACCCACCGCTTGCACCTGTCCTGACGTCCGGGTTCGTAGTGCTCGCGTATGAGTGCCTCCACATATTCCTTTCGTTTTAGCGTACTTTTATACATTTTGGCTCTGTTAGTATTACAGGTTTGCTTTCCGGGCTTCCTGTGGTTGTTCGTTTTTCGTTTTTGGTTTCAGTTGCGGGTATTTATCCCACAGTTTTTGGTATCTCAACGCTTTGCGGTATAGGCGGTCTATCTCCGCTGCCTCTGCCTTTGCTTGTCGTTCTGCCGCCGCCATCTGGTTCTCTATCATTGTCTCGCGCACAGCCTCGGTGATGTGGTCCACATGCGGGATGTAGCCGTGTTTTTTCAGCACCTCGTGTTCGTTCTCGTGGCTTGCCACCACTGCCTCCGCCCTTTCGTCCCGGTACGCCGCAAACAGGGCGTTAAGTTTAGCCCCGTTTATCGGCGTGGTCAGCACCGTGTCGCCGTCCTTCACGCGGTTTAGCAGGATGTTGAGGTCGGCGATGTTCAGGTAGTAGTTGTTGTGGTAGATGCGCAGGCTTGTCTCTTCAAGTTGGGCGTCTGTCAGTTCCTTGCCGCCGAGGTATTCTATCAGATCCACAATCCACAGTTTGATGTAACCTATTATAAAAGCCTCGCCGTACTCCCGCCGTATCGCCGCCAATGTCGGCAGTTCCATGTTCATCGCCGCCTTCACCGGCGTATTCACCTCTGCGCATTGCCGCATTGCTGGCAGCGGCGAGTATGCCTTCACAAACTCTACCGCTTCCATCCGCAATGCCGCCACGCTCGTCTCTTTCCTTGCCACCGCCGCGCTCACGCTATGGAGTGCAGGCGTTGCGCCTGCCTTTTTTGCCTCGTTGTCCATATTTCAATCACTTCAATTACTTCAATCAATGATAGTCATTTATCAGGCTGCCGTTCAGCATGTCCTTCACGATGTCAAGTTTTTGCTGCATGTTGCCCGCCTTTTTCTTTGCCTCTGCAAGCCGCTCCTTCTCCTTGTGCCGCATCATCTGAGGCACTATGATGTTGTAGTTGCGGTGTATGCTCAGCAGGCTTGTGAAAAAGTAGTTGTTTTTCATTTGAAGGTACTCCAAGAGCCGCTGCCACATTCCGAGTATCACGTCGTCAGTAGCCACCGTCGTCGGGTTCTTT
>JAEEGK010010886.1_pt1 | contig 20913 bp, 26 predicted proteins | sample 8958771 | NCBI WGS metagenome assembly JAEEGK01 (sample SAMN16246547, study PRJNA631951) | gut metagenome | biome: gut microbiome; feature: rumen; material: SC-attached | host: Bos | place: Iran: Karaj | collected 2018-10
TCACAATCATGTCTTGGGGGATAGATAGCAAATCCTATAGACTGGCCGAGGATGCAGACGGAAACTGTGGACTATCTTTTCATGTCCAAGGTTTCAAACACAAGGGAATTGTTCAGGTCTTATATGACGAAGGCGCTGATACTTTCCTTTACCACTTACTCACGGATACAGGAGAAATCTTAAAAACCAGGAATGACATTTACCTGGACCAACTGATTCCTACAATAGATGAAGCCGTTGAGAAAGTGGAAAACTACGAACAGCGGGTTAGGTCAGAATATGGATTAGCCTAAACCGCGTACTCTCTTAGAAAGGGGGAATTGTGATTTTGATGTTGCAGTTCCCCCGTTTTTTGTATTCAACCCCAGCACATGATTTTTCTGCATACACCACCGCAGGGAACTTGTACTGGATTATTTCAAAGATAAAAATGAATAAAACTGCAATCATCTACGCTCGTGTTTCCTCAGCCGGTTCACTTGAATCACGACAGAATACCGAGCGTCAAGTAAAAGCACTTCTCACATACGCCGAATCTTGTGGTTTACAGGTGGAGCGTATCTTTGAGGAGCACATCAGCGGGGCAAAACGGAACTCTGAACGATTAGGGCTCCAAGAATGCCTCGCCTATGCAAAGGATAACCACATCGGCGTTATCCTCTTCAGCGAACTCTCTCGTGCTGGCCGTCAGATATGGGAAGTTCTGGAAACGGTCAAATACTGCGTTGACTATAAAATCGACATGTACTTCCAGAAGGAGGGCCTCCGGCTCTTCGATGGGGAGAAGGTCAACGGAGTCATGGCCATCTACATCAGCTGCCTGTCCTTTTGTGCCGAGAAGGAACGTGAGAATATCGCCTTCCGTCTCAACCAGGGGCGGCAGCTTGCAATCGAGAAGGGCGTGAAGATGGGCCGGCCGGGGGGAAGCATCAAAACCCTCGACCAATTGAGCCTTGAATACGCCTCTGTCATCAAATGCCTGAAGCGCGGTCAATCGGTACGGAACACTGCCAAGATATGCGGAGTTTCGACCAGTACCGTGCAGAGGGTCAAGAAAGCATTTAACCTTTAATTCACAACAATCATCATGAAGAAATTCTACATCGACTACATCTCCACCATCGACGGAGATGTCACGCATGTATGGCTCTATGCCCGCAGTAAGGAGCATGCCAAGAACGAAGTCAAACACGAATACTGGGATGTCCAGGAAATCGTCGAAATCCGGGAGGGCAAGTGATATGGAGTTCATCAACGCAATTACCATTCAAGGGGTCACCGGCGCTGTAGCCATTACCCCGGTCGGAGATACCGGAATGGTGGAAAAAGAGACTGGACTATGCTCGGTCCTTTTTTCCCTTTTTTATGTTACATTTCGGGTGTTGATGTGTTATTTAAGTGGACGGCACGATAGATGAGGGGATAAACTGCGATGTCACAGGACTTTTTGACCGACGCATTCATACGGCTTCGACAGAGGTTGAAAGCGGTTTCCGGACGCATGATTGCGGATTCGGCTGGGGCGGAAGACATCCTTCAGGACAGTTTCGTCCGGCTCTGGCGGCGAAAGTATCCGCTCCAATCAGACAAAGAAGCCGAGGCATTGTTGACGAAGACGGTAAAGAATGCGAGCCTGAATGAAAAGAGACGAAAGCGAGGAGTGCCCTTGGAGAAGGATATTGTCGATGAGAGACCGGATGCTGAAGAGAAAGAATGGTCATACGATGAACTGAAACGGAAGATCGACAGTGAATTGACATCGACACAGAAGTACATTTTGGAGGAAAAGGAATTTGGAGGGCGGACGCTGGAGGATATTGCGAAGGAACTGAACATGGAACCGGCGGCGGTGCGGATGCAACTCTCCAGAGCGAGGAAAACACTAAGAAACAGCATGAGCCATGAATGACAAGGAGAAATACTTGGAACTGATGCAGCGTTACTTTGATGCGGAGACTTCCCCAGATGAGGAGAAGGCGTTGGCCTTGTACGCAGCATCGACGGACGATCCCGCATTCCAGGAACTGCGAGGCGTGTTGGGATATCTGTCCATCGGCCGTCAGAAAAAAGCGAAGAAGATCCGTACGGTCCGGTTCTTCTCGATGGTGGCTGCAGCAAGCGTTGCGATCGTGACGGCCATCGGCATAACCCTTTCCAATCAGCGTCAAAATTCCTGTATCCGCTATACCTATGGCAACAAAGAGGATGACGAAACATCGATCATGGAATCCGTCGAGTCTTCCCTTGCCGATTTCTTCGCTGGAAACACTCCGGCCGAGTCCAATCTGTTTGAACTGTTCGAGCGATGAAAAAGATAATCATATGCCTGATGTCCCTGCTTCTGTCCACGGGCGCGGCATTTGCCCAGAAGGGACTCAACAGCCTTCCCGTTTTCCAGGGAAAGGTGATTCCCGAAAGGCAGATGGTCATGACGGAAGTCCGTGGTGACGGCATGGCGACCTATAAACTCAGTTACTATAGAAGCGTCCGTTTTCAGGTCGATACCCTGACAGCCCGGAAAGTCGCCGCCCTGGTGGAGGCCGATGCCCTGACGGCGGATTCGGCGGAAACCGAAAAGACCGGGGAGTTGTTGACCTATGGCCTTGTCCAACTCAAACCCCTGGGGATTACGCGGAGATATCTCTGTTATCAGGCCCGTCCGACGACGTTTCACGGTTGGATGATCACGATTATCTACCTGGAGGGCTCCGCTACGCTCCAGGACCTTCGTTCCATGTTTGAAAAGCAATAAATGATGAAACACCTGATCATAACCCTTGTTTCAAGTTGCATCGCCTTGTCGGCCCTGGCACAGGATGCCGATACCACGAAACTGGATTTTGAACGGCCTACTTTCCTCATCAACAGTTACTTCGACGGGGTCAAGGCGCATCTTTCCGCCGAAGGGCGCAAGGCATGGAAACCGGAATTCAGTTTGAGAGCCAATGTCATGCTTCTGGACGGCTCGGTCAATTTGACGGGAGGCATCAGGACCAGCCAGAACAAGGTGTTCGGACTCGGCGCCGGCTGGGGCCAGCGATTCTTCATCTATGAGCCCGAACTCCGTCCCGTTGGCCAGCGCCTGACCATTTACCTGTACCATCGGCATTACATCCCTTTGGGGCACAGGCAAAGAGTTTCGTTTTACAGCGATATCATGGGCGGCGGGATGTATGTGTATAAAATGAGCGGGAGCGATGTCCCCACGGCGTATCCGGCCCAAACGGGCGATCCCCTTTGGTGGTTTACTTGCAAACCCGGCGGCTTGTCCTGGTACTTCTCCTGGCAGCCCGGTATCGCCATCAGGATGTGGGGAAAGTCAAACTTCTTCTTCGGTTTAAGTATCGGACCCTCCTACGGTGTCCATGCGGGAATTGCGCTTTAGCAGCCTTTCGGAAGTTTTCAACGAAACGTTTGTTGGCAATTTGTTTGAAATATTGCCAAATTCGGTTATCTTTGTCCCAACACAAAGATATGGAGTACAAGTGTATCATAACACCCAGGATGAGATCCGTCGCGGATACGTTGACGGAGGCTTTTGTGGGGATGGACCATTGCATCACGGATGCAGGGCGGAATCTGATTGTGGAGGTTCCCAAAAGCATGTGCGAAACGGTCAGGACTGCCCTGAAGGAGCGCTTCCAGGATGTCACGCTGATTCGTAACGCCTATCCGATGATGGAGGATCTGCACGACTTCATCTTGGTGAAGCCCCTCATTTCCGAATCTCCGGTTTTTGAGAATGATGGCGTCTTTATACCGCATCTGGAAAAGCGCCTGGTGGACTATGAAGCAGACAAAGAATACGCCACCCTGACAGGCCAAGACATCCAGCGAGAATTCCAACGGGCCTTTGAACTGTATCCCATCAATACGTCCCGACTGCTCCGGTATGCCGGCAGAAAGGGAAAGAAGGAAGAAATCCGCAGCCGACTGGATCGAATCGACCAGGACCGGATTGCCACTGTCCGTACCATTCAAGATTATTTCCAGCATGAACCCGTGGAACGAGCCTGGATTTTCGGTTCCTTCTCCAGAATGGAGGAAAAGCCGGACAGCGATGTCGATATTCTCGTCGACCTGGACACTTCTTCCCCCATCGGACTTCTACAGTATGCCGGAATGATCAACCGATTGGAAGCCTTGCTGGGCCGCAAGGTCGATCTAGTGGCCAAAGACAGCATAAAGCCCTTCGCTCAGGAGAGTGTCAACCGCGACAAAGTCCTCGTTTATGAGAGAGCCTGAACGAGACCTTGGCCGGCTGCAAGACATTATTCAAGCCGCGAACAACATCCTATCCTTCACTGATGGACACACACGAGAACAGTTGTCCTCCGATAAACTTCGGTATTTCGCCGTCGTCAAGAACGTGGAAATCATCGGGGAAGCGGCCTATATGCTTTCTCTGGAGTTCAAGGAGAAGCACGCGCATATACCCTGGAATGACATCATCCGCATGCGACACGTCCTCGTGCATGGCTATGCAACCATTCTGCCGGAACTGCTATGGTATACAGCCCTGGTGGATGTCCCCATCCTAAAAGAACAGATTGAATCTATTATGAGCGGAGGGCATTCTTTGCCATAAGCCGTCAAGACGGGTCTTTCTTGGATTATTGCCGGGGTGCGCTATTGGAAAAAGGGCTATTGCCCTTTTTCTTTTCGACCGAACACGGTTTAAGCGTTATTATTCGTTTTGAGAGAAAAAACGCTTTTTCTTCTTGACTTTTTCCTTTTTTTGCGTCTATATCAGTGAGGTATGGATAAAACGCTTGAAATAGAACTCGCGCAGATCAGGCCCAAAGTTCTGTCGACGGCACAGAGGTTCTTCCGGGTATCGGGGCTGGACGGAGATCCGGAGGATGTAGTGCAGGATGTGCTGCTCCGGCTTTGGGAAGCCAGGTGCCGGGGTGATGAAATCCGAAATGCGGAGGCATGGGCCATGGCCATTACCAAGAACTGTTGCGTCTCATTATGGCGAAAAGCCAGGAAGGAAACCGTCTTGCCTCTCCGAGATGAATTTGTGGCCGGTCATACGCCTTCCGGCAAGATGGAGGAGAAAGAAGTTGAAGCATCTGTGACGAAAGCGTTGGAGAGAATTCCTTCTGCCACCCTGTATCTGTTGCGCCTTCGTGCAAAAGGCCTCTCGCTGGACGAAATCGCAGCCGTGACGGGAAGACCGAAAGGCAGCATCAAGAGTTCCATTTCCACCGCCCGAAAAGAAATCATGAAAACGATTAACCCGAAATAAAAATGGACCGGAAAGAGTTGATACAACGCTACTTGGAATCGGAGTCAACCTCCGTCCAGGAAAAGGAACTTGCCGACTCCTTCAGTATCTCGCCTCCCGTCGACGAGGAAGAACAAGCTGTCTACAGGATGCTCCAGGCGATTACGCCCATCCGGACGGAAGAACTTCCGGAGGCCGGGGATGAGTTTGACCGGATTATCCGCAAAGCGCGCACGCGGAAGATCCGGAACTGGGGCCTTGCTGTTTCCGGAATCGCCGCTATTCTGGTTGCCGTTGTATTCCTGGTCAGGAGACCGGACGAGGAGTCACCGGAACCCGAAGATACCATGGAGTTGCTGCAGAAACTCCAGTTCATCTCCAACCTGGACCCGGCCGATGCCGATGACTACGAATTCAAACCGGTCGGAGACGGTTTCATCATGACCGCCCATTTCAAAGACGGCAGGGAGGCCTCTTTCATCCTCACGCCGATTGAGGGCGGCCAGTCCTTTTATCTTGTTTCACTAAATGATTGAAAAGAACCCCATGAAAAGAGTTATTACCCTCGCTATCTGCATGTTATTCTCCTCAGCCATTCTCTGGGGACAGCAAACTATCTACGTCATCGACAACGTGACGGTGGACAATTTCGACGGTTCCCAACTCAAAGGGAAGAACATCAAAGATTATCAGATTACGACAACCGGGAAAGGCACCAAAGCCATTACCGTGCACGCGATTACCACAACACCTTCCATCAATGCCTTTATCGGCGATTTTCCCAAAGACTTCTCGCTGCCCAAAGACCTCGGGAAAGGAGTCCATGTCAATGCGGACAGCATTACCCTTTCAGGAAGTTCCATCATGCTGCGCAATCCATCTCAGAAAATGCTCTATATTATTGACGGAGAGCGTACGGAGGATGCATCGGCCTTACAGAAACTGTCATCTGCCCGGATTCAAAAAATCCAAATGTACAAAGGCGGCACCACAAAAGAAAAATTCGGCACCGACCTCCCGGTCATGGTCATCGAAACCAAAGATGTCGAAAATGATTTGAATGAAGTCCTCAAAATGCTCCCGAATGTCAAGGTGGAGAAAGATGGCACTATCACAGTCGATGGAAAACCAATCAAAAAGGTAACCATCAACGGAGGCGCCACTTATGAAGATAAATAATAAGAACACAGGCTCAAATTCACTCGGAACCGTTCCTCTGTCGGATCAGCCTTTCCGACAGAGGAACTGAAGAAAGAGTAGACATAATCACACGGTTAAACATAAACCAGAGCAGTATAATATGAATCATTATTATCCCATATTGATCACCGTTGTGGCCTTTTGTTCCTGTGGTCGACAGATTTGTACAATCAGTGGCAAAATTACGGACCCGGTTGATACAGTAACCCTTGTTAATGAGTCTGGCGACGTTCTTGACAAGTGTGCCGTAATTGATGGTTCGTTTACACTGACTTGCGACATGAATCCGGAAATTGGAGTAAGTATTATACGGGGTAATCCCTACGCACCAATTGCGCTGATTCCAGATTCAAAGAAGATCAATGTTGTCATGGTAGAAGGTAAGCCGGTCGTGTCAGGAAGTTTGCTGTCTGAGGAGGTACAGGAATTACAACAATGGACGATGGAGACTTTCATGGAGAGCAACCAGCGGTCAAAGGTACTCATTGAAAACGGATATCCAGAAAGGGCAGATTCAATCAGTAATGAGTTCTATAAGGTATTGGTGGACCGCTGCCGGGAGGTTTATCTGGACCATAAGTCGGATTTGGTGGGATCCCAGGCCATGGTATTGATGATGGATAATATTGATGAGGATGAGTTTCTTAATCTATATGAGCAGGGCGGCAAGGTTATTCATGAAGACGCAAGGATTAGCGGGTATTATGGACATCTGAAGTCCATTTCTCTAAACGAAGTGATTGTACTTCAGGACAACGGCGAGTTTCATATGGGGACGGGCAAGATTGAAGATTTTGTAGGCATGGGGAAATACACGCTCGTAGACTTTTGGGCCTCGTGGTGCGGCCCCTGCCGCAAAGAGATGCCTTTTGTAGTTAAAGCGTACAACGACTATAAGGATAAGGGCTTGGTTGTATTGGGCATCCCGGTGCAGGACAAACTGGAAGCCACGCAAAAGGCTATGACCAAAATGGGTATCTACTACCCGCAACTATGTGATCCCACCACTGAATTGGCTCAAAAGTTCCACGTGAGGGGTATTCCTCATCTTTTCCTTTTCGACCCGGAAGGGACAATAGTCAAGGAGGGCATGAAAGGCAAAGAGGTTGATGCTCTCCTGCGCCCGTTATTCCAATAGAACCGTTGTCTTTGGACCTCAATAAAAAAGTAATCCATGATGACCTGGATCAGAAATGGCATAAAACTGTTTGCTGTTTTCGTCTGCATCGCCAGTTGTTTATCCTGCCACCAGCCCTCGAAGCAACAATTTGTAGTCAATGGTGATCACGTCTTCGATAGAAATGGAAGAGTGATCGATCAATCTCCGGCATTGTTTGATATGGATAGAGTAATTATCACCTACTTGGATTTAAGGGTTCTTGATTTTGAACTCGGAGATACGCCAAGAGGTAAAATTGACAGAATTATCAGCGACAATCCGGAATGGCATTTCGTTTTTGTAATAAACGCAGAACTTCAAGATACGTCTTTGGTCGTTAAGAAATTAAATGATTATGGATGTGATTTCCCGGTTATTCTGGATGTTAATCATGAATTTGAGAGGGAGTATCGTCTTGAGCACTTTTTGGCAACCACTTTTGTGATCAAAGGGAATAAACACAATAATCTCGGGGTTATAGGATCTTCTAAGAGTTTCTTTGATTCAGAGTTTGATAAATACAAACAATCAGTGAGATTTTAATGCCCCTCCTCCCCAATCCATTCACGGGACATAAATGACGTAATCCCCAAGAGTTTTTCGGTTGCAGGACGCCGTAGGAATATTGGAAACAATTGTATATCTTTGATAGGCCGTATTTCGCAAATACCTGCGTTAGAAGGATGTAGAGTATTCCTTATCGTGGTAACATGAACAGACTCAGGATCATTTCATTCCTGTTTCTCTGCCTCGGCTGCGGGTTGCTGTCCTCCTGCCTGGAAGACATCGACCTGGATACCGGGGAGCAGATTCTGTACGTGTATTGCATTCTCGGTCAAGGGCCGGAGCAGGAATTGGAACTGTCCTACTGCGCGCCGACAGGAGGGACAAGCAGCCCTGTCGGGGAAGGTGTGGTCATCTCGTTGTATGACAACGGCGCTCCCGTGGGGGATTTTACAAGGGTGTCCGAAACGAAGTGGAACCTGGATTTCTCGCCTGAGGGAGGGCATACGTATCGGCTGGAAGTGACTGTCCCCGGAGAGGAACAACTGACGGCGGAAACGACATTCCCGACAGTTTCTGTGCTTCAAGAGGTTTGGTATCCGACTGATATCGAGTATCCCGCAGGCCAAGTTAGTACGGGTTATTATAAGTTATTCGAACTAAATGCCGATGAAGACCAGATTCTCTGGTGTGTCTTTGAGAATCCTAGGGATGGCAAGAAGACTTTTTCTGATTATGTCGTAACGGACCATCCGGGAGTCGATCTTCGCGGCGAGACAAGTTATCCTTGGGATTTTAATTCCCAGGCCTGGAGTGATTTTTATGTCAATCTCTGGGGTTTGGAGGTTTACTTCTCAGAGGGTGGCTTCTTTCGTGGTGCGGATGATTTTACCGCTCCATTCCTTCACGAAAGAGTCGTCCGGATCCTGCACCCGGGCGGTTTTGTCCGATCGGAGGAACGTATCACGAAGTACCGTCTCGACGATCATAATGGGATAATTCCCTTGGAGGAAGGGTATGCCAGTGGATTCGGTTTGATTGGCGTGAATAAGAAGGGGGGTATGCCGGCCGATTTGGTCGTTTGTTCCGTCAGTTCCGAATATGATGCTTACCTGACGGATTATTACTTTTTCAGGTCCGATACGGATGACTTCACGGATACCGTCTATCGGCGGAACCATTACTCGAACATCCGGAACGGAACCGGTATCTTTGGAGCCAGTATCGAATACAGGCGCCCGAATATGAATTTAGACATTTGTGATCCGCGATATACGGGGTAGTGATGACTCGTTGGTTAACCATCGTCCTGAAAAGAGTTTGGCAGAAAACGATGATTGACAGGCCGTATTTTGCAAAAACCTGCGTTAGAAGGATGTGGCGAATTCCTTATCGTAGTAACATGAACAGACTCAGAATCATTTCGTTCCTGTTTCTCTGCCTCGTCTGCGGGTTGCTGTCCTCCTGCCTGGAAGACATCGACCTGGATACGGGGGAGCGGTTCCTGAATGTATATTGTGTGCTCAAGGAGGAGCCGGAACAGGAGTTGGAGCTTTCCTATATGGCCCCTGTCGGCGGGACCAGCCGGCCGGTCGGGGAAGGTGTGACTATCTCGCTGTATGATGGCGATGCTCCGGCGGGGCAATTCACCAGGGTCTCCGAAACAAAGTGGAGCGTGGACTACACACCCCAAAGAGGACACGCCTACCGGCTGGAAGTCAAGGTCCCCGGTGAGAATGTCCTGACTGCGGAAACCAAGTTTCCTGCCCCCGGTACACTCCGGATAGTGTCTGTGCAAGAGGTCGAGAAAATGAAAGACCTTCCAGAGATAGCCGGAGGGCCGTTTACCACTGGATATGGATTCGAGTTGGATTCCCCGGATGACCAGTTTTTGTGGTGCTATTTCGAACCGTCCGAGACTCCTTCTGTTTCCATACATCCAGCGTATGTCGATTACATCGCGACTGACCATCCGGGCGCCGACGGCAGGGGAGAGACCTTCTTTCCTTTCGACCCGGAATCACCCATCATCCGGGAGTATTTCGATGGAGGACGTCAGTTCTATCAGGGTGGCAGCGTACTGTCCAAGGATTATCTGGGAGGGCCTGTTTTCCTTCACGAGAATCTTTTACATATCGTGCATCCGGCCGATTTCAGCCGGCCGGTCGGAGACGGAAAACTGAATGTTTTCCAACTCGATAAGGATTTACCCTTCGGTATCAAGCCAGAGGTTGGGACATCCAGGATGTTCGGCATTTCCGGCGTAAGTAAAGCCCCGCTTGAGGCGGCTTGCCTGGTCATCTGTTGCGTCAGTCCCGAGTATGACGCATATCTGGCCGACTATTATTATGGCCTGCAGGATTCGGACGATTTCTCCGTGCTGGTCTATAAGCGGAACCATTACTCCAACGTACGGAATGGAGTCGGCATCTTCGGCGCATTCTGTGAATTACGGGTCGGGAACTTTAACTTTGGCAGTTACTCCTTTCCATTCATTCTTTCTTCTCAATCTGTTCTATGAGACGTCATTTGTTATCCATGGCGTTAGCGGTATTTCCCCTGGCCCTTTCAGCCCAGAATACTGTCTGGAATGAACGGATCGATTCTTCCGTCATCCAGGCCCGGCGGGTACGTCCGGAACTGACGGTCATCCCCATCAACCCTGCCGACCTGCGCCGGACGGCATCCCCGCTGGGCGAGGCTGATCCCATCAAGTTCATACAAACCCTGCCTGGAGTTTCCACCGGCATGGAGGGTTCCTCGGCCTACTATGTCCGGGGCGGTAATGAGGGTAACAACTTGACTACGCTCGATGGTATTCCTATTTATGGAACCGGACATCTGCTCGGATTGACCACATCCTATCCCTCTGAGATTGTCTCGGGTCAGGATTTCTATGCCGGCGGGTTCCCTTCGGATGTGGGCGGGTATACTTCCTCGCTGCTGCAACTGACGACCTCGGACGGTGATTTCGAGAAGACCAGAAGCAGCCTCTTTGTCAATAACTTCCTGGCCGGAGCGCAGTTGAGCAAGCCGCTGAAAAAGAATAAATCGTCCTTGCTCGCATCGGTACGTGTCTCGCCATTGGGATTGGAATACAACCTCCTGCGTCCGCTCATAAATGAAGGGTTGTCTGTTCCGGACCACATCAATGCCCTTGTCGGGGACGCCTTCGCGAAGATTACCTGGAAAGCCCGCGACCGGGAGCGTATCTTCCTGTCCGTATTCGGGAGCTATGACCGATATGGTTTCGACCCGACGAATACCTCCTCCCAGGCATTGGGCTGGAGCAACCTGATCGGAAACCTGACCTGGATCAAGGAATCGGCCTCCGGATGGGAGTGGGAAACGAGGCTTTCCCACAACGGATTCCGCGCCTTCCAGGACCAGACGCAGAAGATCAATTCGAACACGACCCGGATGTCCCTCCAGTCCGCCCTGATGGAAGAAGGGCTGCAGGTGAAGGTGTCCAAAGAACTGAATGCCCGGCTGCGTGTCCAAACCGGTGCGGATGCCTATATTTCTTTCTTCCAGCCCGGTGTCTCCAAGGTCTATCAGAACAATGAGCGCGCCGCCACGGCCGGCAAGTCCCTCATCACCGGCCGCAGTTCCCTGTATGGACAGATCGGCTATAACAACGGACCTTTCCACACCACCGCCGGCGTTCGTGGAACCGTCTTCTTCTCGGAGGGATACAAGTCCGTCAAACCCATTGCGGACCTGCTCGTCTCGTATGAATTGACCCCTTCCCTGACAGTGAAGGCCACTTACGACCACGCGGTGCAGTTCTTCCACTCGCTGGAAGGAATCCCCACCGGCTGGTCCATGGAAATGCTCATCCCGTCCACCAGCCAGAACAGGCCCGAAACCGCGGACCAGGCCTGGGCGGGTGTGGACTATGCCCATGGACCTGTCTCCTTCTCCGTCGGCGGTTTCTACAAGAAGATGAAGGACCTGGTATTCTATGCCGATGCGTCCTCCTTCTTCAACTCGGGCTGGCGGGAGTGGCAGTATAACCTGGAGAGTGGGACGGGCGAGTCCTATGGTCTGGAGTTCCTCTCCCGGGTGGAAACCAAGCGTTTTTCCGGACAGTTGTCCTATACGCTGTCCAAGACGGACCGGGTGTTCCATTCGCTGAACTTCGGCAACCCGATTCCCTTCAAGTTCGACCGCCGGCACATGCTAAACATGACGGGTGAGTATAAACTGACCAAGTCCCACAGCCTTACGGCGGGCGTTTCCTTCATGAACGGCCACTGGGAGACAGTGAAGAGCGGCTCCTATCCGATTTACTCCCTGGGGTCTGAAGGCAATCGGGAAGAAAAGGAAGCCGACTATACCTCCCACCCCAACAATTTCCAACTGCCGGCGTATTTCCGGATGGACGTGGGCTATCACCTAACGTTGCAGGGCCGGAAGAATCTCCACGACCTCTCCCTGGGCATCTACAACCTCACCAACCGCCACAATGCCTACAGTCTTTCCTGGGACAGCGTAGCCGGTCGTTGGAAGAAGCTGAGCATCTTCCCAATCATGCCGAACTTCACATATAGGATTTCGTTCGGAGGGAAGTGAGAAAAGCGACCATGCAAGAATGAGCATTGATTGGGATTGTATGAAATAGTGTATCTTTGTATATCATTGTAAATGAACCCTTTTATGAAACCGTCAACTGTTTTCCGTTTGTCCGTTGTCACCGCCCTTCTATTCTTGGCCTGTTCGTGTCAGAAGGACAAGCGGTATGAGAGGTCCGAAAAGGAGACTTTGACCCTACGCGTATATGAGGGGAAAAACCCTCTCGGAAATTCGGTCAAGTATTATGTCCACCTCTATGACGGGGCGACCAAATGGTATCCCATGATCCATGTATGGGGTGGTAATAACGATTGGGGATTGGAGCCCGGATACGAATATGAGGTCTCGGTATGGGAGCATTGGCTGAAAGAATCGGAGTTGATGGCAGACGGTAGTGCGGTCGAGTATGAATTCCAGAAAGTATTGTCCAAGACCGAGGTTCCCCTTCTGACCATGGATGATATTTTATGGGAGAGTATTATCCCCTAAGTATCATTTGTCTTGATGCAAGACTGATCGATATCGGTCTTTATGATAATGGTGTTTATCTGAATCTGCTATGAAAAGGACACTTGGACTCATCTTTCTGGCCTCTGTCGTTGGGCTTTTCTCTTGTAAAAAGACAGACAGGCCCGATGAAACTGCCAACTGGTGGGTGAGGGCCGATTACAAAGGGATTAAGTCTGAAGAAATAGGCTTTATCTATCATTATATGGATGGGTCTACGAATAAGAGGGCTATGTCTCAAGTGTCCTATAATAGGAATGGGACCCGCGCTTCATGTAAGTCCGAGGATCAGGAGATTTACTACTATTATAATCCCGACGGAACTTACGATAAGACAGAATGTATCTATTATGTATACGATAACTCCAGCGAATCTTTTAAAAAGAGCTGGAGTTGCACCCGTAAGTATGAGTATGATAATTCGGGAAAGTTTGTTCTATTAATGGGGTATCTTTCAAATCCTTTGAGTATTGGAGATGGTCCACTTATACCCAATCTGTCCAGAGTGACAGATACAAACATTTTTACTGACCGGACTACAGTTGATGTCTGGGATTATTCTTTTGATGGAGATAAGCTCACCGTCACATTCTCCAGAGACAATAATGAAACGGATGATCCCATTGTCATTGAGTATCGGGGTGCCTATCCTTACCAGGGACAGGACGCTTATGCATTTTTCGGCCCTGTAACCTATCAGGACAATGGGATGTTTGATACCATCCATGACGGAAGATTTTTTCAAGGCGAGAAGTCGGGCGAGAGAACTGTTTACTATCAAAAGGGTAGAACGGATAAAATGTTGATAGATAAGATTGTCGATACAGATGAGGGAGTAAGGTCGTTTTTCTACAATGAGCAGGGAGACTGTATAAAGACCATGTTAAATTCTGATGTGATCATGACGGCAGAGTATGAGTACGATTCGAGGGGGGAATGGATCAATAAGATTGAAAAAGAAAAGTATTATGAGAATGGGCACCCGCACGATCGTACAACGTATCAGTATCGTATTATTGAATACTATTAGTATATCGCCTTCTCTCGGCCTCATCCCCTTTTAATCCTTCAGACACCCTATCGGGACCACATATATGCCATCCTCCCTTCGGTAGGCATACGTTCCCACGCCGATAAGTACCATCTTGAAAGCGGGCTCTTTCATGCGCTCTATGTCTATTTTCGAGGCAAGTGTTTTGAGAGATTCCGCCCCCTCCTCTATCAGTTCATCGCCGCCCAATTTTACCTCTACAAGGCCATAACTACCGTTCCTCAGATGCACCACCGCATCACATTCCAATCCGTTCTTGTCACGGAAATGATACACGTTGCCGTTGAGAGCTTCGGCATATACCCGCAGGTCACGCACACATAGGGTCTCGAACATCAGGCCGAAAGTATTCAGGTCATTGATCAGGTCATTCGGTCCGAGGCCAAGAGCCGCCGTGGCTATGGACGGATCCGTGAAATATCTCGTATCACTGGTCCTGATGGCCGTCTTGCTCCGCAGGTTCGGATTCCACGCCTCGGCATCTTCCACGACGAAGACCTCTTTTAACGCTTTGATGTAAGATGAGATGGTTTCTTCCGACAACCCGTCCGATTCGTTCACTTGAAGGTCCGCGCGGATAGTCCCGCATGATGCCTGGGTTCCTTGATTCCTTGCCAGCGACCGAAGGAGCCGATGCACCCGCACCGGGTCACGTTCCACGCCATCCGCCTTCTGTATATCGCGCTTCTCCACGGCTTCCACATAGTCAAAAGCCTGGTCCAGCGCAATTTCCCTGTCCATGTCGACCGCCAATGGCCATCCGCCGCGGCAGGTAACAAAGGCCAGCCAGTCTATGTCTTGCCGGTTTACTCCCGAAATCTGCTTAGGGGTGTTGAAAAGTTCTGCGAGAGAAACCTCTCCTGTTGACTCCTGTGATTCCCACAAACTCATCGGCCGCATCTTAAGCCAACCGATACGTCCCGTTCCGGAATGAACAACCTTGCTCATATCGGCAGGTACAGAAGACCCGGTCAGGACAAACAGCCCCAGCGAAGGACTGTGGTCCGCCTCAAACCGGATGCTGTCCCATAGTTGCGGAGCAATCTGCCATTCATCGATAAGCCTCGGAAGGTCCCCCTGCAGCAAAAGCTTGGGGTTGATCGATGCCATCCGGATATTCTGTTCCATATTGCCCGGCTCAGACATGTAAAGAATACTCTTGGCTATCTGCTCGGCCGTTGTTGTCTTACCGCACCACTTCGCCCCCTCAATCAGGACGGCGCCTTTACCGGCAAGCTTGCGCTGAAGCAACTTGTCCGCAATCCTTGGTTTGTATATCTTCTCCATTCAAGAAACATGTTTTCTTCGCAGGCAAATATACTTATTTTATTTGTCATTCCGGCATTTGGCCAATTTTTAATCCGGCGTTTGTCCAAAAATCGTTACGGCATTTGGCTAATTTCCGCCCGATTTCGAAAAGACTTGAGCAGGAATCCTCACCCAGAAGCGCGTTTCAATGTACAAACGAGACTTGTACATCGCTTCATAGACTCCGCCGGACAGATTCATCTCGAAGAAACCGGCATCGCACTTATTCCCGGTATCGATGAATATGAGATTGTGAAGTAACGCTGTTGGAGAAAGGGATTGAGCAGTATTCAGTTATAGGGAGATAATCGCTATATTGAGGTAGGGAAGTCGGAATTTGTTTTGTCAAATCATTTAGTTTATGAAACGGCTCGATTCTTGCGGTCAAAAAGAAAACCACATACGCCAGATTATGAGAGCCAGACCATCAATCCGCATAATATCCCTTCCCATTTTGGGGGTGATGCTGATTACTTCGGCCTGTCTGAAGGAGCATCAATATGTTTACTCCGCAAAAGCGGCTTTGTATACTGATGGTAAAACGAGATGTTCGGTAAAGTACCTGGGACCGAAGAAAGGTGAAATCAAGTCATCCCAAAGTATTACGTCGGAGTCTGAATTACGAGTCATTTTTACGGAGTTAGCAGGGACAAGTTCGTATTCAACTCCGTCAAGCAAATTCATTGGAGATGTGGAAGTTCCAACTACCGATTGGCACACTATTCCATATAATGAGTTTACATTTGGATTGCTTCACATCGAGTATTGGGACAGGCTTTCTGAATTACAAAAGCATGAGACCGTTGATTATTTCGTGGATCCTCGAGTAGGGACGGTTTTATTTCAGGAAAGGCCGGAACGTTTTGACATCACTTACATACAAGACGTCATGAGACGGGCTGTTCCTGAATAGTAAAGGGAACTCTTTATGAAACAGAAAGAATTGATAGAACGGCGATTTGACAGTTTTCGCTTTAAAAAGGCATCTCACGAGATTGTCAAATACGAACCGCAGTACTACGATGAGAACGGTGCTTACCAAAAGGACGAGTGGACTTGTTTCTTCGATATCGGGAAAGAGTATGAAGGGAAGGTTGTAACGATGGAGGATTATCTTGATATCGAAAACCGTTTCATAGCCGTTACGCGTGCAATACTTGAAGCGGCAGGTTGTACTTATGTAACACTCGGATATGTTGAGGCGATACGGGGCAAAGTAGTGAAAGAAGGTATGAGAGTCCGCGTTCAACAGATTGACCATTACATTCGTTTGGTCCTACGCGGTAAGGCGTGGATTGTATTCATCAATAGCAGCAAAGGAGTTCAATTCGATTTCGACGAAGATGTAATGTATATGCATTTGTTCTGCCGAATTCCCGACGAACAGTTACGCGAAATTGTCGAGAGCCGAGGACTATATCTTGACCCTCGAGTAAAGAAGGTTGTAATGTGCTACGATGATAGAATAGAGATTTACACCTTCGAGAAGAAACAATAACAACTTAACACAAAAAGATAAAAGAAATCGGTCAATCCTACTATTGAGCCAAGAATAAATACTTCACCCGGGACCACTTGGGTAACGTGCGGATGGTCACAAACGCTGCGGGGATGTTCAGGAGAGGAATGACTATTGCTTTACGGTGTTCGGCAGCCATCGTCTTAGACCCTGAGTTCAAACCGATTCCGGTATGCTGGCAAGGAACGTCAGGATATGGGTTCCCTCGGGTGGCTGGATTTCGGCGGTTGAATCTCCCGGCGGTTTTGGAGATACGACCCCGTTTTTTCATCTGTACCCCGCCTTAGCACATCGACGGCCTACCTTGTCCCTTGCAACATACCCGTCATTCCGGGCTTGACTCGGAATCCCAGATATTCCTCCGGCGCCTTGCAAGCGGCGGTTTTTTTGTTATGTCCTACCTGATTGGAGCCCGCCTAGTGTACAAGTCTAGCTTGTACAAGAAAACTTCAGCAGAACGACGTTTCCATGTACAAGTCTCGCGGATTTTGCCGATTATCGACTCGGCTCCGAGAGACTTGATCAGAAAAACACGGCGGCAAGCGAACATCAATGTACAAGCGAGATTTTAAGCTTGACTTGAACAGGAATATATGTCATAATTTCGCAAAAGGTAGCCATCGTTAGGAGTTAATGACAATTTGTGTAACTTTGTATATGGATCTTTTTGTTGAAGCATTATTGAGCGGCAAGACCGACAGGATACCGGAAGAGTATGACTGGTTCGCTCCGCTGATCGGTGACTGGGACTGTGATTATTATGATGAGCCCGAAGCCGGGCGCAAGCGTCATGTCAAGGGGGAGTGGATTTTCCGCCGGATTCTGGAGGGCACGGGCGTGCAGGACATCTTCATTTTTCCGTCACGGGCCACGAAGGAAACTGATCCGCAGCCCGATGGGGAATATGGATCGTCGCTGAGGATGTTCAACAAGGCCGACCGTTGTTATGATGTAGTTTACACCTGCGATCATGCGATGAAAAGGCTTTGTTTCACCAGGCAGGGAGACAGGCTTGTCGGGAAAGTGCTTTCGGAGGAGAACGCCTATTGGATCTTTTCGGACATCACGGCCGACAGTTTCCATTGGGAAAATGTCCGGATGAAAGCCGATGGAGAGAAGTTTTTGGTCTGCGAGATTTTCGGAAAACGACTCTGATGGCCGGAGAAGATGCAAGATGGCCGGACATCGCGGATTTAATCAACATGAAAAACAGCATGAATCATCTTTGGGAAAAACTGGCGTCTCTCATTCTGGGACTGCTGGGATTCGCTTCCTGCGGCGAGATAGAGAATATCCTGGAGGCTCCCGACATGTACGGACAGCCCCATGCCGACTTCAAGGCCCTGGGCACCGTCCGGGATGAGGACGGCAACCCCGTCAAGGGCATCCAGGTTACCGTCCGGCAGCATTGGAGTTATGATGAACCGGCGGACAACAAACTTTTCACGGATGCAAATGGGACTTATCAGCTGATCCGTGAGGTATTTGACGGGCCGGAGAGCGTCACCGTCATCTTCGAGGATGTAGACGGGGAGGAGAATGGCGGCGAATTTGCATCCGCCGAGGTTTCCCCGGAGGTCAAACAGACCGAGAAGGGAGACAATGACTGGTATGGCGGCGCCTTCGAGGCCCGGGCCGATGTTCAGTTGAAGAAGAAGTAGGTTATTCCAGTTTTTTCAATATCGCTTCCACGTCGGCGTGGACTTGTTCCTCCGGGACGCCATACTTTTGGTGAAGGGAGTCGGCAATGGCGTCGATGTCCAGCCCGTCGCAGAAAAGGCGGATGATTTCGGCGGCGGATGCATTGACGGTGAGCGCCTTCACAAGGTCACCGGTCTGGATGTCCTTCAGGGCGACGACATAGCGGCCTGCGAGGGGCTGCATTTCAATCCGATACTTCATCTTTTCTCTTTTGGTAGAAGGACAAAAGGCTCTGACGGGTCTCTTGCAGTTTTTCCTCCCGTTCTTCGGGGTAGCAGTGAGCGGCTTCATCACAGAGTGCCAGCCGGAAGCAGTCCGGATAGAAGGGGCAGTCCGTGCAGGCGTCGATCTCATCGCGGAGACGCTTGAATTCCGTCAGCATTGTTTCATCTCGTTCCGCGGAGTCCAGATCGCCGACCCAATGGTCGTCGGAGAAGTGTTCGCATTTGCCCAGATGGCCGTCGGGAAGGATGAGGATGTTGGTGTCGCTGTCTGCCATGCAGCGATGCAGTTTCAGTTTGTCCGGCAGTTTGTGGTCGACGGAGATGTTCCCTTTCCTCAGTTTTTCCTGCAGCCGCATGCGTGTTTCGAACAGATCCCTGCGCTGGGCATCCGTATGCGATACGGCCGACTCGGCTATGTCAAAGAGGGCATGGCTATACACGGTGAAGAGCTTGTTCCCTCCATGCTTTGCTATGAGGATGTCGGCGAGTTTGAAGAGGTCGTCGGCATTATGCCTGTCAATGTTGAGCCGGACATTCACTCGGATGCCGGCCTGCAGCAGACGAGAGATATTATCCAGGACACGCCGGAAAGGACTTCCTTCCGTATGAATGAACGCTTTGCTCCGATTGTAAATCTCCTCTGTCCCGTCCAGGGTGATCTGGACCTTTTCGAGATTCCAGAGGCCGACGGCTTCGGCGACGGTCTTATCATCGAACAAATAGCCGTTGCTGACCATGGAAGACCGGTAATCGACCTTTGCATCCCGAAGCAACCCGCAAATCAGGGAGATGACTCCTTTGTTATAAAGCGGTTCGCCGCCGAACCAACGGAGATGTACCTTCTCGCCCGGACTGTTGCGAAGGATGAATTCCGCCGCTTTTCTTGCCGTGCGGTCCGTCATAGGAATCCTTCTGCGCCCTTTCTCGTAACAATAGAAGCAGTTGGCGTTGCAGTCCGTGGTGGTAAGGATGGTATACCCGGTGATGCCCTTCGGGCGCTTTTCCAGCATTTTGCCGACGGCACGGACTTCCCGGGCCAGATTCCGATCGTCAAAGGAGAGCGGGACGGCGAACCATTTCGCGATGAGTTCAGGAACGGCGGCCGCATCCTCTTCCATTGTCCGTGCTTCTTCCGGAGTGAGCAGTACCACGGCCCTGGTCAGCACGTTGTATAGAAGCAACCCTTCTTCCACCGGCTGCCGGACCACGAAATGCATCAGCCGGTAGGGCTCACCTTCCCGGAGCCGCTGGTCCTTCAGCGGCCCGACAAGGGGGGAGGCGTAGTTCTGCAACAGTTTCATCTTGTACAAAGATAGGGAATTACCCGAAAAACCGGATAATGCCTGCATAGAAAACAAGGGCGGTCCCGATGTGGGGCCGCCCTCGAAGGGTTTTTTACGGGAGATTCCCGATGGTTACAGGTTTGAGAAACTGATCTTGTAGATATTGGCCGTCGTATCGTCACTCACCCAGATGCACTGGCGTTCCCGATCCACACACAGGCCTTCGCCATTGTCGATGAACGACACGGAATAGCTCTTCTGAACGTTGCCTTGCAAGTCGCAGAGGTTGATGGTCCTGGTCTCGCTGTCGGCAATCCAGAGCGCGTTCCGCTCGGAATCGTAGCACAGGTCGGAGATGTCCGTGATGCCTCCCGTGATTTCCCGGCGGCTTATGATGGAGCCATCGGTCGCGGAAAGGCGGAGGAGCAGGCGGGGATTGGCCTGGTTGCCGACCATCAGCGTGCCGTCGCCCATCCAGGTAATTGCCTCCAAGCCGCTGTTGCTGCTTGAACTGACCTCGGTAATGACGGCGAGCACTTCCGATTCGCTATACTCCGGAGCTCTCACCCGGCGGACCTCCTGCTTCTCCCGTTCGAGAACGAAGTAGACGTCGCCAGTCGCGGGATCCACGGTGACACCCTCGCAGTCCAGT
>JAEEGK010010888.1_pt1 | contig 20912 bp, 15 predicted proteins | sample 8958771 | NCBI WGS metagenome assembly JAEEGK01 (sample SAMN16246547, study PRJNA631951) | gut metagenome | biome: gut microbiome; feature: rumen; material: SC-attached | host: Bos | place: Iran: Karaj | collected 2018-10
AGACTAAAAGTGGAAACCAGCAGATGAAGAATATGGCTGCATATTTGATTTTTCGTTTCTTTAGTTTCATAATATGTTCTTATTTGGGACAAAGGTACAAAAAAAATCACAAAAGCAACAGCATTTGTGATTTTTTTAGTTTCAGGTCTTTAACCGTTAACCATTAACCTTTACAAAAGTCTTTATCCGTTCAACAGGAAACATCACCACATCGAAACTATCCGTAATCTTACGAATGTCCTTCAGTACACCCAGATACTGCTTTTCGTGGGCTATCGGTTCTATTTCCTCGTCGAATTCCTCACTATAGATGGTTTCTGTTTCTTCCACTCAAAGATCTCATTCGTAAAATGGTCTTCATGGAAGTGGCTGGAGAAGACATACATGGGCTTTTCGCTCCTCAGTACGCTGTCCATTACACCACTGGGATCCAACCAGTAGTCGAATACCAGGATGGACTGCTCCGTTTCAAGTACAAAGCCGCTATGAAAGATGTAGGTTAGCGTCATTTTTCTTTTTGTAAAAACTCACATAGCATATCCTCTCTGATGACTTTGGGGGGAGCCTTTCCTGCCAAGACCAGAACTTTCTTGCCATTGCGGTAGGTGTGAGACTGGCGAGAACGGACGATAATCAGTACGGGTTGTGGCAATAGCTATGCTGTAGATTTAAAACTTTACATAATCTATTTTCTTTTAGTTATTCTCGCCAAATAATCGTAATGTTCACCTTCTGCCACCACTTCAACAGCATATCCACATCTTCCTGCTTTCTCTCTCAGGGTGTCAGCATCGATATATAGCCAATTGAAAGGTTCTCCGATGGTGTCCTTATACTGCATTCGGAAACTGTGCTCGCCATAATAGTCCATTTCGTTGGGAATATCAATCATCCCGTTTTCGTCCTCAAATACATAACTGATATCTGAGGAATCACACAGTAACTGACCTCCTGGGGCAAGTATTTCGTCAAGTTGGAGGAAGAATCTGGGCAGACGCTCTAAAGTTCCGACGATGCCAATACCATTCATTAGCATTAAAACGGTATCGTACTGCCCCTTCAAGGTAAAAAAGTCTTGTTCTATAACCTTCTTGACTCCACGCTCTTTCATGGTCTCAACAGACAATGGGGAGATGTCAATGGCGGTTACATCGATGCCCTTTTCCTGCAAGACAAGCGAATGGCAGCCAGAGCCAGCACCCACGTCAAGCGTCTTTCCATTTGCCATGTCGAGTGCCTTGCGTTCTATCTCCGGCATTTCCTCATACTTACGGAATAGAGTACTCAAAGGAATCTCGTCCTCCTCAAACATCGGGGAAAACACTCTGAGCTTGTTTGCTTTTTGGGTCTTATAATAATCGGCAATTGCTCTGCCCATTGGATCCTTCTTACTATTCATACTCAGTTAAAACACTGTCTCAATATTCAGATGTTACTCTTTGAGTTTTCCTTTCATCCTAATACTCATCTTCAATCTTTCTTTTCAGCATTTTTGGGGAAGAATTTTCGTGGTTGTTTTACACTTTTTCAAACGAATAACCAATATTTTTTATGCTTTTTTTCTTGTCTCTCCGTTAAACTATATGTTATTTGCATCAAAGAAATGATTGGATCATAAACTCTCCTTCAGAATCTCTGTCACGTCCTCCTTCGTAAGATTCAGATAGCCGGCAGGATAGACCACGGTGGTTTCTGTGATGCCTGGAATCATCTCGTTGGTAGCTCCCAGTTCGCTGATGGTGAGTGGCAGGCCAATCTCCAGCATCCAATCCTTCAGGGCTTGCAGGCCAGCCTCTGCCAGTTCGCGTTCCGTCTTTCCCTCTGTCGGGATGTCCCATACATTGTGTGCGAAACGCGCAAACTTAGGCATGCCGTTCTCCATCGCCCTGCGATAGTAAGCCATCGAGACGGATGCCAGCGCATAGCCGTGAGGAGCGTGTGTCCAAGCTCCGACTGAGTGGCCGATCATGTGTACCATCCAGTCCTCGCGCTTGCCGAGGCCGATGAGCGTGTTGAGGGCCCATGTGGCTGTCCACATGATGTTAGAGCGAGCCTCGTAGTCCTGCGGATTCTTCACGGCGATACGCGAAGACGTGATGAGACTTCGCATCAATCCTTCCGCTAGGTAATCACTCGTATTGTCGTCAAAATCAGAAAAATATTGCTCCATGATATGGTTCATGATGTCGTAGATACCCGCCTTCATCTGGTTGTCGGGCACGGTCATCGTGAACTTCGGATTCAGGATAGAGAATTTCGGCATCAGGCGGTCGTCGAACACGTGCCCAACCTTGAATGTATGCTCGGCATCAGTAATCACCGTACCTGCGTTCATCTCCGAGCCTGTGCCAGCCATTGTCAGTATACAGCCCACTGGCAACAGCTTCTGGTCGGCATCGGGCTGTTCCTGTTTCAGCCAGAACTTATCCCAGTAGTCGCCATCGTAGAAGACCGACGCGGCCACCGCCTTCGAATAGTCGCAGACGCTTCCGCCACCCAGGGCGAGAATCCAATCCACGTTATTTTCGCGAGCTATCTTGATGCCCTCGCGCAGCTTCTCCAACGTGGGATTGCTCATTACGCCAGGGTTCTCCACGATGGTCTTACCGGCTTCTTTCAATATGGCTACCACTTGGTCGTAGATGCCGTTGCGTTTCACACTGCCGCTGCCGTAGTTTAATAGAACTACAGGGCCATAATTTTTCAGTTCGTCTTTAAGATAGTTCAAAGACTCATCACCGAAATACAATTTGGTGGGGTTGTAATAAGAAAAGTTGCCTAACATAGTTGTATAGTTTTATAAAATCTGCCGCTAATATACGAAAAATCTTCCATACATCTATGATATTGTGGATTCTTTTGTGATTATTTATTATTCCATTTTAACATTGTTTTCTGAAATAAGTTGTATATTTGCCAGCAGATTCAATCTATAATTGCAATTATGAAAAAGACGTTATTGATGCTCGCTGCTGTCGTATCGTTGTTTACCGCATGTTCTGATAGTGAAGATAATCCTGTGGATGAGAAGGTGGCCGACTATACCATCATCATCTATGGTATGGCAGGTGGCGAGATGGATCATTCCATCGAGGATATCTGGCGCGAAACACAGACGTGGCTGCCCGACGGGAAGATTCGCGTATTGGCACTCAATAAGTACGGTTCTGATAGCGATAATTTTTCTGGGAAGTACGGTGCGCCAGGCGAGGTGCTTGCCTTTGAACTGGATAAGAACACTCAGTTTGAAACCCTACATAAGGAAGGGGCTGAGATGGAGTCGTTCGAACTTTTCGATCCCGCAAACCTGACTGCCTTGCTGAACAGGGCCAAGAAGGAGATGCCCGCCAATGAGTATGTGCTGGTGTTATATGGGCACGGCGGCGGCTTCGATGCCGTCACCGATTATCCGAAGTATAACGAGAGCCTGACCCGTGGTGTGTTGAGCGACGAAACACTCGGTCGCATGTCGATGAATATGTACGAGCTTACGACAGCCATCTCTAATTCCGACATCAATCATCTTAAGGCCATACTGTTTCACAATTGCCTTATGGGAGCAATGGAGGCCCTGACGGAGGTGTCTCCCTACACCGATTATATGATTGCCACGCCCTTTATGCTCACAAGTGAAGAGAATCCTCTTATTCCCATACTGGTAAAGAACCTGCGAAGTGCATCCGATTTCGAGACCGCTGCCCGACAGACGCTGAACGATTCGAAAGAGAGACTTTATGAAGGATATGTGAAGGAGGGGGTGCCATTCAACGGGAACGTGGAACTACTGAAATCCCAAGAATTGCAGGCTGTGTGTGATGCGGCCAAGAAATTGGCTACCCGCCTTTGCGAACTTTATCCCACGCAGCAGGATGCCATCGACAAAGCTACTTGTCAGGTGTACCAGTTCTACCAGAGCAAGACTTACTACGATTTGCTCGACTATGCCGGAAAGTTGGCCGAGCTGACTGGCGACTCGCAGCTTGCCAACATACATAACGAGATGGAAACAGCCTTCCATCGTGCTATCTTACAGCAAGTGAATATCGACCTTGGTGTATTGCCTACGCTGCCGTTCTATTCGCTTTCTGTTGTCCTGACAGATCATCAGCGCTACAACCAAACGATATATGGCGACGTAGATTTTGGCACCTCCTACGAGCTCAACAAATTCCATCGTCTTACTGGCTGGGGACGTTGGCTCGACACCAATCAACGCAAGCCTGTGAACAATCCCTGCGGACAGGGAGTATTATAATGAATGATTATATGATCATAAATAGGAGGTTTATTACCATTCTGCTGCTTCTTGTTTCTGTGATGGGGCAAGGATGTTTCGCGCAGAACATTCTTGCGGACTTCGAGGATGCAACAACAGGACAGCTGAAGATAAATACGAACTACGACGGCAGCCTCTTTTCTGCTACTCCCCGCGTAAGGAACAATCCCTCGAAAACGGGTATCAACACTTCTAACCGCTGCATTACTGCCACAAACGTGGCTAATGCGAGGTGGTGTAAGAACTTCGTAATACTGGACCTGAGGAAGCCTGTTACCATTACGGACGATAACCGCATTCTGTCGCTTTTGGCCTATCGCAGCATACAGCCTAAGGATATGCGTATCGGTTTTAACACGCATGAAGAGAGCGGACAGTTGTATCAAGGCAAACTATCGGCTGACTGCGAATGGGAACGCCTCGATCTGGATATGTCGAAGTTCATGGGCGAGACGCTGAAAAGCATTTACATCATCCTGAATGTGCTTCTTTTTTGAATCTGAGGCTGGATCTCACATATCTTCCATGGATAAGCCTCCCTTTGTGACTTCTTTACCACGGAATATGTGTCGCTTCATTTCAGAGACTTTCTCTTCCAGTCGGGCAGGAGAGTTGACATTTGGCTTAACTTCTTAAACTTCTTAACTTCTTAACTACTTAACTACTTAACTACTTAACTACTTCGGAAAGATGGGTACTATCTTTCTAAACGTAACACAGCGTTGAGGTCGTCAGTTCTGCTTTCCAATCTCTTATCGGGATCGTTGTACTGGTTAATATCATTCAACATACTCTTAAATCCCGGCTCAATCTGCATTCTATATAAGGTATTGAAGGTCAAGATAAGAAGATTGGTTTGCGTATCAGCTATGCCAAGCGTTTTTGCCCTGTCACGCAGCAGCAGCTCCATATTGCTCTTCAGCTGGTCTTCCAGCCCTACAGCCAGAGAATTCTTCCACTCGTTGCCCTCGTTATGAATCATATACACCTTGCTCATCTGATCGCCGAGGTATTTGGTCAGGAGATCAGCGAGTTCTTCGGGCGTTTCAGGAATAAATTGACGTGTTAAGCCTAAGGCGCTTGTGGCATCACGATATTTGTCTAAGCTGCTCCAGGCATCTTTGATGTGCCAGACCAGTCCTCCTTTGAGATTGTCGTTGAGGCGTTTGCGGCACGTCGCATTCACGTCGCTGAGCGAAGGGATGGTCGTCACATACTCGGTATTGATCTGCCACTCCGTGAATTCATTGTTCACCTTGATGGTGCGCCATGGGTTGGGGTAGGAGATGACGGATCCTGTAGCCACGTCAACCAGGCTGTCGGGCTGGGCATTGTCTGTTACGGTGCGATACTGTGCAATGTCTTGCAGGTGTGTATGTCCAGTAAAAGCCATGTGTATGCCATGTTCCATCAGCTGCTTGCTCACCTTCGCATAGTCAGCGACGACGTAGTCGCCTTGCAGTGTTCCTTGGGCATCGTAGTGCTGTACGACGTTATGGTGTTGTACCAGCACGACCTGCTTTCCCTCGGTGCGTGCCTTGTCAGCCTCGGCCAGCATCCAGGTCAGCGTAGCTGGGCGGATGCGTCCCGACGTCTGGTTATAGTTTTTCTCGTCGCCCTTGTCTATGTATTTATTTTCTTCATACTTATTGGTGTCAATGCACAGCAGCACCAGTCCTTTCAGCGGTTCACAGACGAACGAAAGCGAGGCAGGGTCTTTTGCGTATGCCTGATTGTAGCCGAAGTCGGCATACAGTGTCTTGAACTGCTCTGGCAATGTGCGCTCCGCAGGGCGCGTGTTGTCGCCGTCGAAGTAATAGCCCTCAGGATTGTCGATGTCGTGATTTCCCGGCACCACGATAACCGGAATGCCGGCACTGCGCAGCCTGCTGAGAATGCTCACCACCAGCTGGTGGCTCAACAATTCACCGTCTTTAGTCAGGTCGCCTGGGATGATGACAAGGTCGGGGTTACGCTGCAACGTCTTTCCAACCAGATATTCCAGCACCTCGCCGCTGTATTCCAACAGCTTTGGGTCCTGACTCAGATAATTGTCATAGGCCGTACCTCTATTCACCAGCAGTTGGGGTGCCATTACGTGGATGTCGCTCATTACAATAATGTACTTGAAGTTGGGGTCTTTCTCTGGAGTATTGCCGCCGTCGTTGGGATTGTCAATCACTCCCCAGTCTTTAACACAACTGGTCAGGCTCATGCTGAGTGCCAGCAAGGCCATGGACAAAAGAACTGTAATTTTCTTCATTTCTCTCTTTGGTTTGTTATTCATGTTTAGTTTTTGGGTCAACTACTTAACTACTAGTGCATCATAAGTAGCCTTGCACCTGCTTGTGGTGGATATGCCAGTTGTTACGGCAGCGAGGTTCAAACGTCTGCGAATTTACTATTACCATAGTCATCATTGCGATTATAATAGAAAAAATATCCTTATCATATCATTTTAAATCGAATCTATCATGTTGCAAAGATATTCAAAAAAAATCAATAAAGTAAATTTTTTATCACATAAATTACAATTTTGAATTTTGAACTATGTTCGAACTCGTTCACGTTCGAAAATGTAATCGAGCTTCCATTTTATGTCCTAAACGTGTATAGCTCCAAGAGCTACTGCCATAGAACAAACAAATGTTGCTGCCGTTAATGAATTCGGGTTCGCATTTTAATGTCACTTGTCGCAGAAGAGCCTAAAATATCCCTGAAATTTGGTTTTTTTCGTAACAATGCGTACATTTGTAGCGTCAAACTGATAGAAGGACTAAAATGAGAAGGATGTTATTGTTGGCAGCCGCGGCTTTATTTGCAATCGCAAGTGTTCAGGCACAGCGCAGAGGCTGTCTTCACAGTAGTGTCACGACGCGGAGTGGCAATTCATACATGCTGCCTGAACCATACAAGTTTGATGCGCAGAAAACCTACCGAGTGCCCGTAGTGCTCTTCTCGTTCAGCGACCTGGACTTCTCGATGGACAATCCTGCGGTGTACTACAACCGCCTCTTTAATGAGCCGGGGTTCAACGAGGGAAAGGGGAAGGGCTGTGTGGCCGACTACTTCCGCGACCAATCGGCAGGCCGCCTGAACCTGCAGTTCGACATCTACGGCCCCGTGAAGATTGACAAGGGAGCGCGTGACCACGCCTATCATAGCGATGGTAGTGAGGACATGAGAAAGGCCCTCAGCCTGTTGTCGGAAACTACCGATGCCGACTTTACCGTTTACGACTGGAACGGCGACGGCCAAGCCAACGAGGTGGTGTTCGTTGCCGCCGGCCTTATGGGCAATTCCACGAACGGAACCTCTTACCTGGGACCTTCCTCCTTCTTCCATATTCCGAACACGCAACTGCCTGGCGGCATAGACTACTACTACAGCCTGATTTGCGAACGTCTGCAGGGCGACATACTCAGCGGCATCGGCACCATCGTCCATGAGTTCTGCCACAGCCTCGGACTGCCCGACCTCTATCCCTTTGGCTCCGGCACTGCCTTTTCTACCGTCGATGAGTGGGACCTGATGGATGGTGGCAACATAACCAACTATGGCTGGTGTCCGCCCAACCTCAGCGCAATGGAACGGATGTACTTGGGCTGGGATGCACCCGAAGAACTGACGGCCCCTACCACCGTCGTGGACATGAAGCCTCTGGGCGAGGGTGGCAAGACTTATCTCGTGCGCAGCACATCCAACAGCAATGAGTTCTATCTCTTGGAGAACCGCCGGCAGGAGGGCTGGGACTATGGTTGTCCAGGCAACGGACTCCTCATCTTCCACGTCGATTTCGATATAGATGCATGGCGGAACTGTCTGGTGAACACTTCCGACCAGCACTATCGCTATGGCCTGTTCCACGCCTCAGGCATGGACTTCCGCGCATGGTGCCCGAAGAACACCGGCACGGACTACTCCCGATGGACTGAGGATAACTGGCTGCGCAGCCGCTATCTCAGCACTTCGCCCTATCCCTATGCCGACCCAACGACGCTCACCGTCAACAACAGTCTTACCGATGAGTCGTCGCCCGCAGCCACGCTCTTCACACCTGCTGCCGACGGCCGGCTGTTCATGGGCAAAGCCATCACCAACATCCGTCTGTCGGCCGACGGCACCGTATCCTTCGACTTCATGAAGGGAGAAGAGACGGGCATCGTTGACATCACTACAATGCCCGCTGGCGGAAACCAGCCCTCCGTTTGGCAGAGGGTCTCCGGGTACGCGATTGACGGGCACCGCCTTCCGTCCAGACCTACGGTGAAGGGTTTATACATTCGACGCTCTGCCTCCGGTGGCTTTGAAAAATGTTATATGCCGTAGGGATGCGGGTGCTGAGTTACCGCTTGATGACCTTCTTGCCGTTGACAATATACAGACCGTTGACGGGCTGGGCTACACGCTGGCCACCCAGGTTATGGTATTTGATGTCTGATGGCTGACGGCTGATGTCTGATGTCTGAAGGCTGATGGCTGTTGCAGTGGTGCGGATTTCGATGTTGGGGCACTTAGCCTTGATGGCCGTCCAGTCCTCGTCCCAGCGGGCAGCATCGGTCACGTCGAGGACGGTGGCTGTAGGAGCCAGCTTGGCTGCCAACAGCGCGTAGTCGTCGTAAGCCTCAGGATGCCAGTCGCCATTCCACGTGCACTGATAGGTGCCCTTGCCAATGACGCCGCTGACCTTGACTTCGCCAGTCAGCGAATTGTCGGCGCAGGCCAGAATACCCTTGTCGTTAACCATGGTGCCCTCCAGTTTGATGTCGTCAACATAGAAAGTCTTGCCCTCGCCTTGTACCGTCTTCTCGAAAGGCCAGATAGCCAGTACGTTGTTGCCGCTGTCGGTAATCTTGTCGAAGTCGGGACCGGCAGCAAATTCGTAAACCAGTACTTGCCATCCGTCACCACCGTCGTACCATGCTACGCGCTCTGCATTGTAGGCGCCGTCCTTGCCCTCCAGCTGTACCAGCACATTGTGGGCGTCGGCCATCTTCAGGCGCATGGTCAGGCGGCGCAGGGCCTTGAAGTCAACATCACCGACGGGCAGTGCTGCATTGTGGTGCTCGTCGCCCCAGCCGCCGGGGTTGGCTTTTAGGGTGAACTTCATGATTTTGTTGCCGTCTTCCTCTACAACGGTGGGGTCGGCACGATTCCAGAAACCGCCGTCCGAGCCGGCTTCCTTGTCTGTTCCATCCCACAGGACTACCTGTGCGTTGCATACTGTTGCTGCAAAGAGCATGCTGAATATAAAAATCTTTTTCATACGTTTCATGTTTTTTTAAAAAATGTCACTGTTTACTGTTCACTGATGTTCAGGTCGCTAATGGTGATGTTGCCACCATAGTTGTTGATGCTCCAGCAGTTCTTCTGGATGCCATAGATGCGGTGGGTGCAGCAGACGATGTCATTGATGTACATGACGAGGACGCTGTTGTCGGTGTAGATGTCGATGTTGTACTCGTTGTTCTCAGGACGATAGAATCCGTAGCCGTCGGCACCCTCGATGAAGCCCTTGCCATTGACTTTCTTCTCCACCATCTTCTTCTCTTCCTCGCTCCATTCTTCAACGATGCGATAGCCCTCCTGTTCGAAGTTCACCTTGCGGGCGTTCTCCTCCTCAGGATTGACAACGAGTGTATAGTAGTAGTCGGGGTCGGTGCTGCGTACAAAGGAGATACCAAACTTATCCCAGTTGTTAGAGGTGGTCACCTTGAACGAGATGTGGTTGCAGGTACCCAGACGGCTGTAGAGCACATAGGCATCGTCGCCACTGAGCTTGCCATTGTCGTAGCCATTGGAAGCCATTACCTTTGCTTCTTGGGTTTTGCTGTACTTGGCAGCCATGGCGGGCACAGCACCCAACGACAGCGTACCATCGGCATGCTGGATGACGCGGTGGCACACCAGTGCACCACTCCAGTTAGGCTCATTGCCATCACCAGCACCAACGTTGATGTTCTTTTCGTGGATATCTGCACCAGAGCGGTATGGTGTCCAGCCCCAGATGTAACGGTCAGTGCCGTTAGAGGCTGTCTTGCCTGCATAGAAGGCACGGGTGTCGAGATTACCCTCGCGCCACAAGGGACCGTCGGCAGGCCACTTGGGACCGTTGTTGAAACAGTCCTTCAGCGCACTCCAGCTGTCGGCTACCATATACTTCACCTTGCGGCTCCACGAGGCACGGTAGCTCTGGCTATAGACCAGATACCAGTAGTTGCCCATCTTGAAGATGTCGGGGCACTCCAGCATGCGGTCCCAAATCATCTTGAACGGTCCGACGTGCTCCCAATTCTTCAGGTCGGCGGACTTGAACTCGGCAAACTGCGGGTCGCCCCCGTTCTTGGGATAGGTGGCGATGACCATGCGGTAGAGCCCGTCGTCGGCTACGAAGATCTGTGGGTCGCGGAAGTCGTTGCCCGAATAGCCGTAGTCGGGACCGTTGAGTGCCCACAGCTCGTCCTTCTTCCAGGTCTTGAAGTCGGTGGAGGTGGCACGCATCACCACCTCGCGATACTTGCAGTTGCCGTTGTGGCCGGTATAGTAGATGTAGTACACGTCCGCCTTCTCGTCGTAATAGGCGCAACCCGTACCCAGCGCAGCGTCCTGTACATAGTCGTTACTGCCGCAGGGCAGCACTTCGCCCATGGACTGATAGTTGGCTCCGTCCTTGGTGCTGACGCCCCAGATGGGGTGGAAGCGGTGGCTCTGATTGTTGTCGTACTCCTGCAGGTAGAGCACCTTGAAGTCGCCCGCCTTCTGGTCGTAGAAGGGCATGGGGTCGCCCACACGACCTACTGACGGCATATAATAGGTTGCGAACCCCTGAGCGTCCGACGATACAAACTGCGTGGTGGTTCCCTGCCAGTCCTTGGGAGAGTCGCCCGTGGCATCGTCGTCGCTGCATGCCGTCAGCACAATGGCTGACAGCATGAATGCGAATGTTGAAAATATCATTGTCTTCATAATGCTTAATGCTTAATGCTTAATTCACTTTTACTTTTTACCTTTTTACCTTTTTACCTTTTTACTTTTTCCCAAGGTATTCCAGTGCGTTGAGCATGATTTTGCCCATATTGTCGTGATAGTTCGACTCGTATGGGGTAGGCGAGTTCCAGTCGTAGAGACCTGAGCCCAGACAGATGATGCCTCCCTTTCCATACTCGCCGTTATAGGCCTTCAACTCCCATGCGTTCACACTGTTGTCGCCAGTCAGCGCACGACCACCGGTCTTGGCTTCCACGGCATCCTTGCCGCCGGCGTATGTATCCCAGAATCCAAACTGCGACGTCGTGTTACAGATGGTGTAGTCCTTGTCGAGAGTGTAGATAGCATTATCAGGTGCGCCAGGATAAGTCTTCAGACCCTTCCACAGTGGGTGACTGATGTCGTATGCGTAAGTGTGCCAGGGATCGTCGCCCATCAAGTCAGCACCCTCTCCGGTTGCTTCGCCCCAGACGTTGTTAGGATAAGCATCCTCAGGCATGGCTCCCAGCGCGATGGCATAGTTCACGGCACTGCGGCCCAGCACGAATGCACCGCCCTTCTGCCAGTAGTCCTTCATCTTGGCCAGTGCCGTCATGGCACCCTGCTCGTCCTCGTGTTCCATAAATGCCTTGTAGTTGCCAAAGCTGCCGTGGTGGTGATGGAAGAAGATGAGCTTGCACTCAGCCATGGATATGTTGCCGCTGGCAATGTCGCTCCACGAAGCGTAGGCAGCACCAGAGACGTTACCCGTCAGCCATTTGGCTGCAGCCTTCTCCTCGTCGTTCAGCTCCTCGACAGTAGCTGCATTGCCTACGAACAGAGCCACGGGATTCTCGATGAGTGTGACATGGATCGTATAGGTGTTGACGGCAGTGTTGTCGGTCACTGTCAGCACGAAAGGCTCTGTGAAGTTGCCCTTCGTACCGCTGGCAGGACTGCAGACGGCATCCTCGCTGCACTCTGCCTCGAAGGTGGCGTTGGCAAGATTGATGCCACTATTGCCCGTTACCGATACGGTGACAGTCTTGTCCTGCTGGTTGATGGCACCTTTGACACCCTCCAGCACGAAGTTCTTCAGCAGGGCCTCGTCGTTGCGAACCGTTACCCGATAGTCCAGTTGCAGGTCGCCATTGACTACGCGCAGCGTATGGTCGGCATTGAAGTTCAGGTGGTCGCCAACCTTGATGCTGGCCGTTGCACCATCAGCAACTTTCAGGCTGGTCACCTCCATGTCGGCCAACTGCGTGAAATCTACAGGAACCTTAACCTTGATAAGGCGGGTATCAGTAGTAATGGTACCTTCGTATTTCCCGTCGAGCACGAACTGCTCTACCAGACACGAGCCGCCAACGTTGACGCTGCCCGTTCCGTGGTCGTCCTTGCTGCAGGCTGTAAAGCCAAGGAGCAGTCCGAGCAGGCAGATGTAAGATGTAAGATGTCTGATGTAAGATGTCTGATGTAAGATGTCTGATGTCAGATGTCTGATATAAGATGTAATCATAATTCTCAATTTTCAATTATCAATTATCCATTTCTAAATTACCATTGTCCACAGTTCTGTGTGTAGTGTCCGTTAGAGGCAGCCATCTGCTCGTGAGGAATGGGCAGATACTCATTCTTGTTGGCAGTAAACTGAGCGTCCTTGAGGAAAGTCATCTTCTGGCTCTCGCTGCTGTAGAACTGGTTGATGACGGTAGCTACGTCGCCCCAGCGTACCAGGTCGAAGAAGCGCTCGCACTCCATAGCCAGTTCCAGACGGCGTTCCATCTTCACAATCTTCAATGCCTCTTCCTTCGTATAAGAACCACTGTACATGCCTACTGCATAGTGTACGCCGTACTTGGTCTTGTAACCGGAAACGATGCTGTTGTCGGCCATGTCGGCAGCACGCTGGCGAACTTGATTGACCTGTGCGACAGCCTCGGCTGTCTGTCCCAACTGAGCCAGAGCCTCTGCACGCATGAGCAGCACGTCGGCATAGCGCAGCACGACGCGGTTCATGGAACTTGCCCACTGGTTGTCGGCGTTGAAGATGTAGATATTGGTCAGATCGGGATCCACGTTCTGCTTCAGCGAGCAGTGGTAACCGTAGGTGCCGCCCGAACGGCTCCAATTGCCAGAGGCGCTCATCATGTACGTGGTGTTAAACATATAAGGTGTGCCAGGCATGCCGACAGTCACGAAGAGTCGCGGGTCAACAGTCTGTGCCGAGCCTACCGTATAGTCTGTGGCAGGTGTGCTGTCCAGTAAGGGCAGGCCGTTGCTGTTGGTGACGTATGCATTGACCAGATTCAGAGAAGGCTTGTAGAAGTCGCAGCCCGACTCGTGAACTTTGGGAATGTAGGGAACGATGAGGCGGTTGGAGAAGTTGAGGTTACCCCATGTGGTACCATCGTTCTTAGAGTACTGGATGGCCCAGATGCTCTCCTTGCCGTTCTCGTACTGTTCCTCAGGACGGAAGTTGTTGTGAAGGTCGTTCTCCAGCCCGTAGTTGCTATACAGCTTGGGGTCGGTATATTCAATCACCTTCTGCAGGTCTTCTTGGTTGATGCTGGTCACTTGGTTGGTGTTGGCATCGTCCTGATGATAAGCCTTGTAGAGATATACCTTTGCCAGGAAGGCGGCAGCGGCAGCCTTCGTGGGGCGACCTTTCTCCTTCTGTACCTCAGGCAGTACGCTATAGGCATCCTGCAGGTCGTTGATAATCTGCTGCCAGCCTTCGTCGTTGCTGTACTCCGTGTTCGACAGGGTCATGTAGGCATCCTCGGTCATGTTCAGCTTGTTGACGAAAGGAATCTTCTTGAACAGACGCTTCAGCTGGAAATGTCCGTAAGCACGCAGGAACTTCATCTCGCCAGTACGCTGCTGGATGGTCGTGTTTGTCTGGTCGGCTTCTGCCAGCATGTCGAGTGACAGGCTGACGCGCGACAGGTAGCTGTAGAACTTGCCCCAGATAGAGCTGAAGGGCCAGTCGTCAGTCTTGATACCCGTACCCTTCTCCAAGTTGTGGAAGGGTGCACCATCCGAGAATTCAGCACCACCGACGTATGCGTCGTCCGAACGGGTGTCGTAGTTCCAGAGCGAGAACGAGGCATTCATATCCTCGATGCTGACCAGTCCGGCGTATGCCGTAATCAGCACGTTGTCAATATAATCAGGATTCTTCACCTCGTCCTGTATGAGCGTGGCCTGAGGAACTTGCTCCTCCAAGAATTTGCTGCACGCTGTCAGGCTACAGATGGCGCAGAGGACACAGATGTATTTCATATATATCGTTTTCATAATGCTTTTTACTTTTTTACTTTTTTACCTTTTTACCTTACTAAAACCCTACATTGACACCGAAAGTAAGGTTGAGAGGTATAGGATAGTCAAATCCGGGACGCTCAGGATCATTGCCAGTGAACTTCTTGCTCTTGATGGTCAGCAGGTTTTGGGCAGAGACGTACAGACGGATGCGGTCCATCTTCAGCTTTTCGGTCATGCTCTTAGGCATGTTGTAACCCAGCTGTACGGTGCGCAACTTGGCGTATGAACCATTCTCGATGTAGTATGACGACAGACTGCCTTCGTTGTTGCGGTCGGCAGTGGTCAGGGCAGGAATATCGCTGCCAGGGTTGGCAGGACTCCAGGCGTCGAGCACGCGGACACCCTTGTTCAGATAAGGTACGTTGACGCCGGTATTAGCCCAGAAGTCGGTCTCTTTCTTGTAGTCGTAGCAGTTGACATCGACACCCTGAACACCCTGCCAGAACATGGTGAAGTCGATGTCGCGGTACTGCAGATAGATGTTCAGACCCCATGTGAAGTCGGGTGTCGGGTCGTAAATCCAGTTGCGGTCAGCCTCAGTGATGTAGCCGTCACCGTTCAGGTCCTTATAGCGGATACGTCCCAGTCCGGCACCTTCCTGAATGGCGTGGTTGTCAATCTCCTCCTGGCTCTTGAAGATGCCGTCGGCCACATAGCCAACCTCTGCAAACATGGGATGACCTACTACGCTCTTGATGCCGTTACCACCGAAGGCTCCGTTGGCAGCAACGGTCTCTGGCAGTTTGGTAATCTCATTTCTGTAGGCACTGATGTTGCCGTTGATATCCCATGAGAAATCACCCATCTTGTGGCGATAGCCCAGGCTGAGCTCCCAACCGGTGTTCTTGACCTCACCGGCATTCATGTACTGGTTGGCACCTTCACCCATAGCACCGATACCCACCATATCGACCAGAATGTCGGTGGTCTTCTTGTGGAACCAGTCGAAGCTACCGTAAATCTCGTTTCTCAGCAGGGTGAAGTCGGCACCGATGTTATGCTGTGTGGTGGTCTCCCACTTGATGTCCTCATTGCCGCGACGGTCGCGAACATAGCCGCTGCTCAGCTCGTAGCCGCCATTCATACCTGAGATATCGTAAGCAGAACCTGCCTGACCGCTGCCCCACAGTCCGGTAGTGGTGACGGGCTTGTAGATGGTATAGCGTGCCACGATGGGGATGTCCTGGTTACCGGTCTTACCCCAAGAGTAGCGAATCTTCAGGTTGTCCAGAACGCCCTGAGCAAACTTCATGAAAGGCTCTTCAGTGATGCGCCAGCCAACAGATGCCGAAGGGAAGGTACCATACTGGTTGTTCTTACCGAAACGGCTCGAACCGTCATGACGCAGGGTGAACGACAACAGGTACTTGTCGGCATAGCTATAGTTGGCCTTACCGAAGAATGATACCAGTGAGTAACCCTCACCGGAACCCAAAGCCAGTTGCTTGCCAGAACCGGCACTTGGCCACATGTAGTCGGTATTCAGCACCGACAGCTCATAGCGCTTGGCACTGCTCCACTTAAAGTCGTAGCGGTTCACCTCCATACCGACCATAGCGTCGGCACGGTGCTTGCCCGTCTCAAAGTTGTAGGTGGCAATGGCGTTCCACATCCAGTTCATCCAGTGCTCCTGCTTGCTCTCAACAGCCGTCTCGGTGCGCATCACCTTACCGTTGGCAATAGGATATGTGAAGAAGCGCTGCTCCTTCTGGCTGTAGTCAATACCGATGGTAGAGCGGAGTGTGAAGTTCTTGAACGGGGTGATGCTGATATGTGCATCGCCGAACATGCGCCACAGGGTGTATTCGTTGTCCTTGGCATTGCTAATCATGCTCAGCGGATTCTCACGCTCAGAGTAGGCACCCAGCGCCTGGGCATATTTGCCATTCTCGGCATAGATGGGGTAGTTGGGGTTGAACTCCAGGGCATTTCTCAGCACTCCGCCAGGTGCATCCACACCCTTGTTGCGGTTCAGCGTGAAGTTCTCACCGATGGTCAGCAAGCCGTCAAACAGCTTGTAGTCGGCATTGGCACGTGCTGACAGACGGTTGAACCAGCTGTCCTTGATGGTACCCTGGTTGTCGTAGTAGCCCAGCGAGAAGAATGAGTGACCCTTGTCGGAACCGTTGCTGACAGAGAGGTTATACTGCTGGACGACACCTGTACGTGTGACCTCCTTGAACCAGTCGGTATCGCCTGCACGAACCGTAGCATTGTCGTCCAGATACATGTTCATGGTCATTCCGTTCAGCACGGGGCTGCCATTCTGGTCGTAGCTCCAGTTGTAGTTGTAACCCAGGTTGTTGTTCGAGGGGTTCAGTCCGTCGTTCACATTAGCCTGCCAGTAGGCACGACCCCACTCGCTGGCGTTCATGGTCTCTATCTTATTAGTATAGAACGAGGCAGCAACAGAGCCATCGAAGTTGACCTTGATTTTACCTTCCTTGCCCTTCTTGGTGGTGATGATGATGACACCGTTGGCAGCACGCGAACCGTAGATAGAGGCAGAGGCAGCATCCTTCAGCACCTGAATGCTCTCGATATCGTTGCCGTTCAGCTCGTGCATACCCGACTTGGTAGGCACACCATCGATGATGTACAGGGGGTCGTTATTGTTCAGTGTGCCATTACCACGAATGCGGACGGTGGCAGCACCCGAGGGGTTACCGTCAGCCGTGATGTTCATGCCCGGTACGCGACCCTGCAGGGCCTTCATCGGGTTGTTCTCGTTCTGCTTGGCCATTTCGTCAACGCTGACGGTGGTGATGGCACCCGTCAGGTCGGCCTTGCGCTGGGTGGTGTAACCCGTCACGACAACCTCGTTCAGCGACAGGGCATCTTCCTGCAGCGTTACCGTCATGCCCTGCTGGGCAGGCAACTCTTGCGTCAGACAACCGACGTACGAGAAGACCAGCGTCTTGCCGGCCTGCACCTTTAATTTGAAATTGCCGTCGAAGTCGGTCACCGTGCCATTGGTGGTGCCTTTCTCCATCACGGTAGCACCAATGACCGGACCCATGGCATCGACCACAGTACCTGTCACCTCCTGTTGCGCGTACATCATTGTACAGACAGCGAGCAGCAGGCAGCTCAGGAGTCGTCTTCTGGAGACGCTTGCTAATGCATGAATGATTGCAGCGCCACACTCTGACCAGAGGTCTGAGAATCTTTTTTGTTTCATTTGCTTGTTAATAATTGGTTAGTAAAATTAAAATTTCCTGCTGCAAAGGTATTTTTATTTATAAATATGGGCTAAAAGAGATGTTTCAAGGTGTGCAAAAAATCGTTCAATGCAACAATAATGTTAGGCATTGAACGATTTTTGATAGTTTTCAGTTCTTAATTATTTTCTCACATCGCCTGGCAGCATGCCGTATTCTTCCTTGAAACATTTGGTGAAATAGGACGGTGCAGAGAAGCCGACCTGGTAGGCGACTTCACTGACACTCTTGTCGGTGGTCAGCAACAATTGGTAGCCACGGTTCAGACGGGCTGTGCGTACCAGTTCTACCGGCGTGGAACCGGTAAACGACTTCACCTTGCGATAGAGCTGGACGCGGCTTAGGTTCATGTCGGCGGCCAAGTCTTCGACGCTAAGCTCGCTCTCAGTCAGGCGTGCCTCTACGGCTTCCTTGAAACGGGTGATGAAGAGCGATGCGGCAACCGGCTCGTCATCGGTCGGTTCCTCATGGTTTTCGGAAGCCTTCGGTGTTGCCTGGGGGATGTCTTCCGGTTTCAGGTTCCACAGGGTGTTGACGACATGCTCACGCTGGATGGCAGTTTTCTTGAGGTAGTACAGATAGAACAGCACCATCGTAATAAGCAGCAGCACGATGACGCCTACTGCCATCCAACTGACAACACGCTGGGTGTCTAACTGCTTGAGGTAGTTGTCGGCACGGTTGTGCAGTTGGTCCAGATATTCTGCCTGGCGCATCATCTCCTCGTCCTGCATCAACAGTACGCGGGCATTGTCGCGGGTCACGAGGGCCGACATGAGGCGCGTCTCTTTCTGGTAGGGCTTTCCTTCAAGAATCTCGACAGCTAACTGGATAATCTTGTCGCCATGGGTGGGATAGATGTACGAAGCGTCAAGGATGCTGTCGCGCACCAGTCGGATGCCGCCATTCTCACCAGGCAAACCGTCAATGCCGCAGAATTTGGTTTGATGGCTGATGGCTGATGTTTGATGTTTGATGTGTGATGGTTGAGGGCTGAGGTCTGAGGACTGATATAACTCCCCTCCCATTCGGGAGGGGTCGGGGGTGGGTATGGCTTTGCGAGCCCCCATGGCCATGCGGTCGTTCTGGCCGAAGACGAAGTCGATGTCTGTCAGGTCGCCCTGATAGGCTTTCACGGCCTTGACGGCACTCGCCTCTGTCCAATCGCCTTGCAGGGTAGCTACAACCTGAATGTCGGGGTGGGCTTTCAGAGCGTCGGCAAAGCCGTTGTGTCGTTCGATGGCTGGCGACGAACCCTCAAGTCCCATAATTTCCATAACGCGTCCCTTGCCGTGCAGTTGCGAGGCAATATACTCGCCCATCACGCGCCCCATCTCGTAGTTGTCGGCACTGATAAAGGCGGTGTATTTCTGTGAATTGGTCTTACGTTCGAAGACGATGACGGGGATGCCCTTGTCGTAGGCGCGGTCGATGGCTGGCGAGATGGTCTGTACCTGGTTCGGTGCGACAATGAGCAGGTCGATGCCGGTAGCCACCAGACTGTCAATCTGCTCTATCTGGCGTTCGTCGCTGTCGTAGGCGGCGGCAAAACGCAGTTCTACATTATTCTGAAGATAGGCTCCCATGCGCAGTTCGGCATTCTGCTTCTCGCGCCAGATGTCTGCTGAACATTGCGAGACACCGATGACGTAGTGTTTGTCCTCTTGTTGGCAAGAGGAAATGAGAAATGAGAAGTAAGCAATGAGCAATGTAAGAAAGAGAGATTTCATAGCCTTTTGTTTTTTTATGTGCTGCAAAAATACGAAAAAAAGCCGGAAGTGCAAAACCTTCCGACTTTTTTTCTCACTTTTTCCGCTTTTATTTTGTCTTGACGTTTAGTGGCTGTACCATGCGTACCTGCATGAGCCTGATGGGGTCTCCTTCGTTTTTCCAACAGATGTACTGCGGGCGCCATGCCTTGTTGCCGATGAAGAATCCCATGTTGTACTTGGCCCAGTTGTCGCTGACGGGATAGATGACGATGGACCGCTCTGTAGTGCTGAACTTTGGTATGAACTCTGAGCAGACGCGTGCCACCTTGGTGGAACCGATGTAGAGGTCCTTGATGAGCGTGCCATCGTTGCGCCTTTTTACTTTTTAATTATTTATATTGTTCTATTATGGTGTTGTAGTATTCATCGATGATAGCAAAATCTTAAGTCCAATAGCGATAAGGAGGAGACCACCCACGAGTTCAGGCTTCATCAGCTTTGTGATGGGCTTGCCAAAACGGTGTCCTAAGTGATAGCCCATAATGCTGAACAGGAAAGAGACGATGCCTATAATTATAAGAGGCAGGGTGAGGTCTGACAGCTGGGTATAGCCCGTACAGGCGAAGGAGACGCCTACGGCCAGGGCATCGATGCTGGTGGCAACGGCCAGCAGCAACTGGGTGCGTAGCAGGCAGGGATTGAAGTGTTGTTCTTCGCTGTCACCAAAACTCTCCCATACCATCTTGCCCCCGATGAAGGCCAGCAGGCCAAAGGCTATCCAATGGTCGTAGGCTTCCATATAAGTCTCGAAATGTATGATACCCAACCAGCCTAACAGTGGCATAAAGGCTTGAAAGAAGCCAAAGAGAAAGGCCATGCGGTAAAGCCAGGAAGCCTCTCCCCCCGCCCTCTCCAAAGAGAGAGGGGGCTTCACAACTTTCTCCTTGTCCATGCATGTGGTTAATCCGCTGACAATGGATACAGTCAAGCAGTCCATTGCCAGAGCTACAGCCAAAAGGATAATATCTATAATGCTCATATCTCTAACCTCTCATCTCCCATCTTCCATCTTCCATCTTCCATCATCCATCATCCATCATCCATCATCCATCATCCATCTTCCATCCTCCATCATCCATCTCTACACCAGTCCCTCCTCATGATAACTGTAGTAGGCGCCATCGGTGACGATGACGTGGTCGAGGAAGCGGATGCGCATCAGTTTGCAGGCATTCTGGATAGAGTGGGTGAGGTCGTTGTCCATACGACTGGGCGAAAGACAGCCTGACGGATGATTGTGGCAGACAGCTAGGATGGTGGCATTGGCCAAAACGGCTTCGCGCATGATGATGCGGATATCGACACTGACCTCGCTGATGCCTCCGTGGGCTATACATACCTTCTTGA
>JAEEGK010010889.1_pt1 | contig 20912 bp, 13 predicted proteins | sample 8958771 | NCBI WGS metagenome assembly JAEEGK01 (sample SAMN16246547, study PRJNA631951) | gut metagenome | biome: gut microbiome; feature: rumen; material: SC-attached | host: Bos | place: Iran: Karaj | collected 2018-10
ATTTAAAAAAATTTATTTTACATATTCAAAAAAAAAAAATAATTTATTAAAATTTGAAGATAATTTACATGACGTTTTTGAACAATTTATTAAATCTATTAAAATCTTTAAAAATGAAATACTTAAAGTTAATGAAATTTTAGAAAATTTTTCTAATAATAAAATTAATGATAAATTAGTGTCAATTTTTGATGATAATAATCCAGAACAAGTATTTAATGAAAAAGATTTAAAAAGAATAAATGATGATATTGATAATTTAGTCTTTAATTATAAATATTTAATCACTCAAAATAATTTTCAAGTTAATATAATCGAATTTATAGAAAATCAAATTGATAAAATTAAAAATTTAAATAATGAATTTATTCATTTTGAAAATGAAAAAAATAATTATGATAAAGTTGTTGGATTATTAAATAATTTTTTTAATAATTATAATAAAAAGAATATAAAACGTTTAAATTCAAATAATCTTAGTTTTTATTTTCATGATGAAAATTTAAATTTATCAAATGCTTCATTTGATTTACATAAGAAAAAAAAACAAAATATTCTTCCTAAAATTGAAAATAATAGTTTTAGAGATAAAACTTTAAATAATTTTAATAATTCAAATAAATATTCAAAGTCAAAAAAGATTAAATTAATTAAAAATGTTTTATCTTTTAATCAAAGTGATTTATCTTCATCTTTAAATAAATCTCCTCAAAAAAATATAAAAAATCAAAAACTTGAAAAAAATAATTCAAATAAAAATTATAATATTTTACCAGATATTTATTCAAAAAATGTTGATACAAAAACAAATAATTCAACATTTAATACTACTAAATCAAAAATAAAAAATTCAATTAAAAAAAAAATTTCTTTTTCAAATGATTCGAAAAGCTCAAATTCAAAAAAGAATATAAAAAATAAGAGTTTAGATAAAGATAAATTAATTAGTGAAGTTAAACCTAAAATAATGGATAAATGTGATAATAAAAATAAAAATAATTATTCTAGAAATGAAAAATTAAATAATTCATTAACTATTAAAAATCAAAATTTAATTTCAAATATATTTAATTCAACAATTAAAGATGGAAATAAAAATCCTTTAAAAACAGAAAGAAATGATAAAACTAAAAAAGATGATTTTATTTTATCTAATTCATTTATAAAAAAGCCAGATATTAATAATAAAACAGAAGATAATAATAATATTATAAATAATAATATTCAAAAAGATTATAAAAGGAATAGGAATAATGAAAAAGAAAAATCAATTCATTTTAATATAGAAAAAGAAAACGAAATAAAGAAAAGTAAAGAAAAAACAAAAGATATTTATGAAATTAATAATGAAGTTAAAAATAAAAGTAGACATAATACAAATATCACATATGAAGAAATGAATCAAACATTAAAATCAAATAAAACATTACTAAAATCACCTATTAAAAATAAAAAAGATGATGATAATATATTAAAAAGTACTTTCAACGAATTTAATAGAAAAGAAAAAAAAAGAGATACAATTAAATCAATTGCTGAAAGTAAAATTTTATCTCCTAATAAAAAAGAAGAAAAAGATAATAATAATAAATTAAGAAATAATAAAAAAACTAAAACAACTACAAAAATTATTGAGAATAAGAATAATTCAGAAGAAAATAATATTAAAACATATAAAAATAATAATAAAGAAAATAGTAAAGAACAAATTAAACAAATAGCTCAAGATTTGCTTCCATCTAATAATAAAAATATTAAACAAAAAACATTTTATAAAAATAATAATACAACAAAATCAATAAATAATGAAAATCAAAATCAAAAAGAAAATGAAATAAATTTAGACGATAATTCAAATGATGAAATTAATAATGATAAAAATGAAGATGATATAAATAAAAAAAAGAAAAAAAAGCAACAACAAATTAATAAATATGACTTTATAATTTGATGAAATGTAATATTATTGTTTATGGAAAATTAGAAATGTATATAATAATATTAAAATATTCTATTATATTTTCAAAATAAAAAAATTATTACTTCATTCTTTTATTATTAAAATAATATATTATATTTAGATAAAATATTATTTTTCCATATATTTTATAAATTATTAAAACTCAAATAATTAAATTTTTTATTTAGTAAATTCTATTTTTTGTTTTTCTTTAGGTGTTCTATAATATAATTGAGGTTGTTTTTTATTAGATAAATTCAATATATTTACTACTTCTTTTTTTTCTTCTTTATCATTTTCTTTATCAATAATATTCTTTTTAGAATTATTATTTCTTTTTAAAGTTTTATTATAATTTGTCATTTCTCTTAAAGTTTCTTCTAATAAATCACTTTTCTCATTTGAAATAATAGTATTTGTACTTGAGACACTTGAAAAAGATAAATTTGATTCTGTTTCTTTATCACTTGTATTAAATTTTTCTATATCACCTAATTTAAAATGAGTTTTTTGTCTTCTGTGATTAACTTTTGGAATTATATTATCTTTGTTTAATGCATTAAATGGATTTTTTTCAGTATTATTTTCATCTTCTTTATTTAAATTATTATTATTATTATCATTATCTTCTTTTTTATTTTCATTTGTAAAATTTTCTTTATTAAATACAATATCTTTTTGCATTTTTAAAAGTGAAGATGAATTTATATCAGATGTAAAATATATTGATTTTCTTAAATATATATTTTCAGTTAATAATTGCTTATAAATTCCCATTTCTTTAATTCTGTTTTTAATTTCTTCTTCTTCATATTTTTTAAAAGTATATAATAAATTAAGATTATAATTTTTTAATTTATTATTTTCTTGTAATAACAATTTTTTTTCTATTTCTAATTTATTAATTATTTGAATTTTGTCTTGATTAATTTTTTTAATTTTTTTATCAAATTCTAACTGAATAAATTTAATATAATGTAATAAAATTTTAATAATTTTTTTTGAATTTTCATTTTGAATAATATCATTAAAATTTGAAAAATCTAATTCATCATCTTTAGAAGAATTTCTATTTTTACTATTATTGGTTAAATTTAAATTTTGTCTATGTTTTCTTAAAGAAGAATTAGTTTTTTCTTCAATATTTGGATTTGTCCCATTAAAATTATATCTTCCTTTTATAATATCTCTATTTGGAATTATTTCTGAATTTTTTTTATTATGATGAATTTTTTTTGTATCTTTAGTTGATCTATTTGATAATTGAACTGTATTTCTTTCTGAATTTTTATTTAAATTTTGATTATTTAATTCAAGATATGGATTTTTATAAAATATATTATTAATATTTATATTATTTGTATTTGATGTTGTTTTTCTTTTTTTTTCATTTGATAATCTTATTGAGTTTTTTTGAATTTTTTTTGAATATATAGGAGCATTAAAATACTTTTCATTCATTTTTTTTATTTATAATCAGTAAATTATTAAATTATTTATAATTAAACTTTAAAAAATTGTTTGTTTTTTTTTACTTAATATAATTTTCTATTAATTTTTGCATAAAATATTATGGAAATTTTAGCCAACCTCAATAGAACTTTATTTATTACAAAATCAGGTAAAAAAATTCATTTAAGAAGAAATTGTTTAACAATAAAAGATTCATATGTAATAGAATTAAAATATGAAGATATAGATAAAGAAAAATATTGTACAATATGTCAAAAATGTGTAGCAAAGGAAAAAATATTTAAAAGTCAAGTTCCATATATTAATAAAAACATGCAAAATAGAGTTTTAAGTATAAGTTCAATTCATGCTAATTCAAATTTTAATTCTACAAGAGAATTGGAACCAATACCTGATGATTTCACTTTAAGTTTAAATAATATTAATTTGATTAACAATAATTATTTAAATAAGAAAAATAATAATAATATAATTATTAATAATAATAATTATAACAACAAAATCAAGAATAATAATAATAGTAATAATAGTAATAATAATAGTAATAATAATAGTGATAATAATAATAATAGTAATAATAATAGTAATAATAATAATAATAGTGATAATAATAGTAATAATATCAATATTATTCAAAATTTGAGTAATTCAAGTGATGATAATATAATAACTATTGATAAAAGTAATTTAAATAATTTTAATATTATTGAAAAAAGTTATCAAAATGATAATTTTATTGATTCAATTTCAAAAAAAGAACCAAGCTTTATTAATAAACCAAAGTCACAGAATAATGATTGTTTAAATATTGATGAAATTGATAAAATTTATATTGATGATGAAGAATCAACTGATATAAATACAAATAAACAAAATAATCTAAAATATGATTTAAAAGAAATAAAATTAAACTTTAAAAATGATAAAAAATTTAATCGTAATAATTCACAATATAATTTCAGTGAAAATTATATTTTTTCCTTTAATATAGAAGTTATACTTAAAAAAAATTTATGTAAAATGGCAACAGGATTTTCAATAAAATATATTGATAATAATGATGAAGATGATTCTTTTGATACAATTAAATTAGTTCATGATTTTACTATTAAAAATAATTCAAAAATTAATTATTGGATTAACTTAAAGGAAGGATATTTTAATTTAAATATTCAAAATAATAAAAAAATCTCAAAGAAAAAAAAATATTTTGAAAAAATAAATTTATTTAATATCATTCAAATTAAACCTTATTTAAAAATTGATAAAGAAAATGAATGTGAATATTATATAAATGATGAAAAAATAAATATAAAACAAAATTGATTTATTTATTTATAAAAAAGAGTTATTATTCTTAATAATGATTTAATACAAATTTTTAATTATATATTAATAAATAATTAAATATAATAATATACAAGAAAATAATTAAGGTTAAAAATAAATAAATAAAAAAAAAATTAACAAATTTATATATTATATTTGTTTTATTTTCTAAATAAAAATATTTCTTATTCATCATCAACATGATCACCATTTCTTTCTCTTTTACCAATTTGTTTTTTATTTTTTTTCAAATTGTCTTTATTTTTCTTTTTAAAACCATCATTTTCATCATCATTATCATCATTATTATCATTAATATTATTTTTAACAATATCTTCACCATCATCAATTTTTAAAGCTTCTAAATCAATTGCAAGATCAGAATCATTTAAATCTTTTTCATCAATATCTAAATTTCTAATTCCTTTTTCTAATTCTAAAATTGCTTTATCATCTCTATATAAATCAATTTCTTCTCTTAATTCTTTATTTTCTCCTATTTCTTTCATAAAATCTTCTTCTTCTTTTTCTTTTTGATTTTTTCTATTTTTATCTTTTTTTTTTCCATCATCAATTTGCATATTTAAATGTTTTAATTTGAATATTTTTCTGTAATTTTTATATTTTTTTTTTACTAAAATTACATCTGGAATTTTTTCATTTTTTTTACTTAAATTAATTTCTAAATCTTCACTTAAGTTTATTTCTCTTAAATCATAACCTAAATAAATATCACCTGGATGCATTTTTCTTCCTAAAAAAGTTCTAATTTCAATAATTTCACTTTCATTTTTAGATGAATTTTTCACACATTTAACATTAACAATTTTAAATTTATTTTCATTAATTTTACTTAAATGACTATTATCATATATTGAATTATCAAAAATATTTTTTCCTTTAATTGAATTATTATTAATATTATTATTATTATTATTTAAATCATTTTCAATACACATAGAATTTTTTTTACTATTTTCTAAATTAATTCTTTTATAATCAATTTCTTCTTCACAAGATAAAATTAAAAACTCACTCATACAATTTCTATTAACATAAGATTTTAATTCATATCTCCAATAAGAATTATTATCCAAAGTTTTCATATCAAAAGAAATAGGATCAATAAAACTTAAAAAAGAAGCTTGTTTAAAACATAATAAAATTGGACCAATTCCTCCAAATTTCTTATATTGTTCTTTATTTAAAATAATTAAATCATCTTGACAAACTGGAGCAATTTCAATTAAAATAGTATCTTTATATTCAGCAACATTACTTTTTTCATCAACTGAAATTAATTGTCTTGATTGTTTACTTTTACAAACTAAACAACTTTGAATAAAAGTAGAAAAAGAATTACCTTGTGATTTATTAGAAAAAAAAAAATCAACACCTTCACTTTGTTCTTTTATATTAATTGCTTTAGTATATGTTTTATGTTTTAATATTAATTGTTCTAAATATAAAAATGTTCTTTTATGATTTACTTTTTGTCTTATTTGAACAGAACATTTCCAAATATGAGGAGTAAAAGTTTTTGCACAATCTTCACATTGAATCCATTCTTCTTTAAATTCAACAATAAAAGAAGTTGATACTAAAATTTTATCAATTTCTTTTTGTATAGTTAATTTAATTTTAATAATTTTTGAATGAGGTTCAGTCCAAATAAAACTTGAATCAATTACTTTAATTTTATTTAATCCTTTAATTTTACTTAAACATAAATTCATCATTTCTTCTGATTCTTTCTCACATTTTATCCAAGGTGGTTTTAAGTATCTATTACAATTTTTACAATAATGTATTATTAATGATTTAGTTATTCCTGATGTAATATCTATATTTTTCCTTTCACAAGTTTCACAAATTCCTCTTGAATTTGCTTCAATTGATGCACCACATATACAACATATTATTTTTGAATATGTTTGCATTGAAGAATTTGTTATTGTTATTTTTTCATTTTCTTGTTCCATGGGTATTTCTGATGTGAATTTTGAAAAATTTGGTGTTATTATTATGTTATTTGATGTTTGGGAATCCATGAAAACAATATGATAAATAATTAGAAATTGGAATTTATATTTTTTTTTTTTTATTTTTTTTTTTAATCTAATTTTTACTTTTAAATATTTTTTTTTGTAAAGAAATATGATAAATTAATGATATATTATAATTATAAAATATTAAATAAAAGTATATAAATAAATATATAATTACTAATCAAAAAAATTAAATATTCCTTTTTCTTGAGCACTTTTAATTTTAACTAAATCTTCACCTTGAATAAAATTATCAAAAACAATATCTTCATTAACAATATCTTGATCAAAATTAGAAACATCATCATTTTTATATGTAAAATTAGTTTTAATAGGACTTTCACATAAACAAAACTCATATTTATCCCAATTAACTCCTTCAAAAAAAGGATGATATTTAATTCCTTTATCTCCAATTCTATTCTCAGATTCAAATTTTAATAAATTTAAAATTAAATCTTTTAAATTTTGAGAAATAAAAACATTATCATCAAAGTAAATAAATCCATTAATAATTTTATAAAAAATTCTATCAATAAATGAATCATTAAAAGGAGAATATCCAAAAAATAAATCATAAATTAAAATACCTAACATATACCAATCAACAGAAAAAGTTTGTTCTTTACCTAAAATAATTTCTGGTGCCATATATTCTGGAGTTCCTATAAAACTTGTTCCATAATCTCCTTCAAATAATAATATTTTACTCTTTGAAAAATCTACTAATTTAATATGTCCTTTATCATCTATTAATATATTTTCTTTTTTTATATTTCTATATATTATTTTATTTTCATGTAATTTTAATAATGCAATTACTAATTCTGATATTATAAATTTTATTTTATTTTCATTTAATTTTCCTCCTTCTTTTTCTACATATGAAAATAAATCTCCTCCTTTATAAAATGGAAATACAAAAAATATTTTATTTATTGTTTGAAAACAAAATAATATTTTTGTTATTAATAAATTTGATGATAAAATATTAATTGATGTTAAAATTTTTTTTTCAGTTATTAAATTTTCAAATGTTTCATTTTCTATTAATGAAACTTTATCAATTGACTTTATTACACAAGTATAATTTTCATTTTTTCTTTTTCCTAAATAACTAATTGAATTTTTTCCTTTACCAATAATTTTTAAAAATTCAAAATCTTCAAATGAACTTTTTGGTAAAGGATAATATTCATCTTGAATAAAAAAATTACTATTATCAATTCCTTCTGAATTTTTATTTATTGGCATTAAAGAATCTTTAAAATAAAGAGATTGACTTGAATCAAATACATTTATTTCATTATTTTCTGTTTCTAATTCTGGATAAATCTCATCTTCTCCAAAACCATTTTTTTTAAGAAATTCATTTATATCAGTTAAATTTGTATCATCCATACGAGAAAAATTTTGATTTTTTTCTTTTTCTTTTTTAGTTGTTACTTTAGTTTTTAAATTATCAATATCTAAATTTGAAAAAAGTAAAGTTTTTCCCATTAAAACTTCATATATTTTTTCAATAATATGTATTATTATTAATTTATTTTCTGAATAGTATAAATAATCATATTCTTCATTTCCATGAAGAACAAATTGTAAAGTTTTTTCTGAGTTTGTTATTCCTTTTAATTTTGAAATATCTATTCTTCTTTTTAAACTTTTACCTTTTAAATTATAAATTGCATAATTTGTTATTACAATATATCTTTCTTGACTAAATAAAAATCTATTTTTTTTATATATTTTATCAGAAAATAAAAGTTCTTCTGTTGTAATTATTTTTAATATATCTGGGTCATTTTTAAAATTTAAAAAATCAAAATTATCTTCAAAAGTAATTTCATTATTTTTTAACATAATAATATATTTTAAAATATTATAACTATTTAAATACTTTTAATTATTATTTATCATTCCTAAAATGTCAACTAGGATTATAGTAAAAAATATACCAAAAAATATAAAAGAAGAACAATTAAAAAAACATTTTTCTCAAAAAGGAGAAATTACAGATATTAAAATAATGAAAAAAGAAAATGGACAAAGTAGAAATTTTTGTTTTATTGGATTTAAAGATGAAAAATCTGCAAAAGATTCAGTAAATTATTTTAATCAAACTTATTTAAATACAAGTAAAATTTCAGTTGAAATAGCAAAATTACAAGGAGATCCTTCTTTAAAGAAAAAAGGATTTAAAGGAAAAAAAAATTATAATAAAAAAAATAATATAGATAATGATAAGAATGAAATTGAAACAAAAGAATCAAAAATTAAAAAAATTTTAGAATTATCAAATAAAACTAAAAATTCTTCAAAATTTGATGAAGTTGCAATAAAACAAAATAAAAAAGATAATAAAGATATTGAAAATGAAAATAATAAAGATAATATTAATAATACTAATGATAATAATGAAGAAAATAAAAATGAAAATAATAATAAAATGGAAATAGAAAATAATAAAAATGAAAAAATAACAAAAAACAAAAAAGAAAAAGAAGAAAAAAAAGAAGACGAAAAATCAAATAATGAAAATTTAAAAACATATGATCCAAAAAGATTATATTTAAGAAATCTTCCATTTAAAATAACAGAAGATGATATAAAAAAACAATTTGAAAAATATGGAACAATAAATGAAATTCACATACCAATAAATCATAAAACAAATGAATCTTTTGGTTATGCATATATTTCATATGAAACAACAGAATCTTCAATAATGGCTTTATCAAAAATGGATGAAGAATATTTTATGGGAAGAAAATTACATATTTCAATTGCAGAAGAAAAAACTTCAAAACTAAATAATAATACTTTAAATAATAATAAAGAAAAATATAAAAATAAAAAAAATGAAAATAAAGAAAAAGATTCATCATATAAAAAAATAAAAAATAATAAATTAAAATTAAATTATAATGATGAAACAAATTGGAATTACTTATTTTTAAATCAAAATGCAGTAATTGAAACAATATCAAAAAGATTAAAAATTCCAAAAGATGAATTATTAAATAAAGAAAATTCAGATATTGCAATTCAAATTTCTGCAATGGAAACAACAATAATAAATGAAACAAAAGAATGGTTAAAAGAACAAGGAATAAATTTAGATATTTTAAAAGGAAAAAGAAGTGAATGTATTCGTAGTAAAAATATATTATTTGTTAAGAATTTATCATATAATGTAAATTATGATAAATTAAAAAATTTATTTGAAAGATATGGAAGTTTAATTAGATTTTTATTAAGTCCAAGTAATACTTTAGCAATTTGTGAATATGTTAATGCTAAACATGCACAAAATTGTATTAAACATTTAGCTTATTATGAAATTGATAATCAACCTATTTATTTAGAATTTGCTCCAGAAGGAATTTTAAATAATGATAATAAAAAAGAAAATGATAATAATGATAATAATAATAATAAAAATAATAAAAATAATAATGATAATGATATTAATTTGGTTGAAAATCAAGGGAAAATTTTATTTGTTAAAAATTTAGATTTTTCTACAACTGAAAAACAATTAAAACACTTTTTTGAAAGTAAAGATTATCATGTTGAAAAAGTAGAAATTGCAAAACATAAAAAAGAAGGAAAAAATGTTTCAAGTGGATTTGGTTTTGTAGAATTTAAAAATGAAGAAATAATGTTAAAAGCATTAAAAAATTTACAAGGAAGACTTTTAGGAGGACATTCATTAAAATTAAATATAAGTAAAACCACAAATAAAACAAATGAAAATTTATTAGGAAAAAAAAGAAAAAAAGAAACAGAATTAAATGATTATGAATATGAAAATGATAATATTAATAATACAAAATTATTAATTAAAAATTTACCTTTTGAAACAAATAAAAATGAATTAAGAAAATTATTTAAAGTTTATGGTCAAATAAAAACTGTAAGATTACCTTTAAAAATTGATGGTTCAATAAGAGGATTTGGTTTTATTGAATTTATGAGTCATGATGAAGCACAAAAGGCTTTTAAAGAATTACAAAATACTCATTTTTATGGAAGAAAAATTGTTATTGAATGGGCACAACAAGAAAAAAGTATTGAACAATTAAGAGAAGATACTAAAAGAAAAGCTAATTTTATTAATATTAAAACTCATAGTACACAAAATAAAGGAAAAATGTTTTTTAAATAGTTTTTTTTTTGATATATATTTTTTTTTTTTGGTTTTGTTGTTAAATGGATTTTATGGAATTATTTTATATTAAAAAATTTGTATTTTTTTAGTTAAGTTTTTATTAATATTTATTTATTTTTTTTTATTTTTGAATTAATATTTCTTCTTTTTCTTTTAATATTTTTAAAATGTTTTCATATAATTCATTTGTAAATTTAGATGAGTTTATCTTTTTACAAATATATAAATAATTCCTTTTTATTTCTGGAATATTCATTCTATCTATTTCAAATTTATTTTCTATAACAAATTGATTAATTTCAAAATTAAGAAACTCTAAATTTGAAAAATTTACTTCTCTATTATTAATATCAGAATGAGAAACAAGGAAAAAAACTCCATTATCTTTTAAAACTCTTTGAACTTCTTTAAAATATTTTGCACAATTAGTAAAAGGAAATTCATTACAAAATAAACAATCTAATAAACATTTATCAATGACTAAATCAAAAGTATTATTTTCATATTTTAAAGATAAAGCATCCATAACTTTATATTCCATTTCTTTAAAATCTTTATTCCTCTCATTCATAATTTCAATACATTTCTCAGAAAAATCAATATTTGAAATATTTTTTGTATTTAAGTTAGTATAAATTTTTTCACTTAATTCTGAAGTACCACAACCAATATTTAATATTTTTATATTTGGATAATCTTGAAAATTTTTAATTACATTTTCTAAATAGGATTTTAATGAATTATAATCTTCTAACCAATCAAATGTATAATAAATATTTTGATATCTAGAATTCCAATAATTAAGTAATGAATATGAGAAATTTGAATTAGACATTAAATTTTAAAATTAATTAAAAATTAATTAATTAATTCATATAATATAACTATATTAATTTTAATAAATTTAATTATTAACATAACTTTGATTTCTATTTAAAAAAAGGAATTTTTTTAAATTTTCGAATTTAGCTTTATAAGTAAGTTTAGGAAAATATACTGAATAAACAAAATTTTTTTTCTTATTTAAATTATCACCATATTCTTTAGTTATACTATAACTTTGTTTAATAGTTAAACCACTCATAATATTTTGAGTTTGTTCATAAAAGGAAATTCCAACAAAAACATTAAAAAAAACAACATCAATTAAAGAAATAATAGAAAAAGGATTAATATAAATAGGAACATCTTTTACATTTGCATAAAAAAGATAAATAAAAATTAAAATACCAAATATAAAAGGAGAAACTAATATTTTATGTTGATGAGAACAAATAAATAATTGATAAATACTAATTGACATTAAACAAAGTGATAAAATAAGTAAAGCACCATTTCCTTGATACATTAATGTCCAAATTGGAAATTTAGTAAAAAAAAGAATATAAATAATATGAATTACATTAAATAAAGTTCCATAAGTTCCAAAAATTGTTCCAATTAATAAAAATAAATAAAAGTTTCTATGATTTCTAAATCCAATACAATTACTTACATAAAAACAATGATGATCAAAATTTAAAACACAATTATCACAAAATTTACAATGAGATGATTTTGGAGGACGAAAAATATTACAAGTTTCACATTTTCTATATGTTAATATTGATGGTAGAATAGTTTCATTTTCATTATTTTTATTATTATCATTTATATTTTCTATTTCTTCTATAATATTTTCATTTTTATTTTCTATTTTTATTTTTATTTCTTCATTTTTATTTTCTTCATTTATAATTTCTTTATTTATTTCTTCGTTTTTATTTATTAAATTAAAATTTATATTTTGAAAATCAGGATGATTTTTTGGAATAATTCCTGGTTCAATAAAAAAACAAGAAACCATATAATAAATTGTAAAAAAATATAAAATTCCACCAATTAAATAAACATAGAATGAATAAAACATATTCATTGTTAGAATCCAAAAAATATAAGCTGCTGTAATTCCCAATACTGTTATTATAATTAGATAAAATGATTCAAATGTTCCTAATATTTTTTTTTTATTACATATCTTTAATGTTATATTTTTTCCAATAAAGTTATTTGTTTCTTTTTCATTTGATTTGATTATATTATTATTTGGTATTTTTAAATTAGAAAGTTCTTCTTCTTTTATTTTATTTATTGAAATATATGAATTGTTATTATCCATAAAATAAAAAATTAAATAAATGTAATATAAATCCAAATAAATTATTTTATCATAATATTAATAACAATAATAAGAAAAATCTAAATATATAAATTTACAATTAAATTATAAACTTTCAAATTAAAAGACAAAAGAAAATTAATTTTACAAATACAAAAAAATTTAATTACCAAAAAAGTCATTAATTAATCTTCATTTATATTTTTTAAAATTTCCTTAATATCATTAGTAGAAATAGGTTTTTCAAAAAAACCATCAACTTTGCATTGAATAAGATTAACATCACTACTTAACATATAAATTTTAATATCACTAAATTCAACAATATTTTTAATTAAAGTACAAGTAGAAACACCATCTATAAAAGGCATATTTTTATCAATTAATAATATATCAATTCCATTATCTTTTATAAAATTTGTATATATTAAATATAAACATTCAATTCCATTTTGAGCAAAAATAATTTGAGGAATTGTTTTATGATTATTATTATAATATTTTAATAAAGTATTCTGAGTTGATAATGCAGTAAATCTATCATCATCACATATTAATATTTTAAAAGGACGAAATGAATTATTTAAAAAATTATTTGTATTATTTGATGATTTATTATCAGTTGATAATGTAAATGATCTTTGACATTGTGTTGAATTTAAATTTCTCATTCGAAAATCTAACATATTTTTAGTTAATAATAATTTATTATTTTTATGAAACATTTCTATTGATTTTCCTTTATTTACTGTTAAATTACTATTTAATTTTTTTTTTAATTTAAGTCCTTTAAAACTACTTTGCTTAAATTCATTTTCTGGTTTTATATTAAAAATTTCACTTTCTGTTTTTTCAGTATTTAAATTATATTTTTTATCTTTTAAACCATTATTAATATCATTAATTAATTGTTTAAAATTATTACTAATAATCATATCTGGATCAATTATTATATTTTTATCATCAATTTCAAACCAAAATTTTGTACCTAAACCTTTTTTACTTTCATATTTTAATTCAGAACCATAAATTGATAAAATTTCTTTTGTAATATATAAACCTAATCCAGAACCATTTTTATTTAAATATTGATTACTTTTAATTAAATTAAAAGGAGAGTTTATATTTTTCATTTCATTTTCTGAAAAACCAACTCCAGTATCTTTTATTGTTATTTTTATTTTATCATTTTGTTTTATTGCTGATATTTTAATGTAACCATTAACTGTAAATTTATATGAATTTGATAATAAATTTATTATAACTTGTTTAAATTTAATTTGATTTATTGAATTTATTAATTTATTATTTGGAAGTTTAATTGAAGTTTTTATTTTAATATTTTTTTTTTCAAATATACAACGTGATTCAAACATTTGAACACAGAAATTTAAAGCTTCATTTATATTAAATCTATTTTTTTCTTCTTCAAAATTTATTGTTTTTGTTTCTTGTTTAGATAATCTATTAACATCATATATTAAATTCATTCCAAAATGACATAATGATTTTAAAAAATTTTTACTATATTCTGGAGATAAAGATTCTTTTACTTCGTTATTTTTATAATTATTATTAAATATATTAGAAATTGGTTCTATTGTAATTTTACTATTCTCTATAAAACTTATTATTGATATTAATATATTTTTTATTTCATGAGCACATTTTGCAAGATATAAACTTTTTATTTTATATTCTTCTTTTATGCTAATTTCATCTTGTTCTATTTTGATATTTTCTTTTGATTTTTGTTCTGACATTAATAATATATTTTAGTATTTATTTTTAAAATAAAAATTATATTTGGAAAAATTTTTTTTATTTTTTATTTAGTTTATTTTGGCTATTAAGTATTAACATATTTTTATGAAGAAATTAGGAATCTTTTAAAAATGTTTTTTCTATTTTTAGAAACTCATTATTTAAAAATTGTTTTATTTTGGTTTTTTTTCTATAAATTAATTTTAATATAATTAAATAAATTATTTTTTGTAAAAATATTTTATTATATATTAAATAAAAATATTAAATTTTACCATCATCATCATATTTTAATAATAACATTAATAATAATTTTTTTGTTTCAAACATTTGGATAACAGAAGTAGAAAAGTCAATTATCATTTCTTTTTTCATAATTTCATTTTTATTTTCTTCATTATAAAATTCATTTTTTACATTTACTTTTATTTCTTCTATAAAATTATCATATAATTGAAATACATTTTCATCTTCATTTTCATTTTCTTCTTCAATTTCACTTTTACTTTGATTTATTTTTGATTTGATATATTTTTTTTCAAACTTTTTTTTATATTCATCAAAAACATTTTTATATTTTTTATAATTATTAATAAAGTATTGATTTATATCATCCATTTTTTTTTTTTTTACTCTTAAAATATATTCTTCTTTACAATGATAACAAAAAAATAACCAATAATCTCTTATATCTTCATTAGTTTCAATAATATGTTTAAAAATATATTTTTGTAATTCAGGAATTTTTAAATGTGATAAATTATAAAATCTTTTAATTCTCATTAAATTTTCTTCAAATAATAAATTAATACTAATAATATTTTGATAAATATGTTCAATTAAAAAAGAATTAGTTTGTATTTCAGAAGACTGATTGAAAATATCTTCTAAATTCATAAGAAGAACTTCAAAATCAATATTTTTAAAAAGATATTGAAAAACACTAAATATAAAAATATAATTTTCAGCATTTTTATAAATCAAAGCATTATTTAAAATATTAGAAATATTATTATTAATAATTTTATCTTTTTGAATATTATTATTTTGAACTTTTTTAATTAAATCTTCACATTTTTTACTCATTTCAATAGAAGAATCAACAAAAGCTTTAAAGTCAATTTTTTCAAGAAATAAACTAATATTTACTGTAAATAAAGCACCAAATAAAGCTAATCTTTTACTATTAGGTATTTTTAAATTTAAATTTATTTGTTGTATTGAATTATTATCTAATATTATTTTATTTAATTTTTCCCATAAATCATCTCTCATAATATTTAAATTTTCTCTTTCTAAAAAAGGTAATGGTTCTTTATTTAATATATATTGTTTAATTTTTTTTAAATATGGTTCTTGTGTATTTATTTTATTTGAAAATTCTTCCATTGATTGTGAAATTGTTTTATATTTTTTTCTTTTTTTTTCTCTTTCTGCTTTTATTTGCATAGCATTTTTTTCTGCTTCTTTAAATTCTTCTTTTTTAGAAATAAGACTTCTTCCAAAAGATTTTGTTTCATTTTTAACATTTTCTTCATTTTTTTCTTTATCAATATTTAAGCTTTTATTTTCATTTAAATTATCTTCTTTTTTAATTGATTTAACACTTTTTTGATCAATAGAACTTTTATTATCTTTTAAAATATGATTTATATTTTCATTTTCTTTATAATTTAAATTAATTTCCATTTCATAAATATCATCATCATTAATTCCATTTGTATTATCTTCTTTAGATTTAAATTCTTTATAAGCATGAATAATAATTCTTCCTTCAGAATGTTTAATATCATCAACTTTATAATCAGGAATAAAAATTGTAGGAAGAAATAAATTAAAATTATATATTCCCATTAAATAATCACTTTTTCCCCAAATATATAATTTATTTTCTTTATCAATTACAAAAGAATTATATTTATATGCATGAATTTTTTTGCCTATTAAATTTACATCTCTGTATTTTACTTCAATTGGCATTTTTGTCATTGCATTCATCATTTTATTTACTCCTAATTGACCATAATAATTATCTCCTAAAGCATAAATTTTTCCTATTTTTGATAAAAATAAAATGTGATAATATCCAAATTTTATTTTTGTTATTTCTCTTGATCTTATTATTGCTTTCCATTCTTCATTTTCTTTTTGGTTTTCAATTGTTTCTCTCATAAAGTTATATTTTCCTTTTTTATATACGTCACCATTTTCTGTTAAAATTATTATACATGTATCTTTAAAATATATTTTTTTTGGAGGACCATTTATTTTATTGACTTCTAATTTTTGGATTTTATCTCTTGATAATGAATTTAAATTTAAATCTGATTTATTTGTCCATGCAATCATTTTTTTATTAGAAAATTATTTATTTGTTTCTTTATTTAATTTTTAATTTATTGATTATATTTATTTTTGTTTAAATATTTATTTAAAATTATATTTTTTATATTTGTTTTATTTAATGAATGATTATAAAAAATTATTATAAAACTGTTTTTTACATATTTAATATTTTTAGATATAAAATGATTATTTATACTATTTTTCGTGAACTCTTTAATAAAAATAAATGATATATAAAAAGTTATCAAATTTTTTTATATATCAAATTCTTCAAAAGTTTCCTCATTTATAAAATTTGAATCTTTATCTTTTTCATTCACAAAAATACTTGATAAATTTGTTAAATCTAAATAATTAATATTTATTTTACCTTCTTCTCCTTCATTTTTTTTTTCTTCTTCGTAATCTTCAGAAGTTTTATGACAAACATTAAAAGGAATAAGTACTCTTGGTCTAGAATTATGTTTAACAAATGATGTAAAATAAACAGTAACTTTTATATGATATTTACATTCAAATAATTCACTAGAAACTGAACTTAATAAATCTTGAATATTAATATCATTTTTATAAGGAAAATCCCAATTTTGTAAATTAACATATTTTAATTCATTATCTTGTAATTTTAAACTAAAATTACAATCACTTTTTGATTGACTTGGTATAATCCATTTAACAATACATCTTGATAATACATGTTCTTCTTTAATTATTTTATCTACATTTTTGATAGTAATTTCTCTTATTAAATTGATTTTAATATTATTAACATGAATACTTGTTTCATTATTTATATTCAAAGAAAAATAGATAAATTCTCCCATCTTAAAATTATCTCTTTGCAATTTAATAGAAGCTAAACAATTTCCATAATTTACAAATAATAATTTATAAACTTGTCCTCCAAATTGCATAAATATAGATGATGAGAATTTTTTAACAGATCTAATAATTATTAACTTTTTATTTACATAATTATTAGATAAATATTCAAATAATAAATAATATCTTATATAAATATTAAAATTAATACCCGGGAATTCAAAACTTGAATTCAAATCTTTTGGAATATCTAAACTAAAATCATATTTTTTTGGTTTTATCATTTCTATTGTTTTTGATTGTATACAATTACTTTTTTCAATTTTTTGATTGTTTGATTTTTGGAGAAAATATTCTTCTTTAATTAAACTTATTTTTATATATTTAAATGAGGTGATGTTATTTACAATTTGAATAGAACCTTTAATTTGATCTCCTTCATAAAAAATGAAATTATTGTTTTCGATTTCAATTGATAAATCGTTATTTTGATCAATCATTTATATTTTAAATTATTATTTTTATACTGTTTCTTTTATATATAATTAAGATTTTTATTTTTTTTTATTTTTTATTTCACCAAAATTTTGTATTTTTTCATTTATTTAGATTATTCATCCTTTTATATTTTTAATTAAAGATTTTTTTCAATAATTATAAAATTAATATTTAAATAATTTTATATTGATAAATTGAATAAAAAATAATTAATATAATAAATAAATAAAATTAAAATTAGTTATGAAAAAAAAAAAAAATATTAAACAAAAAATATAGTTTAAAAAAATATTTAAATTAAATTAAAAATATTTATATTATGATTAAGTGTAAACTAAAATAAAAAGAAATTCCTTATTAAATAATTATTTCATTATTTTACTCAATACAATAGTTATATTTTAATCTAACTGATTTAGTATATTTTTCTTTTAATATTTTTTTTTAATTATTGATTTATTTTCTTAAATTATATAAATATTAATTTTTATTTTCTTTTTAAAATATTATCAATATCAATTTAAATAATAAAAAAATTTTAAGTTTTTTTCCTTTCAATTTATTTAAAATATTTAAATTTTTATTATTAATAATTTTATTTTTCATTCTTAACTAATTTAAAACAAAAAAATTTTTTTAATTTCTTATTTAAAATATTTATTACATATTATCATCTTCAGAAATATACAAATTTGATTTAGAACCTTTAATCATAGCTTTACCAATTGCACCAATCCAACCTTCTTTTTCTTCAAAAGTATCTGCTTGAAAAAGAAAAAGATCATCCGCCATTTGTATTTTCTAAATTAAATATTAAAAAAATAATATTTTACGAAATAATTTCCTTGTTTAGTTTCATCTGTTTTAACAGTTTTAATTTTTGTTACTTCAATTACTTCTGTTGGATTAACATATAATTTTTCATTTTCGAATGTATAAAGATGTTGTGATGTTAATACACACCATCTTTTTCTCCATACTTTTCTATAACGTGATTCTTTTGATAACCAACCTTCTTTTAATTTATCTCCTGGTTGAATATTAACTTCCTTTGAGCTGAACATTTTTTTTTTATAAATAAATTTTTATCTGTTTTTATTTTTTTATTAAATTTTTTTTTTATTTGATTTTTATTTGATTTTTGTTTGATTTTATTTTGTTTTATTTTTTTTTTTTGGGTTTAAATTGAAAGTTAAAATTAAAAATATATTTGAAGAGGATAATAATATATTAAATAAAATAAATAACAAAAAAAAAGATTTTATATTTTGGGGAATATTAGTATTAATAATAATAATTGTATATATATTAATATCAAGTAAGGAATATTCATTTCTTTTAGTTTTATCATCTTTAATTCAAATGTTTTCTTTTTTAATCATATTATTAAAAATAATTAAATTCAAAAATTGTAATGGATTATCTTTAACTACATTAATATGTTACTTATTAGTTTTATTTGGAAGATTATCTTCAACTTTATTTTATGTTACATATTTACCAAATGATGATTCAGGAGATTGGTTTTATCAATTAACAGAAATAATATCATTTATTTTAATAATATATTTAATTTACTTAATCAAAATAAAATTTAAAGAAACTTCAGATTTAAATTTTGATAATATTAAATATTATTATTTTACAATACCATGTTTAATAATTGCAATTTTTATTCATCCAACTTTAAATTCAAATATTTTAACTGATACTTTATGGACTTTTTAAATGTTTTTACAATCATTTTCAATTTTACCCCAAATTCAATTGTTTATTAATAAAAAAGGTAAAATTGAAAATTATACTTCTCATTATATTGCACTTTGTGGATTAAGTACTCTTTTTTCTTTATTATATTGGTTTGATTGTTATAATTCTTTAAACTCTTGGAATGTTGTTTTATTTCCTCTTTTTTCTCACTTTGTTGGTTATTTTATTCTTTTTTTTCAATATTTACAATTAATTATTATGATTGATTTTTATTATTTATATTTTAAAAGTTTATGTAAAGGAAAAGAAATTGATACTTTAAGTGTTAATATTTAATCTATTTATAATATTTAATTTTTTACTTTATTTTTTTATTTATTTTTTTTAAATTTATTTCGAATATTTAAAATAAGAAATGAATCCTCATTCTTTTTCTTTTAATAGAAAAATGACTGATTTATAAAGTGAATTAAATAAAATTAATTCAAATTCAAAACCAATATCTTCTAATAATACATTTCAAATTAATCCAAAAAAAAAACAATTATACTTCCAGTTCAACAATATCTGATGAAAAATTAATAATGTATGATTTAATTAAAAAAAATCCTAAAATAGATACTTTTTTTCCAA